>JACCDO012097443.1_pt1 | contig 17559 bp, 9 predicted proteins | sample 7446101 | NCBI WGS metagenome assembly JACCDO01 (sample SAMN15323440, study PRJNA562643) | freshwater metagenome | isolation source: river surface water | place: USA:Blue River Watershed | collected 2017-08-16 | reverse complement strand
TAATTTCTAAAATTTGTTGCTTTAAGGATTGACATTGTCGCAATACCTCGTCAGAGTTAGAGCTGGCACTGAAACCATCAATAAGACGTTTGTACGATGCCACGGATGATATCAACTGAGACATTTTTTATTTATCAACTGACCCGACCTCTTCGTGTCTTGTGTTGGTCTTCAATTTCATAATTTCGATTTTCGAAGCAGGCCGCATTCAGTTTGAGAAAACAACAAGTAGAAACAACTTGATTCAATACATAAGTAATCGATTCGGGTATGTATAGATGAGTAAGTTATTAACATAATTAAATATAGTAACTACTTTATTCGAAATAAAAAAAAATAAAAGTAAAAAAAAATAAGAATTTATATTGCAACAATCATGATTTACTTTATGTATTCCTTCTCCAACCACTTGTTTATGTCTTACTCTATTTAATGCATTAACAAAACTATCAAAACCCTAGCCCTACCTAGGGCAAAATCTTGGGCGATTCGACAAAAAGAGTAGTATTACGATCCAAGCCGGGAGTGGTTCGTTTGAAGAAACATGTCTAAGTTTACTCCTGATACATGGGTATGGGTACCCGATGAGGTGCGTTCCTTATTCATTATTCAAATCATCATTTAATCTATTATTAGATTATTTTATTATCGAAAGATATCTTTCGATTTGTTTCATGTTTCAGATATACTCATTCATTTTACTATAAAGGTTGAGAGATACTTACCTGCTAAGGTATTGACTGCATTTTCCAAGGGTCAAGCAACAACTGTTCGTACTGAAGATGGTGAAAATATTAAATTAGATGCTGCCATGTCAAATGAAGTCATTGAATGTAATACGGAAGCATTGAACTCTTCAATATCAGATTTAATTAATATTTCTGATTTAAATGAAATGTCAATTCTTCACAATCTTCGTATTCGTTTCAAGGAAGATAAAATCTATACAAATATTTCATCAATATTAATATCAGTGAATCCATTCAAGTTATTACCATTATATACACCTGAAGTACTTGATCGTTATCGTAATGGTGGACGTGAACTTCCACCTCATGTGTTTTCTATTGCATATAATGCATATAACAATATGTTGAATGAAAATGCTGATCAATCAGTTGTTATTTCTGGTGAATCTGGTGCTGGTAAATCTGAAGCTACAAAATTAATCTTACAATTTTTAGCTGATGTATCAACACGTCAAAGTGTTGCAACTGGTGCTGCTGCTGGTAGTAATGCTAATTTAGAGCAACAAATCTTAGCTGCAAATCCTATCTTGGAAGCATTTGGTAATGCAAAAACTTTACGTAATAACAATTCATCACGTTTTGGTAAATTAATTACCGTTAACTTCGACGCCAACGGATCTATCATTGGAGGTGGAATTATCAATTATTTATTGGAGAAATCACGTGTTGTTACTCAAACTGAAGGTGAACGTAATTACCATGTTTTTTATCAATTATTATCTGCTGCACATACAAATCCCAAGTTAGCTGATGAGTTGAAGCTGCAAGACGCCAAGATGTTCGAGTACACCAATAAGAGTAAAATCATTAAAATTGATGGTGTATCAGATGAAAACGAGTTCGAAGACGTCATTAACTCCATGAACGTACTCCGTTTCAGTGCAACGGATCAATACGAAATATGGAAAATTGTTGCTGGTGTCTTACATTTTGGTAACGTCAAATTTGGTGTTGTAAAGAACGCAAATAGTGAGGATTCCTCCAAAATTGAGAACTTAGATGTTATTCAACGTGCATCAAACCTATGGGGTGTTGATCCTGCAAATATGGAAAAATTCTTAACTGCCAAAAATATTGGTACCCGTGAAGTTGTCTTGGTTACTTACAATGTTTCACAAGCAACTGATGCACGTGATGCCATGGTTAAGCGTGTTTATGCAGAGTTATTTCAAATTATTGTCAACAAAATCAATGCTGAATTATCTGCGGGACAAAAGCCACGTCACAAGTTTATTGGTGTGTTGGATATCTTCGGGTTTGAGTCCTTCGAGGTCAACTCCTTCGAGCAATTATGTATCAATTTCTGTAATGAAAAGCTACAATATCACTTCAATGAGCATATTTTCAAAATGGAACAAACATTATATGCACAAGAAGGGATTAGCATACCTGGTACCGCATTCGTTGATAACCAGCCAACTCTTGATTTATTAGAGCTCAAGGGAACCGGTATCTTTTCAATGGTTGATGAGGAAATCAGTGTCCCTAAAGGTAGTGATGAAGGTGTCTTGCAGAAGATCCTCACCAAACACTCCGATGGCAAGCATCCTAACTGCATTCGCCCTAAGACAAAGGATTGCAAGGATTTCTTGAAAAATTTTGGTATTTTACACTATGCAGGTCCTGTTTTCTACAACATCAGTAATTTCTTGGAGAAGAACAAGGATCAGTTACACCCTGATATCGTGAGTGTCTTGACCAAGTCGTCATTGAATATGATCCAAACCATGTTCCCACCTGAAGCTGCACCTGCAGGTGGTAAAGGTGCACCAACTAAGAAATTAACACTTGGTGGTCAATTTAAGAATCAATTAAATGAGTTAGTTGCAACATTAAACAGTACCGCGCCACACTTTGTCCGTTGTATGAAGTCAAACGACAAGAAACAAGGCAATATCTTCACATCATCACGCATGCAAGATCAGTTAAGATATGCGGGATTAGTTGAAGTATGTCGTATTCGTAAGTTAGGTTTCCCTGTACGTCGTCAATTTGATGAATTTTATCGTCGTTATAAATGTTGTGATGTTACTTGCAAGACACTTGAAACTTTACTTGCTGCTTTACAAAAGAAAGGAATTCTTATTGAAGGTGAATGGGCACGTGGTAAATCCCGTATCTTTTTAAGAACAAAACAAAATCAAGATTTAGAATTAGCACGTGAAGCTGCATTCAAGGTAGTTGTAAGAGTTGTGCAAAAAATGGCCAGAGGATACATCTTCCGTCAAAGATTCAAGAATTTCCAACGTATTATTAGTACAGTAAGAGAATGCATCAAGAAGCGTGAAGAAGGTCCATTAACCAAAGCTATTGACATGGCATTCGAGTTACCATGGGGTGGTACCCACTTGGCAGTTATGAAGGAAGCCAAGATATTACAGAGTAGATTACGTGAAGAAATCCGTGTTACTAAGTTATTAGAGAGTGCTATTGCATCCAAAGATATTAACGCATTGAAGTCAGCTATTGACGCCAACAAGGCAATGAACCCACCATTCGTTACTCCATTACTAGAACAAGCATCTCAATTACATGCTAAACTTGTTGCTGAGAATGAGTGCAAGAAAGGACTTGAAGATGCTATTAATAGTCGTAAGTTATCTGCACTTGCTGAGTTTATTGCAATGGCAAACAAAATGGGATTACAATGCCCTGAATTACAACAAGCTGAGACACTTAAAGCACGTATTGAACAAGAGAATGTTATTATTTCCAAGCTATCAACGGCTACTGCCAGTCGAGACTTCGATGCACTCAATGCATTACTCTCTCAATGTGTTGAGTTAGGTCTTGATTCTAAAATTCCTGAAGTTGCTAAAGCAAGTCAAGTTAAAGATGCACTTGCTAAAGAACGTGGTGAAGAAGAGAAACAACGTCAATTAATGGCTGCAGCACAAGCTAAACGTGATGAAGCCGCCAAGGTAGTAAAGGAGCGATTAAAGCAAGCAATCGCTGCCAATGACACCGAGGGATTGAACAGTGCATTACAAGAGGCTATGAAGGTTGATTTACTAGATCTACCTGAGGTGAAGACAGCAGAAGCCATGCTTAATGCCAAGAAGAACGCTGGCAATGCTGCAGGTCAAATCAATGCTATTATTAACGTGTTGAAGACTAAAGTTGAGACTGGTATCACAGCTGAGGATGTTGCACCATTAGCTAATGCAGTAGCTGCTGCTGAGACTATCTCTCCTCCATTACCTGAACTTGCTCAATATCGTAGTGCATTACAACTATATCAAAGCCATGCCAAGGCTGGTTCTGATTTAGCTATTGCATTTGCAGCACGCAATCGTTTACAACTCAAGGCAGCCATGGAATTAGCCGAGAATTTAGATATGCAAATAGAAATCATGGCTTCTGCCAGAGAATTATTACGTGATCTAGAGATAGAATATCGTGAACAGAAAGCATCGGGCGCCATTGAAGAGGAGCCTGTTGAGTACGATGAAGCCGAGGAAGCACGTAAGAAACGTCAAGAAGTAGCGAAACAAGCCCGTTATGATATTAAAAATTATCCTCATTTACGAAGTGCAGATGACTTTGCCAAGGGTGTTATCTACAACAAAGCGAAGGTGAAGGAGCAGTTCTTAACCTTCCAGTCCTCGGTTATACCTAAGAGTTTATTAGACATGAATAACTCAGCAAATAATAAATTAGCAATGCAAATGCATAAAGATTTACTTGGTTACATGGGTGACAAGAAGATTCAATACCCAGCCATGTTGGCACAAGACATCCTGCGCAAAGGTTGGGAATACAAGCCTATTCGTGATGAGATCTATGTACAAATCATCAAGCAATTGACTGGTAACCCAAAACCTGAGTCAGTAGCGAAAGGCTGGCAAGTCATGTGTATGTGTGTTGGTACCTTCCCACCTTCCCATGATTTTGAGAACTATTTATTACACTACATCATTGAAAAGCGTGATAAAGGACGTGGTGCAGTGGTAGACTATGCCCGTTACTGCTTACGTACCCTTGAGGCAATGTTATCAAGTGGTGATGGCACTGGCTTTGTTCCATCTGTTGATGAGATCACTGCATACACTGATCGTCCACCTATTCTTGCAACTATTTACTTGGTTGATGGCAATGTAATCACTGAGGACTTACCTCTAACACCTGACTTGAACGTAGCAAAAGTCTTGGAAATGTGCGCTGGTTGGTTGGACTTGAAGGATCCACGCATTGACTCGTTAGGTTTATTCGTTTATGATTTAGGTGAGATAGATGATCAATACGACGAAGCCCTACGCCGTGCCCCATACAACGACTTGCCACGTACCCCACGTCCTCTCCGCAATGACGACTTTATGGGTGATGTAATAGTACAAAAAGCACGTCAACGTCGTAAGTTCAAGTTTGTTTTAAAGAAGAAAATCTTTTTACCAACACAAAATGGTCGTGGAAATGATCAGTTTTTTGAACGTCTTATCTACTTACAAGCTGAAGATGAGACGATCATACAAGGCAACATCGATATCCAAGATCCCGACAAGATTGCTTACATTGCCTCGCTCTCTATGGCTGTTGCATTCGGTGAGGAATTAGGTTGCTCATACGATGATCTTCATGCCCAAAATATATTAGATTTCATCCCACTCTCATGGCGAGAAGCCTTGAGCGAAGAGCAGTGGGTCGACAAGGTCCTAGCTAATCGTGATGCATTAGTCACACAATATCCAGAGGATTTACAAGAAAATTTCTTAGAAATTGTACAAGCTTCACCATTATATGGTATGCATTGGTTCCACACTCACAAGGTAGCACCATCAGCAAGAGTCCCAAAAGTTATTGAACAACTACCTAATGATATCCTCATTGGATTCAACTACGATGGCATGCAAATATTTGACATGAATAGAAAATCACTTGCACAATTTCCTTATGCGGAAATATTCCGTTGGGGTGGTAGTTCAAGTCAATTTTCATTAATTTTAGGTTATCCTGGTTTTGTTGGTCCTAACGGTCAACCTGGTGACTTCGAGTTGACTCTCATCACATGTCAGGCCAATGACATGGCATCGATCATATTGGATCACATCAGAGCCATCATGCAGGAGTCGGCTTAAATATATATTATTAACAAGTAACTTATCACATTACACGTATTCACACGACTAGTTTCCTCTTTTTCTCTTTCTATTGACGCAGTTCACTTGTCCACACCCACACCGGTACCCCTGCTCTGCCTCGCTTGAATGGAGTGGAAGGAAGTTGCATAGTTTTTGGCGATGAAAGCAGCAATTTTAAATATTTTAAAGGATCAGCCACGTGGTGGTCTTGACCGAGAATTGCTTCGAGTAAAGGCGATTGATGCGCTTGAAGGTGATGCAAATAGCACTGAAATCAATAAACTATTTGCTTCATCATTAGCCACATTACAGAAGAAAGAACAGATTAATGTTGATGATGAGATTATTCGTTTGCCAGGGCAAGAGGTAGCATCTGATGAAGAAAAACACAGCAAGAAAGAGAAAAAGGAAAAGAAAGACAAGAAAGATAAGAAAGACAAGAAAGAAAGCAAACATGACAACAAGAAAAGGAAAAGAGATGATGAATCAGAATCAGCTAAAGCATCTGAAGAGACAGCTGCTGTTGGATACGATAAGGGTAAATACAGTGAGTTATGGCGAACTGGGGAGCAAATGTGGCGGGATGATAGCTTTGATGAGGAATATTTGCGTACGAATCCAGATAACATCACACGTTTATTCTGTGGTAATTTGAATAAACAGATAAGTGAAGAGGATTTGATGGCGTGCATTGAAGGCGTAACCTACATTAAATGGATAACTGACAAGCAAACAGGGGAGTTTTATGGTTCAACATTTGTTGAAATGAAGGACCCTAAAGCAGCTATAGATGCAATTGCAAAGGATAAACAAAAATTTATGGGTCGACCATTGAAGATTTATTACTGCCCACCTCGCCCCGGGGATGTCTGGCCTCCAAAACGTGGTGTGCAATACGAAAGATCCGCAACCAATGATGATGCAACAACAGGTGGTGGTCAAAATGCTAAGAGAGGACCACCAAGAAGAGAAAGAACACCGAAACCCGCTGGTTGCACCAAGCTATACATGGGCAACCTGTCGTATAACATAGACGACGACACCATTTGTGAGTTCTTTAAAGATTGCGGCGAGATCATCGGCCTTCGATGGTTAATAAGAGAAGGAACAAATGAATTCCGTGGTGGTGGATATATACAATTTGCCACAACAGAACAGTGTGATGCTGCAATACAAAAGGATGGTCTTGAGCTACTAGGTAGGCCCATTAAGTTAGATTATACAACATAATAATTATTCGTCTGTAACACAACCAAGAGATGCGCTACTAACGTTCTTGATGTACTTGTACAAGGTACCTCTCGTGGCCTTCAATGCTGGTGCTTTCCATTCTTTTCTACGTTTTGCTAGTTCTTCATCACTTAAATCAACTGTGATTTTGCGATCTTTGGCGTCAATAGTGATCTTGTCACCATCCTTAAGGAGGCCGATAGGGCCACCAACTTGCGCTTCTGGAGTGATGTGACCGATGATGAAACCATGGGATCCACCACTGAATCTACCATCAGTGATCAATGCCACGTCTTGACCGAGTCCTGCACCCATAATAGCACTGGTTGGAGTCAACATCTCTGGCATGCCTGGTCCGCCCTTAGGGCCTTCATATCGTATGACAACAACCATTCCTTTAGTAATTTCCTTGCGTGCTAATCCAGCCATCATCAGCTCTTCACTATCGTACACCTTTGCTGTGCCTTTGAACACCAACCCTTCTTTACCGGTGATCTTCGCAACACTTCCTTCTGGCGCCAAGTTGCCATAAAGAATCTGTAAGTGACCGGTTTCCTTGATAGGCTTGTCTAATGGCATAACAATTGGGTTTCCAACTGGGATAGGCTTGATATCACGTAGATTTTCAGCCACTGTCTTACCAGTAACAGTGAGGCAGTCACCGTGGATCATCTTGTTGTCAAGCAGGTAGCGCATCACAGCAGGAATGCCGCCGTACTTCTGGATGTCCTCCATCACGTACTTGCCGGATGGTTTCAAGTCAGCTAAAAATGGTGTTTTATTAGATATTCTTTGGAAATCTTCAAGGGTTACGTCTACATTAACAGCACGAGCCATTGCTATAAGGTGTAAGACGGCGTTGGTGGATCCGCCGAGGACCATAGTGATGGTGATGGCGTTCTCGAAGGCTTTCTTGGTCATGATATCACGTGGTTTGATATCTTTCTTCAACAAATTAAGCATGGTTTCACCAGCTAATTTACATTCAGCAATTTTTAATGGATCATCAGCAGGTGTGGAAGATGAGAATGGCAATGACATGCCCATTGCTTCAATAGCGGTTGCCATGGTATTGGCAGTATACATACCACCACATGCACCTGGACCTGGACATGAATTTCTAACAATTTCTTTACGTTCCTCTTCTGTTATACGATTATATATTGATTCACCATAAGATTGAAATGCTGATACAATGTCTAACTGAGGAAACTTTTCGGTACATCCAGCACGAATAGTACCACCATATACCATCATTGCTGGTCTATTTAATCTTCCCATTGCAATTAAACATCCGGGCATATTCTTATCACAACCAGGTATAGCAATTAATCCATCATACCATTGTCCACCCATTGTAGTTTCAATGGAATCGGCAATAATATCTCTTGATTGTAGTGAGTATGACATACCATCAGTACCCATTGAAATACCATCACTTACACCAATAGTATTGAAGCGATAACCAACTAAACCTGATGATGCAACACCAGTTTTCACGTGACTAGATAAGTCTAATAAATGCATATTACATGGATTTCCCTCAAACCATACTGAACAGATGCCTACTTGTGGATTTGTGATAGTATCTGGTGTTAATCCAGTTGCATAAAGCATTGCTTGTGATGCACCTTGCGATGGTGGTTCTGTGATAGTTCGGGAATACTTATTAAGTGGACCTTGCATATGCAATGTGAGTGCATTTACACTTGCAAACACAGCTAGAAAAGATAAGAAAATGCGATACATGATGCGCAGAATTACTATGCTTTGCGTTGTATGTGGTAGTATGTCACTGAAACCAAAAGCAACATTGGCCGCCGGTCTGTAGTGGGGATCATGTTTAAGTAGATACACTTAGTTATTTTTAGTTACATCGATGTGCATTGTTTGATTATCTTAATTATAGTTCTGTGGATACTTCTTCATTCATATTTATCCGTTAAAGTTTATCAAGAGGGGATTTCTCATATAGATGAAGTAAGTCTATTAGTCAATCACATTTAAGTGCAGATAACTACTTCCATCAATCTATATCATAATAATATTCCTTGGCTCAATTATTCCAATGTACTCTAGGGCCGCGCTTTCAATCAGGTTCACATTGCAAGTGACTCCAAGAAGGGAGCAGTTAGAGGTAGTAACTGCTGATTAGGCTGCTAATCATTTTTAATTATAGCACTTACACCACTTAGCTACTTTATGAATATTGTTGCTAAAAACTAGAATATTATGACGCTACAACGCCTAATAATAGCCATTTTGCTGCTTGTGTTTGCTATAGCTCAGGATGTACCATCAGAAACTCCAACAACTATTCCGAGTGAGCAGCCTACAATAACACCTTCAATTTTGTCACCGACAGTATTCAATTTTAATTTTAATATTTCCGTACCAAGTATTAGCCCAACATCTGCTGGTGGCAATGGTGGCAATGAAGGAAACGAGAATACACCAGAGACTCCACAAGAGACTACAATATACACGATAGCAGGAACAGGTGTCATGGGGAATGAAACTGATAATGTTATGTCATCTAGTTCCAATGTTGTATACCCTGCTGCGATCGTTGTCGATCCATCAAGTAATATTCATTTCGTTAGTAGCGATGCTAAAATTCGTAAAATTGATTATTCAACAGGAATCATTTCGACTACTATCATTAAGTATGATACATTTGGGATCCGTCAAATCGATATAGACAATGTGGGTGATATTTACTGGGCAGAACGTAACTATACTTCCGGCAACAACGCTACAAGCACTGTGAACAAATATTCCTTTTCTCAAGGAGGAACATCGCAATTATTTTCTCTCTCGAATGTGTCTGGACTGGCTGTTGACAGCAACAACTACGTCTATGCCGCTGATATCGTTCATGGCATCATATACAAGAATAATGGTGTTGATGACAACAAAGAAGTGTTTGCCGGCTCAGAATTTAGCGGATACGGTGGAGACGGAGGCCCGGCAACGAGTGCATTTATAGGATTCTGCAATTTCATGCACTTTGACTCGAGCAACAACCTTTATTTCGCTGATGTGCAGTACAACGTAGTCCGTAAAGTAAGCAGTGAAGGTATCATTTCTACGGTTGCTGGGACTGGTGACATATCCGGCAGCTATAACGGTGACGATATCCCAGCAACATCAGCGACCCTCAATTCTCCTCTGGATGTGGCAACAGATCTAGCTGGTAATGTGTATATCACCGATTTTGGCAATAATAGAGTCCGAAAGGTTGATGCTGTAACCGGAGTGATAAGCACGCTCGTTGGAGATGGAAATGCCACGTCGTCAGGCGATGGCGGTTCATCTACTTCAGCCAGTGTTAACGGTCCTTATAGCTTAGAAATGGACGTGAATACCAACAACTTATACGTCACTGAATTAAATGGACATCGGATTAGGGTAGTAACAAATGTAGACAAGACTTTCACCGCGCCATCTTCATCGTCGACATCATCCGCTTTCACACCCACGCGGGAGCCGACCTCACGAAGAAATAGCGCAACATTTGCCCCTTCAAATGTGCACACGGTCACCTTTTCCCTTTACTTATCACTGGATAGCTGGCCGTATTCGTATGTAACGGACTCCGTGCACAAGGCATTGACCGGTCTGTTCAAGGATGTGTCTAGTCACGAAGACATCTCTTTGGATTACTCCATCGCTGCTTCAACCGCTACACGGGCCCGGGATCGGAGGATATTATCTACTTATACACTTGATATCACAGCAAATGTAACGGCTCTTTCTTCAAAAATATCATCAATAAGTTCCAACTTTGTAAGTGGTATCAAGAGCAAAGCGCAGTTGGTGAACAAGCTCAACACCGCTTGTGGGTGCACCGACTACAGTAGCATCACTATATCCTTCTACGGCGGCGAGGAGTACTGCGTCGATGCCGACACCCCAAGTGCTGCCACGTGCAGCTATGGCAAAGTCAAGATTAATCCCTCAATTTCATCCATCCAAGACTCGGCATTTTATGACCAACAGCTGACTGGTGTGGACTTTGGAGGTAAGACTTACTCTCTCAGTTTACTAGCCGTTATTTCACCTCACTCACCTTGCTTTCTATTAGAATGTGACACACTTACTTCAATAGGCAAGTCAGCTTTTGAACAAAATGAAATCGCCGGTACACTCGACTTGCTAGCGTGTCAGCACCTACATACTATTGATGCGTACGCTTTTCAAGAGAATAACATCCACCGAGTCTTGATCCCGCAGTCCGTGCAAGCCGTTAAAAAAGGCGCATTTCTGAGTAACCCAATAGAGTTACTCTACTGCGAAGAGCGAGTGGATACCTTGATCCATGTGATCCGAGAGGGTTTCGATGGGAAAGTGATCGGTTGCTACGGCTACTCGGTGGACTACTTCCTCTTCACTTATGTTTACATCAAACAGTACGAGTTCCATGTGATGTGGGCACTCATTGCACTGTATCTCCTCGCGTCTTGCGTCACCATCATGGGATCGAGGTCTTACTCGTTGGCGTTTCAAGTGGTGTCTGTGCTTGCTTCCGTCGACATCTTGTCCAACATCATGTACTTCTTGTTCAGCTATTTCTTGACGCGAGAATTATTCTGGGTTTCTTTTGTATTTGCTATTTGCATTCCTTTTCTAGCATTTATTGCCGCCGTTCTACTGCGCTACCGACTTGCTCCACATCTTTTATATGAGTATTACATTGGCAGGATCATAAGTCGCAGGTTCAAGGTGAACGCTCTGTGGATATGGCTGTCACACGAGCGAGGTTCGCCTCTGATCAACAACAAGAGACAGGCGTTCACATTCACACACCATGACAGTATTCCAAAGGTGATGGTGTACGTCATCAGCTGGCTTATCTTGCTCAGCTTGCAACTGATGTCTCTCTCACTGTTTATTGTGTGGGTACTGCTTCTAAGTCCTTATTACCTCGCTGTTATTGCGATGGGATCGTTTCTCTACTTCACCGGACTCCTGGCACACGGCACAGTCTGGAATTATTGGGTGTGGTTCTACAGCGGCAAGTATAGAATATATAGTAAGAGTGTCACATACGACACCCGCATATTGAACGAGGCGATGTGTGTGCAGTTCGCGTGCATCTCCGTCCCGCTCTTCATTGTCAAGGTATTGAACATGGAGGTGGTCAGGATATACAATGAAATGGACACCTATGCCACTCGCTGGTGGTGTGGATATATGTCCGTATTTGTAAGTGCAGCGATCATTCTGCTGGGACTCTACCGCTACGTTTTCTACACCCTTCGCTACCACACTCACATCAAGGATGTACCATTTACTATTGTTTTCGACGGTAATAAAAAACGTCAGTCAGTGATCGGATTACAGTTATCATCCGAGGATATCAGGTACAACAGCAACGCAGAAGAGCGGTACAAGAGGCAGTGGCAAGAGAAGATCATCCACTCCAAACTGCAGCACACCATGTTGGATTTGATGAATTTAGTTGCCAAAGTGTTCCTTAAAGACCAGGATTTTGGGGTAATGATAGAGCAACTGTTGCAGAAACGCGCAATGCTTGTTGAGTCCATCCGCGGCGCAGTAGAGCGCAGTATGACTACCGAGAGCGGTGCAACCAGACATAATCTGGACGCCATAGCACATCAAGCTTTTGAATTGTTGACGCAAGATTCGGTTGATTTGACACTGTATCGCCTCTTGAAAGAGATTCATATTCACCAACCATCTGATCTCCTGCGCATCAAAAGCCACACCATCAGTAGGTTGCTAGCGGTTATTCGCAACAAAAGTAAGTATGAGTTGATCTCGCGCTACTTGAACTTGCTGTCCTACTTCAATCCCCGACGAACAAGTCTTATTGTTTTTAAACAACCAAATGCAACTGCTATTCGATCCAACCAAGTCACAGATATCGAGAGTAACGGCGATGAGGCGCTCTATAGCACTGCAATGGTCGTGGACAGTGTCTCGGTGCATCCTGCGAGCCCTGAAAGCAATAATATAAGAACCGCAGTTCCCACCAACACTGTCACTCGCTAGCCTCCTTCCAGTTACTCGCTACTCTTTCGCCAACTACTAAAATAGGGTTTAGAGATGTGTTTTTGTACCTAATGTAACGGTTACTTTCATTCGGGACCGGGAAACCGGAACTATTCTGCATTTTCAAAGTTGGACAACTGGACAAAAGATACCTCATCCAGGAAAGCCTGCAGGAACGAAGAGAAGAAGAAATACACCGTGTGTGATACCACCATGAGTATAGAAGTCGTAGAGAAACATTATCCGCACCGAGTAGCTCCAAATGGTTTAACAATACTGGGAACTGATGCTGATCTTGCAAAAGCACAAGAATTAGTAGGAAAGCATTCAACAGTATATGCTGCATTACGACCAACCGAAGAATCCAAATCGTGTTGTTTCATATGCTCAGCTAACTTTCCACTTCCATTCTTATTGCCTTGCTTTTGGCCTCATTTATTAGTTATCAGTTTAGCTGGTGGATGCTGTATTTTGGCAAATATAAAGAATTATCAAAAGGATTTAGATCACACTTTATACGTTGTTACAAATGACATGGTAAAGATTCATGTTGAATCTCATTCTCCTCCATGTATATGCTGTACGCTATGTACTACAGGTAGTAGTAGTGAAAATTTGCTTTTCTCAACTTCAACAATCCAGGTGAATACGAAAGGAAGTGGCTGTAAATACTTGCAAAATTGTTGTAATCCCAATAATGCAGTAGCTGAATTGGTTGTGGCACCTATAGGTTACAATGTCTCTGCTCCTATTCAAAGAGGACAAACTAACTTAGTGAAACGAATGTACCTTCATAATCCATCTGAGGTATCGAAGCTAATTAATGATATCAGAGCGATAGGGAGTCAACCGCAATTTAAAACCAAGCGAGTATTTGTTGCACCTTCAAGCAATCCAACAGGTTACCAAGTATTTATGCTTTCGGATCCAAATTCATTCTGCAAAGAACTATCCGCGAAATTCTTCGATAATAACCCCTCTCACAACACCCTGCACTTTACCCTCGCAGACGTCAATATACCAATTATGATCGACCAAATCGCAGAGAATGACAAAATTATAGTCGCCCTGCAATAGGCGCACATGCTAAAGTGTACTAAACTTATTTGTATTGTTAAAAATAGAATTTATTATTTGTTTTGGAAGCACAATCCCTCAGCATACTATCGCTATGCACGCAGTTGAAGTAGCTTGCACTTGGCACCATATTATGAACACGGGGAAACACTACTTAATTTTGCTGCAACTCGGTAAATCTGTCGGTAATTACTGACACAGAGTCCTGTATAGTTCCGCCGGTCTGTAGGAATAGGACTCATGCTGCGGAGGGTTGGAACTACCTAAGTTACTCCCATACCTTTATGGTATGCATGGTAGCACCAGTTCCATGTTATGCAGCACAATTAGTGCAAGAGTGAACGAGTGATGTCTCAATTGCGTCTCTGTTTGAGCATTCTCGTCTACTTGGCATGGGTATCCACACTGCACGCATGGTATGCATGGGATTTAGCTGATAATTTTAGTATTGCGTCGAATCCGAATGGTCAGTGGACTTACGGTTACATGTCTAGTAGCACATTTACTGCATTTTCACTATCTACTATAGAATCGTATGGATCTATTTGGAGTGTTAGTGGCGGCGCTCAGGTTTGGAAGAGCACGCTCTCGTACTATAATTGTGGCATTTACCCATCTCAAATTAGTTTAAATTGTGACAATGGATCGCCTTCTGTAAAGTGGACTGCCCCTTCAGATCACCAGTACTATATTTCTTTACTTATTGGTGGTAGTATTGCTGCATCAGATGGTAGTTGTACAGGAAATTATCGAGTAGCAAATGCAGTTTTATTAGTAAATGGAAATGCCGTGAGTCTGCAACAGACGAACGCATACGAGTACATGTATACGGGCTCTCATTACTTGTCTGCGAACCAAACTGTCTTACTATATATATCACAAGAGATTGGTTCTGGAAATACGCAAGTCAAGTTCACGTTATTTTACACCGCTTACACACCATCAGATTTAGCCTCGGACTATGTCATCACCAATCCCACCAACCCCAACGGACAGTGGACGTATCAATACGTGTCAGGCGGGACTTACTATACTGATAATACATACGTGATAAGTGCTGGCTTGACTAGTGCGGTCAATATGTACTATTGGTATTACAGTGGCACCTATGCATATGTTTACAAATCAAGTGCCACCGCGTATTATGTCGGTGTATATCCAAATATGATAAGTATGACATCTCCTTCTTCCTATTTACCGGCCGTTACATGGACTGCGTCGTACAGTTACAGATACTATGTATTAGTCAACGTCGGAGGAAACTCTGCTGGCGATGGTATGCTCTCATCAACTCACTCACCCACTCACTCACTCTTTTGTGCTTAAGGTTACACGGGTGCTGTTGGCAATCGCTGTTCATCTGGAGCCAGTTTACTCGTGAATAGCGCCCAAATCACGCTGTCCGCAAGCAACTCGTATGAGTACGTTTATTCGGGATTCCATTATTTGGATGCGAACCAGACGGTGGTGCTGTACTTCGCTACTGGCTGCAACGATGGTGTTGACAATCAAGTTAAATTCACGGTTGTGCCTACTACCTCATTCGCCCCTACTGCAGCGCCTACTATGACTCCCAGGTAATGCATCTCCTACCCATCGCAGTGGTCATCTCACTCTTACTTTTTATTCAATTCGATAGCTCTTACCCAACACTGAGCCCGCATTCCATCAGTGTGATCTCAACTATTGCAGGGACTGGAACAGTTAGCTATTCGGGTGATGGTAGCCAGGCTACGTCTGCGACCATCAATTATCCTCATGGCATCGTGCTTGACGCCTTCGGAAATGTGTACTTTAATGACATAAATAACCACCGTGTCCGCAAGATCACTGCATCAACAGGAATCATCACCACGTATGCAGGTACGGGATCTACTAGTTACAATGGAGATGGGGGAGTAGCAAGTAGTGCGACCTTGAGTAAGCCAAACGGACTCTGTATCGACGCCTCAGGTAACTAACACTGAATGAATTATATAAGCTTAATATCACCATGTAACTCAATGGCTGCCTCCTCTCTAGGCAATATCTACATCGGCGAGTTTGACAATCACCGTATCCGCAAGATTACTGCGTCTACAAGCATCATCTCAACTATAGGTGGCACCGGCTCTGCAAGCTACAGCGGTGATAACAGTCCAGCCACGAGTGCGACAATAAACAACCCAGTAGGAGTGGCTGTGGACTCAAGTGGTAAGAATAACCTTATAGTAACAGTCTTACTAATTCCCTAACTCCTGGAATACCTCACAGGCAACGTATACATTGGTGACTACGGTAATCACCGTATTCGCAAGATTACTGCATCAACTGGTTTGATCCAAACAATTGCCGGTATGGGCACCACTGGGTACAGTGGAGATGGGGGTCAAGCTACCAGTGCTTCATTGGGATATCCGCATGGAGTTAATCTTGATAGCACTTTGAATGTTTACTTCAGTGACTACTACAATCACGTAATCCGCAAGGTCACTGTTTCTACTGGGATCATTTCTACTGTTGCGGGCTCCGGCAGCACCTCAGGAGGGTATAACGGAGACAACATACAAGCCACGACAGCGACACTAAATCTTCCTCATGATGTTGTGCTCGACAGCTATGGTAACTTGTATATTTCTGACCGCAGTAATAACCGAATCCGCAAGGTCGATGGGTCAACCGGCGTGATCACCACCGTCGTCGGCACTAGCGCTGCCTCCTCAACAGGCGACGGATCCGCGGCTACTTCCGCTACTACTAACGGACCTTGTTATTGTCGCTTTGATAGCTCAGGTAACTACTATATCTCGGAATGTGAAGGCAGTCGAGTAAGGAAGGTGACTTTTGTATCCACCGAAATACCCACCGTATCACCTACTCAACAACCTACTTATTACCCCTCGTTGAGTCCGCATTCCATCAGTGTGATCTCAACTATCGCAGGAACTGGGACAGCTGGTTACTCAGGTGATAACGGCCAGGCTACTTCCGCTACCATTTATTCTCCATCCGGGATAGCGATTGACTCCAGCGGAAATGTGTTCTTCACTGAACACTGGGGCCATCGGATCCGCAAAATTACTGTTTCAACAGGCATTATCACCACATATGCAGGCACCGGCAGTGCTACATACAATGGGGATGGAGGAGCAGCGACTAGTGCTGCACTGAGCTATCCAGAAGGTTTAGCTATTGACGCGTCAGGTAAGCAACTCTTTACTTATTACAGAGGCGCCACGTTGACTAAATACTAACTAATAATGCACTCCAAGGCAATATTCACTTAAGTGATGGCACTAATAATCGCGTCCGTAAGATCACACCTGCGAGTATAATCTCGACCGTTGCAGGAACAGGAACTGCTAGCTTCAGCGGTGATAACGGTCCAGCTACTAGCGCAACTATGAATTTTCTAATCGGAATGGCCT
>JACCDO010161178.1_pt1 | contig 17561 bp, 15 predicted proteins | sample 7446101 | NCBI WGS metagenome assembly JACCDO01 (sample SAMN15323440, study PRJNA562643) | freshwater metagenome | isolation source: river surface water | place: USA:Blue River Watershed | collected 2017-08-16 | reverse complement strand
CTCACTGAATTGATTGATCGGCCCACGACTATTGAACATGCTCCGAAGCGTAATCCTAAATTTGTTAAACCCGTTTAAATATTATTGGGTTAATTAAAATACTTTATACTAACATTGATTTTGCTTAGTAATATTATGAAGTAGATTATTTTATAATATCAGTATTTATATTAGATGCTTTTGTTCGAGCATCTTTCCGGGGAATAATTTCAACCGAACTATTAAAACGCACTCGCTTTCTCCGCGAAAACATAAATATAATAAAGGTTATTATGAATATGATTACGCCTAACATTTTATATAATTTTATTTATAATAATATAATAATATAATATAGCAACTATGTCAAGACAAATATTTACCTTGGACACTTTAGATAATAAGATCGCAACCTTAAGTTTAACTGGAACAGTTACGGCCGATTCAACTCAATCTGGGGTAACATGGTTAGTATCGACAAACGCTACCACAACCCTAAATTTACCAGCTGCGGTGGTTGGTCTTAATTATTTTGTATATTTGGGAATTGATCTAACCAATACGTTATCAATTGTGTTGAATGGCAGCGATACATGGCGCGCTCGATTATTCTATACTGATAAAGATACTGCAGGTGCGGCTTCATTTAATGGCGCTTCTAGCACAGAGGGTTTTATACATTATATTGGGACTGCTGATTATGTCGCAAGTTCAGATGCTAGAGGGCGCCTCGAGGGAACATATTTAGAAATCAAGTGCATGACCGCTGGCGAATGGTTGATGTTTGGATACGTATCAGGTAATGGATCCGTGGATAGTCCATTCCAATAAAATATGATGGCTGTAAAACAATAAAACCGAGCATGTTTTTTTTGTTAAATAATTGAATTTATATTTTTATATTTACCAAGATGTCAGATTTCACACACATTTACCACATCGCCGATATTCATATCCATAAGAAGATCCATGATCGGCTTATCTACGCATGGGATGAATTGATGAACCACATTAAGAAACACGAAGGTGTTCCTTTGTTGGTTATTGCGGGTGATGTTTTCGAATATAAAAAAGAACTTACTGGAACTGATATTGATGTCTTTAAATATATGGTTAGAAATATCGAGAAGAATAAAATTCAGACATTGATAATTCCTGGCAATCATGATTTCAGCACGTCTGATTCGGATTTGATTTCGTCTAATTTAGAACTAATCAAAACTAAGTATATTGAATACGTAAAAGAATCATGTATCTTTGAATGCCGCAATATTGCATTTTATATTCATTCGCCTATTGATAAACAAATACTTGAGGTCGGAGATGAAAAACTATTAAAAATCGCAATCGCGCACGAACCGCTCAGAGGATGTATTTTCGACAATTCGATGATATCCGAAGTTGGACGTTTTGACAAGAATGATTTTGCCGGATATGATATTACAATTCTTGGGGATATTCATAAACCTCAGTTTCTGACGCCGCGCGTTGCATATTCTGGCTCATTTGTTCAGAAAAATAGAGGCGAAGGTTTAAACCATGGATTTATTCTATGGGATTTGACGACATGTGCTGGCAATTTTGTTAAACTCAGTTCATATATGAATGATGTGGTTATTAAAACGAGCCATGATGTGATCACGGAACTTCCGGTGGCTATTCAGCCAAAATCAGTAATCTTCGAACATCATGATTGTAGTGAAGATTTTCTACAAAAATTTTCATCCACAATTAAAGAAACTTATGGCAGGCTCGATACAGTGGTTAATACAACCATTCACAAAATTAATGCTAGTGGTGATACACAATCAGCAAATTATTTGGAAGATGCGTTAGCGCAATCATCATATACCGATACCGAAAAAACAAATATTATGGAAATTCACAACAAATATTCTGATTGCATTAAGCGATCGAGGGTAATGTGGGAATTATTATATTTGCAATGGGAAAATATCTATAAATATATCCAACGTTCATGCATTGATTTTACGAGATGCCAAGGCGTAACAATGTTATGTGGTGAAAACGCTATCGGAAAATCATCAATTATTAATATCCTCATCTACATTCTTTATGGTGGCAAGACCGGTGTAACGACTGCATTGGCGCGGGAATTCATATTAAACAAGAACAACACAAAGAATGGACAAATTAAATGTGGATTTCGCGTTGAAAATTCGGTATATGAAATTCATCGAATCATTCGCCGCAATGATCCAGATACAGTGAGCTTATATCGCGACGGTAATTTAGTTGAGTGCGGCGATATTAATGACACATATGCGCACATGGCTGACCTAATCGGCACTCGTGATACGTTTCTCGCGATCACAGTTGCAATGCAGGCTAGACCTCTGTTTGTTGATTTGTCACCAAAAGATAAGCTTGCATTCATGTCTAAAATTTTGGGAATTGATAATTTGGTGTCAGTTGTCGCACAGAATAAGAAAGTTATTTCTGAGCTCAAAAGAAGCACAAAAGATATTGCAAGTATTTCTAACTCAGACACAAATCAGCTTCAATTAGAATATAACAAATATTCTGCAGAATTAACCGAGGTTAATTCCAAAATTAAATCAAATGATGATCATCGAGCAGAAATTAATTCGCGGATTAAAGAATTGCGATCGACGATGGTTAATGTTAACTATACGCTAGACGATTGTCTTGAGAGGATAGAGGCGGCTAATCTTGTGATGCGTAATTATGGTTTGCCGGATGAAGACATCGAGACGGAAGCAGAAATCTGCGCGCAGATTTCAGCATACGAACGATTATCTGGTCGTTTATATTCGACTGTTAAATATATGTTGGATAAGGGCGATGATATCGACAACACGCTTTCATTAGAGGAAATTCTTGCGAATTTGGAATCTATTGAAATGCCGTTGGTTCCATGTGTCTGCAATGATGCCTCATATAAATATTATATGGAACATCGTGATGAAATGGAGAAAATACTGGCCGAGCCCATTGAGGAACCAACCACGCTGCAATATGCTATTTCGATTACCGAACCTCACGTTATTCATTCTACGAAAGAATATTGTGTTGAACAGTTACACCTCGTGAAAAATAGTAAGCCTGTTCATGGGATTGAAGAGGTTCGCGCCGAGTTGCTGCGATTACCAGCCGATAAAACATCATTTGATGTGTTTGATATTGATGCGTGTGAGACACGAATTTCAGAGTGTGGACGCGATATCTCACAACTTAAGCATTTAATTATGCGCTTCAAATCAGACTCCAAAATCGATATTCAGCTTGATATCAACATGGAGATAATTCAACAATTGGTTGAAAAATTCGATAACTTATCGAAACAGATTATTCGCGTCGAACCACTTATCGAAAGTTGTGAGGCGCAGATTAAATCGATCGATAACACATATAAAGAGATGGCATTTGCCGAATCATGTTGTGAATGCACGAAAAATAAAAGAGTTATTGAGTCAATCAACGGCAAAGAAAAGTTGATGGCGGAACTTAATGGGTTTATCAGCCAAAAAAAGCAAAATGAATACATAAGGAAATGCCTTGAAACAACAAAGTGTGAAATTTACACTTATGGAACATCGTTGATTGTGAAAACAGAAGCCGAATTAATTGAATTGGTCGAACGTAAGAACGCATATAACAATTATATGCGCAGACAAACTTTGGAAAAAAAGTTGGAAACTTTACTTACCGAAGAACGTAATTATGTGAAAAAAGTCGAATGCGAAAAACAAATTAGACAGCACGACGAGAATGCTAAATTATTTCATAATCAAAAACTCATCAAGCACTACGAGAAATTCAAGAAATACAAAGAGGCGCAACAAGTCGATGCCAAAATTAAATATGATGCTCAGGTTCAATTTGTGCGCGAACGCGGAAACAAATATTATAAATTTGTTTCAATGAAGATAACATATCTTAAACGTAAATTAAGTCTCTCGAAGGCGCGACGTGAATTCGAGAAATTCACAGAATTACTTAATCATATTCATCAAAACGAACAAATTAGCGGTGATGTAAAATCGTTGCAGGAAGAGCTCGGTAAATATAAAAATTTAGAACTCAATATCACACGTGATGAATTAATCAAAATAATTGGCCAAATAGAAGGCAAACTCGAGTCGTGTTTGGAGCGCGACGAAAAATTAAACGAAATCAATATGGAATTATACAAATCGCAATTATACGATACAGCTATGTCCGACAAAAAAGGAATTATTGGTCATATTATCAAAAAAAGCAGTGAGCGTATTTCCGAAATCTGGAATAGCAAATTGGGCAAGATTGTTGATTTCAAAGTTGATATCGTTTTCAACAAGGATAAATTCAGTGTAATGATTGTCGAAGATGCGTTAATCAACGCGGAGGCTGGTTCCGGCTTTCAGAAATTCATCATGGACTTGACATTTCGCGAAACCATTTATGAGCTCGCGCAGATTAATCTCGGGAACTTCATCATGATTGATGAAGGTTTTGGAACGGCTGATGCAAACAATAGACAGTTAGTCAATGATTATTTAAAATCATTAACATCTGCATATCCGTTCATCTTCATTATCAGTCATATCGATGAAATGAAATCTAGCGCTGATTGTGTTCTTACGATTGATAGCAAGAATGGTTCATGTATCAGGCATGGCGAACTCGTTGAATTCGTTGACGTTGATGGTCCGGTAAAAATGGATAAATCTTTCATCAAAGAAAAAATTGCATTGATGGAACAATGTTTGATCGATGCAAATAACTTTAATGAGATTATGGAATTCCATAATTTTAAATATACTTGCAAATTATGCGAGCGTGAATTATCCAATCGGAATGCGGCAATTAAACATTGCAATACACTCGCGCATTTGACGCTCGTTGTCAAGCAAGTATATTCATCGAGCTAAAGGTTAATTAACGACACGACCATGAACAAATCTTTTTTTGCGTTCGATGTAAATTCTATTGCGGCCTTTATAAATAAAATTCAAATGTTCGTCCGTGAATCCGTTCAACAAATATCCGTGTGGTGCGTCCTTAGTTATAAGTGGTAAATTCACTAGGTTAAGTCCGTCAATTAAATTAATAATGTAAGGCGGTTGTGATTTATTTTTGGGGTCGTATTTTGCAGCATTCTTCAGATACTTTTCCCATAAATAAGCTTCTTTAGAACAATCATTGCAGTTATCAAAACCAGGTAATCTTGGATGCCCCGCATATTTGTTAATGTGAACTGTCATCGACCGCTCAACGCAATTATAGTAATATAATTTTGATTCATAATCTTGTGTGTCATATTCGATTACATTAGCGTTCGCGCCAAAAATTAAACGGGTTTCTGTTGATTTGAGCCCTGGAAAACATTGAATCATAACTTCGCCCTCTGGATATAAAAATTTACGTTGTTTATAATCACGCACAAAATCCAAACCAAATTTTTTTGAGTATTCGAGGTCTGGAGTCATATAATCATGAAACTGAGTTCTATCTAGATTGTCGGCATCGTAAAACGGACATCTGAATTTAAACATGACAAGACCAATTGCTGGCTCCATTATTTTATACCAATTATATTGTTGCGACAAATTCCAAAGTAAATCCGAGTTAGAAACTGTTTCATGTGTTTCATCTCGACTTCGGATATCGCTAATAAATAAAATTTTTGTTTTGTATTTTGTAAATTCCGCAACTAAATTTTGGGAGATTTCATTGGTAAAATATTCTTCGAGAATGTAAATCTGTTCGGTTCCCGTTAATACAAATTTCGCGATGTTATTTGTCGTAGCACGTTTGCCATTATATTTATAAATGTGGTTTGACGGAACATTTAAATGAATGATATGTTCGTAATCACGATTACGGTGTGAGAATCTATCTCCATTTCCATTAACAAAAAGATTAAATTCGTTCGGATCAATAAGCAAGAATTTAATCTTTGGAAATAATGACGCCAAGTAATTTGTATGATGTGACGGAGCAGCGCCCGCATAAACCACGACGAAATTGTCAAATAGATCGTATGCCATCATGATGGATTCAATTTCACCAAGAAATAATTTCCGCTGACCTCGATGTAAATTAGGAACTGATATACCATTATTATTATATGGTAAAGTTTGCGTGATTTGGTTTATGTTAACAATGGGTTCTTTTGGTAAATTATCAGGGAGTGTACTGATTCTAAGATAATCGAGTAAATCCTGTCTTAGAGAGCCAGCTCTCGTTGTCGCAAGAAGGGTTAATATCGCGTCTTTTGATAGAGTCTGCTTTACTGATGCGCTTGGGATATATGGATAGATATTTTGATTGCCGTTGTGGTGATTGCGGTTATGACCATGATTATTATGATGACCATGATTATGATGATTGTTATGATGATTGTTATGATGATTATGGTGATTATGGTGATGATTATGGTGATGATGTTCGCGTGCCCCTTCGATATTAGTTGTTATTATGATGGATTTCTTAGTATTAAACCCATAATATGTTTTATACGAGTCAGCATTATTATATTTCTTCGCGGTATCTGGTTTATCCATTTTATCACGAAATATATATAACCATGGATTTAATTTACAAATATTTTTTTACAAAAAAACACATGATGCATGATGCATCATGTATGATGCAACATGTATGATGCATCATGTGTGGTGCAATTGAGAAGAACCATGCCATCCGTGAGGCTTACGGAGGTAGTTTGTGACTGCATTTGACATATCCATCAACTTTCCGAGTATTTGATCGAATTTGCCATCTGGTAGATTGCCATACACAACCGAGATGTATCTGGTCATGATCTTGATGCGGAGGGCGCAATCATTGCAATGATCGCATTTGTCAAAAATGCCAGCATATGGGTTGTCATGTGGAATCCATACGCGCTCAATGACGTTGTAGGCGTACATTCTTCTCTCGTAAACTTCTGGGTTAATTAACATGGTGGGAATGTCATTCCCACCATCTACTGGTCCAACCACCATTCTTGTTTCTGTCGAACGCGCCCGTGAGTATGGCTGTATCAGGATTTTTCCAGAAATATACCTGAATACACCATTCTTGTAGTCCTCACGAAAATCAATACCGAGTCTAGCAGCCTCTTCGAATACTTCGTTCATGTGATCTATGAACTTGGTTTTCGCTTTGTTTGCCTCGTCGTAGAATGGAAGTCTGAACTTGAGCAATCCGTATGAGTTCAAAATGGTTGTCCAGATAAATTGCTGAGCCAAATCAAACAAAATATCCGCATTTGTGACGCCAACATTTGGATCGCTAATCGAGCGAATGTCACTGATGAACGCACACATGATTTCGTGTTCCTCAAATGTTTTCGCCAGTGAACGCGCGAGATCATCAGTGAAAAAGTCTTCGTAGATGTAGATCTGGTATGATCCGTCAACAACTTCGTTCGAAATGTCATCGGTGGAACTAACATACACGCAATTCGCGTTCTTTAATCTCACATTGCGATCTGCATGGACGAAGTGAGCAATGTGTCGTGTCTGACCTGCCGCGGCACGTGTTCGATGACCGAGAACGGTACCATCACCCCTTTCTATCTTCAATTCAAATGGGGTCGGATCAACGAGCAGAAATTTGAAATCCGGAAACATATCTGCTAACATGTCAATATGGTGGCCAGGACCAGCACCAGCATAAACCACAACTACATGTTTGCCATTGTTGTTACGTTTATGCTGCTCAACAATACGTGTAAGGTATTCTATCTCAGACAACAGAAGTTTCAACTGCCCACAATGGACGCCCGAAATAAAACTCCCATCGTTCTCCCGATACGGAAGACTTAACAGAAGTTCATTGTAATATTCAACCACCGGTTTTATGAACCCACTCGAGATCAACCGCTTTATTTTTTTGGCAGTCTCAGCATCGACAATTTTCATCAACTCATCAAATGCTGTACGGGGGTTCATCTGGGGACTCAGGTTCTTGTTTCCCGGAATTTTCCAGGAGTTGTGACGAAGATGATCTGACATGTTTGTTCTTGGTTGCGAACACATCAGTTGTGGAAAAATAAATCAATATTTTTTTTACTATAATGGTATTAAATTGCTAAATGATCGAAAAATTGAATTTATGTTGAAGTAAATGTTTGTTTATAATAAAAAATGAAGGCATTTATCACAGGAATCACGGGACAGGATGGATCATATTTGGCTAAATTACTTTTATCATATGGTTATGAAGTTCATGGATTAGTGCGGCGCACATCATCAGATAATACAATACGGATAAGGAATATGAATGTTAACATTCATTACGGCGATGTCACAGATTCATTATTGATGCTGCAACTTATTCACCACATAGAACCTGATGAAATTTATAATTTGGCGGCACAGAGTGATGTAGCTTTATCATTTAGTAACGCAACTTATACAATTGATAGCATAGTCAAAGGAACTCTAAATATTCTGGAAGCCGTCCGCACATTCGGCAACAAACAGATAAAAATTTATCAAGCTGGTTCTAGTGAAATGTTCGGCGGATTAAGCAGCGAAGCATATACTGAATCATCAGAGATGTTTCCGCAATCGCCGTATGCGGCAGCAAAATTGATGGCGCATAACCTATGTAATATTTATAGAAATTATAACATGTTTATTTGTTGTGGAATTTTATTTAACCACACGAGCCCATTACGTGGCGAAAATTTTGTGGAAAAAAAAATTATAGCCAGTGCTGTTAGAATTGGATTGGGTAAACAGAATAAATTGTCCCTCGGTAACATATATACATATAGAGATTTTGGACACGCATGTGATTATGTAGTGGCAATGCATAAGATGATGCAAAACTCCGTGTGTGATGATTATGTGATATCGACTGGACACTCTATTCAAATTAAAGAACTCGTTGGCAGTGTATTTAAAACATTAGGGATGGATATTAAATGGGTAGGAGCTGGTATAAATGAAAAGGGATATTATAACGGAAGAGTTATTATTGATATCGATAGCCGACTATATAGACCTGCCGAAGTTAAACAATTACTCGGTGATTCCACTAAAGCTCGTGAAATATTGGGATGGTTTAACATCTATAACATGGTCGATATTATAGATGAAATGATTGCTCATGAAAAACTATTGCACGATTGTCAGTAAAGAATGTTAGCGCGAAACCATTTGATGGAATTATTTGGTTGAATTATTTGATGGAATTATTTGGTTGAATTGTTTGGTTGAATTATGAAATAAATTTTGCTGTGTTCTGTGAATTAAACCGAACATTAGGATAATTTTGTATGAACCAGGCAATGGTTTTCTCGATTCCGATTCGTAACGGTGTTTGTCCAACTAAACAATTTATGCCTTTTTTTTGACGTATACCAACGATATCATCATTGTAAATTATTTGTTGATTATAGTTCATAATATTTGCTATAAGATTAATCACATCATAAATTGCAACTTCTTCGCCAACAATCATAGCGTTGCCGGTATTATGGATATTTGTTAATGCATCAATCACATCATCTACATATACAAACTGCCGAAGTACATTACCAGATACATTAATTTGAATATTATGTAAACTTGATAAATAAATTTTGTGAATAAATGAGGGAATTAAATGACCATCGAATACATCAAAGTTATCATGTGGGCCATAAATATTTGATGGAATTAAATAATTCCAACCATTTAAATCGCATGCGATTTGTAGCATTCGCTTCGAATATGCATAACCAATATTTGTCTCATGTGGTATTCCGTTGTGAATGTCGGCCATTGTGAATTCCATATATTGCTTTGGGAAAATACAGGTTGATAAAATTGCTACTAATTTACATCCATATTTAATACATGCCATAATAATATGTGTATTTATAATTGAATTTTTGCACAATATGTCAGTGTTATTATCTTTATTAAAATATACTCCACCAACAACAGATGCTAAATGATAAACATGTGTAGGGCGATGTCGGTTAAACATGAAATTTACTGACGGAAAACTCAATAAGTCACATTCTTCTCTAGTGATAAATACATAAGGAGAATTTAATCCATGTGCATCGTAAGTAGATCGTTTTCGATTTATAAGATTTTTGCCGATCATGCCAGCAGCGCCAGTGACAAGAATAACCATAGTGATGTATGTTGTGTGATATGCGATATGCGATATGCAATATGTGATGTGTTTTTCGCAATTTATTCAATATCTTTCAATATCCACAAACTATTCAATATCACTAACACAATAATTGAAGTTGTGTATGTCGAGCGATCAATATGTGGATAATTGTCTTTAATATATATTTCCATGTATACAATTAATAATAATAATACTGTTAAAATATATGAGATTATTTTTTGCCACATGAGATTAACAATGGTATATTTATTAATATAATTTCTATTGCGAAAAAAAAGACTATAATGATGATTTATGACATTGAATTATGGCATTGAATTATGGCATTATATTATAGTATTATAGTATTATAGTCTTATAGTATTATAGTATAATACTATTCTTAATTATGTTCTGCATCATTGGTAGGAACATTTTCATCAACTGATTGCACTGGTTCAGTTTGAGGTATTTTTAAATTAATAAATGAGGTAATGATGTTTGTGAAAAGATGTGCTTCAGCGAGATCATGAAGACCGCCGTTCTTCACCATTTTATTTGCAAACTCAATAGCAGTTTCTTTGGTTGCGTCCGTGATTTGTTTGTCATTAACGCTGTCTAACCATTGAATGTATTTTTTTACGTCTGTTGTGTCGGTAAATACCCCGCGTTTTAAACCATTATTCATATACGCGGTCAAAATTTGATGAAGTGAGAATTTATCCGTCATTTGTTTGGTGTAACAAGCGGCGTAGAATATGATCCTTTAATATAAAACACGTTATTCTTTAATACATTATATAAATACATTATATAATATTCTATGACATAGAAGTTAAAAAAAACTAATGCCTAAGATGGCAAGCTAACATTGAAATAACCGTGATTGTGATTGTGTTATGCTACTCATCCAAAGATTATTTCTAGACATATCATTTAATTCGATAGCAATTAAATGTTTATCGCGCAAATACATGATAGAAGTAACCGGTTTATGTAAGTAATCATTTTTTTTACAGTGGGGGCCACTACATCCACCATCACCTAAAATAGCAAAGCCATCTGATGAGATCGTTCCGGTCGACATGGTGATGTGTTGGTCTGTTGGTTTGCTGGTCTGGTGGTTTGTTGGTTTGGTGATGGGTTGGTAAGCATGCATCCTTTAAAAAAAAAATCAATTTTATCAGATATACCGTAGTGATATTAGCTACTGCACATTAGACAACCTTCTTCGTCGTTGCAGACTGCACGTTTAGCTTTTTTGGCTTTGTGTTTTTTTGCCGATTCTTCGACACTCCCTGCGATAGTGAATTTCACAGCTTCAGTCGCGGCTCGTGACCTAATGTAATAAGAGATAGTCTTAAGTCCCAAATCGAATCCATAATTGATTAGTGCGGACAATTTTGCATGCGTAACATCTTTGATATAAATATTGTTACTCTGCGATTGACAAATGAATTGCCCACGATCCGCAGACATACGCATTGTTTCGACTGGACTGATTTCCCATGCCGTCTTAAATACATTACGAATATGTTCCGGAATGTCCAAATGGTCAATGCTACCGTCATTCGCAATAATATTTTCTTTCATATCATTGTTCCAAATTCCCATGACTTTGAACAAATCAATTAACCATTTATTAACAACTGTGAAAGTTCCAACAAGGTTCCGTTTTGAAATAATATGCGACACACATGGTTCGAATGACGGATTACCTCCAAGAATATTGCTCGTGCCGGCAGTGGGCATAAATGCCAACATTAATGAGTTTCTAAGTCCATGTGTTTTAACGAGCTCAGCGATAGCATCCCAATCCTTAACATAAGGCAGAGGTGTACTACCATATTGTTGCCATAGATGTGGCTGTAAAATACCTTGGCTCGCTGGGGATCCATCGAATGTGATATATGGTCCATATTCTTTTGCAAGCTCCATAGATTCGGTGATGGCCGCGTAATACATTTCCTCAGCAATGCGCCAGTTTAAGTATTTCGCTTCTGCGCTCGTAAATGGATAACCGAGCGCCATGAATACATCCGCAAGTGCCTGGATTCCAATCCCAATCGGTCTGTGTTTTCGCGATGAACGCTCGCATGCACTAAGTGGATACATTTGATAATCAATAATATTGTTCAAATTTCGGCACGCCACACGTGTGACATTTGCCAATTCCTCGAAGTTAAAGGAACCTGGTTCAATAATTTCGCCGTTTTTCGACCATTTGCATGGTGTAACCATAGAAATTAAATTGATGCTAGCAAGTGTGCAAACTCCGATTTCATATTCGCCATCAATAAATCCCGACGGGATTAAAATTTCGGCGCATAAATTGCTGCAGTTGATATGTGACACATTTTTTAGATTGCTTTTAAAATTGCAAGCATCTTTGTTTAACATATAAGGCATCCCCTTTTCAATCATAATTTTGATGATCAGCGTGTAAACAGATCTCGCGGATACAATTGAATTCGCGACACCTGCTTGTTCATATTGAATATAAGCTTCTTCGAACTCCTTTCCATACGCATTAATTAATTTTGGCGCTTTTGTTGGACAAAATAGTGACCAATGTTGATTGTTTTTCACGCGCTCATTTAGCAGGTTGTTACTCCAACATGCAAGAAATATCTTATCGAGCATAATTCCTGATTTGTTATCTGTTGATTTTAATGAGAGAATCTCCATAAAATCAGCATGCCATGGTTCAATATAAATTGCCTCGGACATCTTTCGCTTTCCACCTTGGTCAATGACACCCGACATCATGTTGTGGGTTGTGACAAATGGCGCCAAGCCCTTAGATGGCCTGTTAGTCGTTTTAATGAGTGAATGTTTTGCGCGGATATTAGTCATCGACACTCCAATACCGGCGGTTAATGCACCAAGAATTGCACATTCTTTATTCGTCTCATAAATGCCCGGAATTGAATCTTCGCGGTTTGTCAATAACATACAACTGCTTAGTTGGTTATTAACCATGCATGAATTAAATAATGTTGGACTCGCGTGAATAAATTTATGTGTAGATAACAAATCATAGGTTTCCTTCACACGTGTGAAATCCGTTTTATGAATCTGAAGAGCTACTCTAAGCCACATATACTGCGGGCGCTCAATAATTTCCTTATGAGCATTCCGCAATAAGTATGTTTCCTGCAGACATTTGAGTCCGTAATATGAAAACAACATATCGCGCTCTGAAACAATCATGTTATTGATGCACTCAGTATTTGCATCAATAATCGCGAGAATTTCCGTGTCAACATTGTTGCGAACTAGATTGATCATTCTGCTGAATGTCGGTTCTGTGTTTTTGTAGATGTTGGATACAGCAATACGGGATGCCATTTTATCGTATTCCGGTTCCGTAGTAGATTTGATTGCGCAAACATCAGCTGCAAACATATCCAATTCAGTGGTCGTAATACGGTCCACAATGTTTCGTGACATTGTGTCAATTATTTCCATCGTATTAACATTGCTTAATGGATATGGATCCATTGCCAGAGTGTTTAAACGCTTAATGATTTTATACAGGTCAAAATTTTCTACGCGCTCTTCACCATTATGTGAGCGTTTAATCACTTTTTCGACTCTGTGAAAATCAATGTTCTCCATTGGCTATATTTACTAAAGTAGAATTCATTTTTTTAAAGTGAAAATACAAAATTAATTAAATTAATTTTATGACAAAATTAATTAATTTTGTAGTTAATGTAATTAATTACATATTAAATATTATTTAATATGTCATGAAATGTCCTATTTTTTAAATGATCATACTGAAAAGCCCGAACAAGAGATATTACTGAATAGCGATCCTCTCAAGAGATTACTTGATGACATAATGAAAGCTCGCGCCGAATGTGAGGTGAAACAAGCATCATCCGATACTAAAAAGACAAATAGTTTTCCTTTATCATTTATATGCCACTAAGGCAAACATCTATAGTGACCACAATATTGCGAACTCGATAACAATTGAAATTATTTATTAAAAACCGAGTATAATTTTAGTAATATAGTCGATCACATTTTTTTGAATTAATTAATCACATTTTTTTTGTAATATAATTATATAATTATACAAGCATGGCTACAGGCGGAGTATTTACAATTATTACAAATGACGGCAAACAAGATAGAATGTTAATGGCCACTAGTTTGCTCAAAGAGCGGCTTAATAAGATCATGAAATTACGGGCTCAACGCGGTTTGGATCCGACACCAACCCTGACCGACATTGAGAAGACCCATATTCTATTCATGAACTCGCATTTCAAGCCATTCGCGGCGCTCGGATATGAGTATAACAAAGTTAAGCCCACTGGTTCTGTTATATTGGGGTCCGATGTTGAATTCAACATTCCGCAATTTGGAGATTTCTTTAATGATATGGCATTTCATATTATCTTGAGCGACCCAGTGCCGACTGGTGGCACTAATCCGACGTATCGGTGGTGTCAGTATCCGGGCGAGCGCTTATGTAAGAAAGTTTCATTCACTGTGAATGGAAATCCATTAGACGAATACTATAGCCACGATTATACATTCTTTAGGCAATTCGAATTAGATGAAATGAAAGTGCCGGCATATAATCGATGCATGGGTCAAGAAAACCCACAACATGCCGAGTTTTATCAGGCAAGCACAGCACCAACAAACAGCCGTATTTGCGGACTACATAAAAATGGGTTTCAAACACCGCGCACAACCGCGCATGGACAGGTAGAAATGTTTATTCCATTATTGTTTTGGTTCAACAAGGATCCGCGTTTATCAATTCCAAGTGTTTCTATCCCATTCGGACAACGATTTATTACGCTGACGCTTGCATCACAAGCCGAATTAGTTGGAATTGAATCGCGCGGGAATGCGAGTGGCGGAACAATTGGAACATCTAATGTTACGCTATGTGAATTATATGTGAATAATATTTTCGTTAATCCGGAAGTGCACGATATTTATATTAAGCGCATTGGCTTTAATTTAATCAGAGTTCATCGCCGACAGACGCATCGCATCAGCACAGCAAGTGGTAGCTTGCTCCTTAATTCGTTCAAGTGGCCTATCGAACATTTCTATATTGGATTCAGGCCAAGTGGGAATGGCTTAACTAGCAATCAGAATCATACGGGTTCCGGAAACGCTCTAAATCATCTCGATCACTGGCACTATTTTAGCCGCGTAACGCGTAACGATGTTACTGGTAATCCAATCACCGCATTTGTCGACACTCAGGTTCATCCGATTGCATCAATGAGCGTTACCGCGCATGGGATTACTATTTATGATAATTTTCCAAGTGCGTTTTACAATAGTTATATCCCGTTTGTGTATGGCGAAAAAATAAGAGGCCCTACTGATATTGGGGCGTATATGGTGACATTTAATCTATTTCCTGGGGCATATCAACCGTCTGGACATATCAATGTTTCGCGCGCGCGTGAATTCTATGTGAATTATGATAGCACAACGCTCGCTACGCCGATTTCAACATCGGCACCGGTCGATATGATTGGAAGTGCGAGTGCAATCAATTTCCTATTAGTTAGCGATGGAAGCGCTGTCATTCGTTACAGCACATAAATCGGCGAAATAGTTATTGACTTATCATAGTTGATCCACGGAATTCAGCAAGGAGCCATCAAATGTCGTTGAATCAACTGAATTTAAATACAATTGTATGCAAGTTGCCAAACCATCTAATTTAGTTATAAACATTTGGTCACTAACATATGTTTCTCTGATGTTTGTCATTAGATTAACTCGAACATTCATTAAACTGGTTTTGAGCAATCCAATAATTTCGCGGTTCGTTGAATTGTCATCCTTATGATATTTTTTTAGCATTTTATACGAATCATTAATTAGCGTTTCGGTTAGGTTAAATAAATCATCGCGCGAATGACCTTTACAGCCGATCTTATTGTAGAATGTTCTAGTAATTGATGTAGTAATATCGTTATTGGAAATTCCCATCGTTATCGTGTTGATTTTTTGTTGAGAACGCAATCCCGCGATTAAGTTCAATTTAGTAACCAAACTTTGAATTTGTTTAAAATCCTCGCAAACCATATTCGACAAGCAATGCAATTGTTATGCTTGTTATAATTGTTATGCTTGTTATAATTAATATTCTTATTATATTATAATTAAAATTCTATTTTATGATCAATCATTATACAAAAAAAAATGAAACTGTTATCCTTTAGCCGGAATATTCATTTGTCAATTTGTTAATGCGATCGGTAAAATCATCCCAATTGGCTTGTAAGTTCACAGCATTAATAAGTGTATCATCTTCGCAACTTTCCGGAGCATAATGCGCCAAGAGATGATATCGGTCTGGATCACTGTATGCTTTGTTGATGACGTTACCATGTAAATCAATAGTATAAACGGTAGATTGTGATTGAATACGGCACACAACAACCGGCACCATATTATGTGGTATGATAATTTCATAATCGTTATTTACAAATGATGCAAATGATGGGCATGCACTAATGAGTGCGTCATTAATCATACGAATTAACCTGTTATTCATTGAAATATATACACTACCATCGTAGGTAATATGTGGTAGATTACACTTGGGTGTATTTTCAATATTAAGTTGTTGTTCAATGTTCACGATAGATTTGTTAACAGCCTTCACTTGATTCTTCAAACACTCGATGTGTTTTTCAAGTTCACTATTACGGCGTTTATTTGTTACCGCGTTGGTGGCGACGGGTGCATTAAAGACCAGTTCCATGATTGCCGAAACACCTGATTGGTTGCTAATCGGTTATTTCAAAAACATGAATTCAATTTTTTAAAAGATGATTTTGATGTGATACGAAATATACAAATTATGCAAAATATACAAAAAAAAACACAAAAAAATACAAAAAAAAATAAAACTGTTGTTCTCTAGCCGGAATATTCATTCGTCAATTCATTAATGCGATCGGTAAAATCATCCCAGTTGGCTCGTAAATTCACGGCATCAATCTCAGTGCCGTCTTCGCAACTCTCTGGAGCATAATACTCCAAAGGATATGGTCGATCTGGATCGCCACACGCTTCGTTGATGACATTACCATGTAAATCAATAGTATAAACTGTAGATTGTGACTGCAGACGACACACGACGACTGGTACCATACTACGTGTCACGACAATCACATAATCATTAACCGCAAATGATTGGCATGCACTAGTAAGTGCGTCATCAATCATATCAACTAATTCCTCATTCATTGAAACATACACATTACCATCATAGGTAATATGTGGTAATTTACACTTGGGTGAAATTTCAATGTTAAGCCGTTGTTCAATGCGCATGATAAAGTTGTTAGCGGCCTTCACCTGATTCTTCAAACAATCGATGTGTTTTTCAAGTTCTCTAATACGGCGTTCATTTGTTATCAAGTTGTTATAGACTGGTGTAGTCACAACTGGCTCTGTATTGACTGGCGTAGTCACAACTGGCTCTG
>JACCDO011697160.1_pt1 | contig 17563 bp, 10 predicted proteins | sample 7446101 | NCBI WGS metagenome assembly JACCDO01 (sample SAMN15323440, study PRJNA562643) | freshwater metagenome | isolation source: river surface water | place: USA:Blue River Watershed | collected 2017-08-16 | reverse complement strand
AGAGGTGAGTGAGTGAGTAAGAGGTGAGTGAGTGAGTAAGAGGTGAGTGAGTGAGTGAGTGAGTGAGTGAGTGAGTGAGTGAGTGAGTAAGTAAGTAAGTAAGTAAGTAAGTAAGTGAGTAAGTGAGTGAGTAAGTGAGTGAGTAGGTGAGTGAGTGAGTAAGTGAGTGAGTGAGTAAGTGAGTGAGTGAGTGAGTGAGTGAGTGAGTAAGTAAGTGAGTAAGCACGTGAGTAAGTAAGCATGTTAGTGAGTAAGTATAACCTTATTCCGTTGTAACTGCTTCCAATTCTTGGGTGTTTTCTGTTTCTTCAGGATGAGCATCCCCTCGTCGAGCTTGTCGGTGCCCCGCAGCAGGCGCAACTCAATATTCTTGTCGAAGACGAAATAAGACAAAACGTACTTCCTCGCGCGCGATGTTGGACTAAATTTAACGGTTTTCGCATCCAAATACACACCCAAATCGGGATCCGACGAAGAGATGCGCGGGTCGTCGATGCACTGGAACTTGTACGTCTTCGGAGTTGAGTGGTAGAACCGTTGCGCAATATCCTGGAGGAAGAGGTGAGTGAGTGAGTAAGAGGTGAGTGAGTAAGAGGTGAGTAAGTGAGTGAGTAAGTGAGTGAGTAAGTGAGTGAGTAAGTAGGTGAGTGAGTGAGTAAGCATGTGAGTGAGTAAGCACGTGAGTAAGTAAGCACGTGAGTGAGTAAGCACGTGAGTGAGTGAGCACGTGAGTGAGTACCTTGTGTTCCGACAACGGTACCTCTCTCACCCAGTTCTCTGGCTTGATGGTGCCCATGCCAAGTGCGTACACAACCGGGTTACCTTTGACAATCCCAGCAGGTCGCGGTATTTTAGATGGCAAAGTTACGTTGAAGTTCCGACTCATGTAATCCCTCGTGAATCTGTCGGCGTCAGTGATGTGTATCTTGTTGCCTAGGGCCTCAATCACGGCGCCAGGGATTAGATCCGTTGCCAGCACTTGATCACCGTTAACTTTTGCTAATTTATTTCTTTTATAAAACATTCCACTGATAATCCCTGCGTTCTCTACTTTGTCTTCAAACATGGCGACGGTGTCATTCACGGGGTAATACAAGATGCGCAGGAAGCGGCAGATCTGGTCTTCCACCTGCACGGGACCCAGTGGACTGGTGGGATCCCATGAACGAGGTTGAAAGAAGTGACCCTCGTAGGTAAGGATGATCTTTGCCAATTCTACCAATGCAGTAGTGTTTGCGTCGGTGTGGTTATATGTAGTAGGGTACTTAGTAGCTGCTGCTGCTGCTGCTGTGTTGTGGTAGTCCTCGTAGTGATTAGTAGCGCGGTAATCATCAAACGATGGTTGATACTCTTCAAAGCTTTCCGGATATGTATTATCTAAGAAGAGTGAATAAGTGAGTAAGTGAGTGGGCGAGTGAGTAGTCAAAGGTGTACCTGGCGCTTCTCTTCTATTTGCTTTAACGGGAGAGAATAACTCTGTTAAATTTCTTGTTCCTGTGTATGATGTTGTTGGTCTTTGTCGTGGTTGAGTATCTCGAATATATTGTAGTTGTTGTTCTGATGTTGTATTCTTTAATGTGGACGAAGGGCGCGAGCCAGAGGATGTGTTGGGCCTCGCCATTGTCTCTAACTCATCACGTGGTCTTACATTGTCGAGTCCTCGTTCTTTACGAAATCCTCGTGAATCTCTTTGACGATTGATCCAACTATCACGGGTCATAAGCCCTGGAACATAAGGTATTTCTACGTAGGTATTCATATTCTCTCTCACTTACTATCAAACTCACTTACTTACTCACGATTTCTGCAAAAGAATTCGCTTTTCTTACTATTTGGCGTCGCCAAATTGGCGATCAAGAAAAAACCGAAGTACCGGCATGGTACCGGCATCCTTGGCGGCGGGACTCCTTTTTGCTATTGACTACTTACGTGTGCAAAAAGAGATGAAAATCTTCTTAAAATACAAGTAAATGTGTTTATTTCCCTGAATTGAATGTTCCTTTAACATTTGTTACCTTCGCGGAAGTGATGACGTCACCCTCCTTGACACCCTTCAAGAGATCAGCACCATCAATAGTATAACCAAAACAAGTATAACGACCATCAAGTAAGTTTTTGCCTGCAGGAGTCAAGTCAGATTCAAATAATAACCAGAAGAATTGGGTTGATGCTGAGTTAGGTTCAAACTCTGATCTCGCCATGCCAAGTGCGCCGTAGGATTGGAACGGTAGAACACTTGCGGCATATCCTCTTCCGTCGTCCTCGGAGGACACCCCGTAGAGCAGCTCGCTGTCTTCTTTCAATGAGATCTCTAACGGTATTGTTCTCTCACTTGTTTCACCAGGTGGGATATAACCATGAACTTCACCGTTAGGATCGTTGTCACCGGTCTGCACAACAAACCCATCTGATCTAGTGATAGCTTTATTGTTGTAATATCCCTTCTTGACCAAGTCGATGAAGTTGCCGCCTGTTATCGGCGCGTTGTAACCGTCCACAATTATATCCAACTTGACCTCGTCATACAGCTTACCATCCACATTAAATTGGGATTTATCAGATTTTTTGATTACCATTTCAACTTCAGCACGACCTTGTAGCGACGGTAGGGACTTGTACTCATCGGGTATTGCGCGCTGTAAGAGAAGTGAGTGAGTAAGTAAGTAAGTGAGTGAGTGAGTGAGCAAGTAAGTGAGTGAGTGAGTGAGTGAGTGAGTGAGTAAACTATGTACCTTATAGTCATCATTAACCATTAGCTCTTCAAAAACACTAAGTTCTTTTGACAATTTATCTTGCGCAGCAAATGAATCATCTAAATTTTGTCTCTCTTGCAGTGAACCACTGCCTGATGCTGTCTCCGCTGTCAATGATGCTAGCAACGGCTCTATATCATCCTTTAATCTCTGCAGTGATGCTTTAGCATTATCCATGTGGTTACTTGGTATTGTTTTTAGTATTGCATTTCCTTTGGAATCAAGCAACGACTTAACTGTTCTTACATCGTTAAGTGCAAAGTTGATTCGACGAGTTTTAATATTTATCTTGGCTGATTCTACACTTGCTTGAATATTACGAATATCTAAAGTGAGGATGTGAGAATTAGAATTCTAAGAGCTTAAGTGAGTAAGTAAACCTTGATTATTTATTGGTAAACCGTATCTTAGTAATGATTCTGCATCACTATTAACTCTTGTTCCTGCAGCACTAGGTGCATTTAGCCTTGAATCTGCATAAGTGATGGCAGGAAATGCTGTATTCCTGAGTAATTGTATAAATTAGTATACAAAGAAGATTATAAGTAAGGAAAGGAGTAGATAATAGCAGGCGAGTAAGTAAATAATAGGAAGAAGAAGTGACTGAGTCAGTGAATCAATGCATTTACCATGCCAGAGCCGCACCAACAATTGCTGGCTTCCATTTAAAACCATGAGCAACAGGAAGACTTAGCAATGCGACCAATGCCACTACAACCACCAAAAGTAGCGGTAACTTCAGCATTACACGAGAACTATCAACGCCTTCGCTGAGTATGCATGTGCAAAGTGACTCAAGATTATGCGGAGCCGGTACTCATCCAGATTTTTAGAAGCAATTTCCCCTAGCGACAAGTCCAGAAGCCGCCCAAAGTGCAGTTCTCGTGTGCAGCTGGCATTTCTCTGCAATTTGATCACGTTAAACACACACACATATAAATATGCATCGGGTAACGGTACCCGGAACCAAAAATTAAAATACAAAAAATTTTTTACAAAAAATGAAGAAAGGAACGGTCCGCGCTGAGCGCACCAACTACGTTCAGGGGAACCAGTTCACTCTGGACCGTCGCTACGACGACTTTAAAGTTGTAGGGAAAGGTTCGTATGGTGTTGTGTGTTCCGCACTTGATGAGGTTACTGGGAAACGAGTGGCTATTAAAAAGATAACTCCGGTAGTCATACTCACTCTCTTACCTACTTATTTATACTATTTACTTACTCGCTTTGTTTTTCAGGTGTGTAAACATACTATAGATGCAAAGCATGTGTTAAGGGAGATACGATTGATGCGTCACATGGGGAAGCATGAGAATATTGTTACATTAGGTAGTCACTAACTTATAGCATTACTTGATAACTCATTCATTTACTTACTGACTGGCTCGCTTCATTAGAGGATTTATATTTACGTGAGCATGCAGATGAGTTATACATAGTAATGGAGCTTCTTGATTCAGACTTGCATCGCGTGTTGCAAAGTAAGCAAAATCTAACTGAGAATCATTACAAGTATTTCTTTCATCAACTGCTATGCGGCGTGAAATATTTGCATAAAAATCGTATTATTCACCGCGATTTAAAGCCAGGTAACTCACTCACTCATCTGTACTCACCCGTATACTCACTCATGCACTCACTCAGGGAATCTCCTTGTATCACGTGACTGCAAGTTACGAATTACAGACTTTGGACTTGCGCGTGAGCGACCTATCGGTAAAAACACGGCAGATCCTGACACCAACATCGATTTTGCAATGACGGAACACGTTGTAACCCGTTGGTACCGCCCTTGTGAGCTCATGCTTTGCCCTGACGGACTCTACACATACGCCGTCGACCTTTGGTCATGTGGGTGCATCCTTGGCGAGATGTTGGGGCGAGATCCCATGTTTCCCGGTAAAAATTTTGTTCATCAGTTATCATTAATATTCAATGTTATTGGTTCACCTGAACAGGTTGTATACCCACTCACTCTTACTCACTCACTCACTCTTACTCACTCTTACTCACTCACCTACTCACACTTACTCACTCACTCACCTACTCACTCACTCACGCAGAATGAAGTAAGTCACATCAAGAATACTCAAGCAAAAAAGTTTTTAGAATCCCAACGAGGTAAAAAACGAGTCAATATGCAGTCACTGTATCCGCACGCATCCCCTGAGGCCCTCGAGCTGCTGGACTCGTTACTCGTGTTCCTGCCGGAGAATAGACTCGGTATTGATGACGCATTAAAATCTAAATTTTTAAATGGAGTAGCCGTTGGTTCACCATCGTTAGTCTTTCCCGAGACCTCCAACGACTTTGAATTTGCTTTTGAATATTCAAATCCTACGAAATATCAGTTGAAAGAGATGATACAGCATGAAGTGGACTCATTTTGTAGTCAAATAGGACCTGATAGTAGTAGAAGCAGCGCGGGACTCAGTACAGGAGTCGGTGCAGGAGTCGGTGCAGGAGTCAGCAAGGTAACAGCTGCATCATCAGGTATGTTATCCCCATCCCGATTGAATACAAAAGCAATCAAGAAGTTAGACGACGAGACAACATGTGCCAATGCAACTGCCGTGTTACTAGGAAGTCCCGTTAGAAAAGCAAAAGAAAATATACCTAAAATAATGAATTATATTGATGATGAGACCGTTGAAGATGCGTATCCCACGGTGTTTGCTGCTCTCAATGACCACGTCGCAGTGAAGCAAGCGAGTGAGTCAGTAGCAGCAAGAAAAAGTGTTAAGAAACCATCAACTGTTGCAAAAGCACCTACTTTCTCACTTATGTCATGGCAACGCAAAGATAGTGTGAGTAGTGTACCGCGTCCCGTTACAGGTAATGCAAAGCCAAAAGTAGTGAGTAAGCCAACGGCTAGACCAACCACAGGGCAGATGAGTAGTCGCTCTGCTGCGGTGTCAAGCCGCGTTAGTAATAGATAAAAAATTATATGTAATTAACTATTCAATACCTAACTCAGATATACTTATTACTGTCAAATATTTTCTTACGTGCGTCTTGCGCTGCTGGACTCTGGCGAGACAACGCTGACCGCTTTGGTGATGGTGATCCCTTGAGCTCTTTGATGTTCTCAAAAACAGTTTTTCTCTTGCCAGGTGACAAGGCAGGACTGCTCTTAAGGAAGGGATTTGATGGGGCTGCTTTAGGGCGATTCACACTGTTTTCAACTTCAACATAGTCCGTTTTCTTGGCTTGTTTTGCTTGTGACTGGCTGGCGACAGGCGATGGTTGGTGGTAGTCGTCGTGTGTGTAATCACTGTCTTGAGGTACATATCCGCTGCTCTGGTACTCGTTAGTTGAGCTACTAATATACTGTCTTTGCTGCTCTTCTTGCTCTTCTTGTTGCTGTTTCTTACTAGCAAGAAATTCTGCAACTTTTGTTTGACTGAATGTTGTACACAACTTGTCCATGCAGAAGTTGATACCGGTAGGAGTCATCAACCGATCGGCTAGCTCGAATAACCGCGGATCGTTCTTGATTTTCTCCTTGCAAACCTCTTGAAACATGGAGAGGATGGCCTTGTCCATGTCGGTCATTGCCTTGGATACCTTCGCACATAGATCCGGCATGAAGGACTGCATTGTCACCTCATCGTTACCGAAGAGAGGTAGTAACTGCGCCTTCTCAGCCTGATAGTTGACGAACTTACTCATTTCATACATCAATACCTTTGCTGGTGCAACTTTCTTACCATCTTTTAATATCTTAGGTAAGTTATCTTCTAATGCGTATGGTCGCAGTTGCTTCTGGATGCCTGAAGGTCGCGGAGGGATTGCGGGGTACTTCTCGCCGTTTAACTTATCATAATCAAAGACAAAATCCCGAACAAATTTAGGCCAAATATCAACGGTTTCAGAGATTTCACGTGAAAAATCTTTCATTGGAACCCATTCCCACACACTTGTTCGCAGCAACGCACTCACTAGACCGGTGGTTTCCATAACTACCAGATTGTTAGATGACACGTCAAATCCCGCCCACTTCAAGGTAGAAGCAGGTGATAGAGGCACTGGGGCTTGCACTACCAGGTTCTTCATACCTTGTTGTATATCCAAAATATCCACCATTAAATTGTAATTAGCGGTGGGATTACAGTTGTAGATGACAGCCAAGTAAGTCCCGCATCCAGTCATGCACACTACAGGTCCAAGCATACGTGTGACTGATAGTTGTATCCCACTTGAAGAGAATATACGCAAGAAATTCTTGCCCGTTGCAACAGCACACCATCCTCTTCCTACTGCAATAGCTGCAGCTGTATCATCACCTAAATTATAAGTAAAATCCCGATTATTGATGTCGTGGTTAGGGAAGTGCTTGTAGTCAACGATGCAGTTGCGATACTTGGTCTCTTGCGTCTCATCATCAGTGTATTTCTCACCGGCTGTTGCAAAAAATGCTCCTTCATTAGCTAACGCACCCATCTTGAAGTCGTCGTGATCAGGGATGTTCATCTTCTTATTTTTACCTTTGGCATTGAAATCCAATTCCAAACGTATCGAGCCGTCGCGGTTGGTTAAAGAGATGATGTGCCCGATAAAATTACGAACAAGATATCTGCCTCCTTGGGTGTTGACTTCACTACTGGATGGTTGGAAGGCAGGATGCACCTTGGCCACACTGTTGTTCACGGACTTCATCTTCTCTTCGATCATCTTCAATATGGCGCTACTGTCAACCTTGTCATAGCCACTCTCTCGCACGTCTATTGACGCGGCGTCATCCTCGTCGTCGTCATCCATGTCATCACCGAGAGTTGTGTAGCTGCGCTTGATTTCCTTGATACTCGTCACTGCGTCGTCGTTGTCACCCTTCCACACTGGCCCATCGGTATCGAATAGCACGTTGTCGTCGTCATCATCAGCGGTGGCAGTTGATGCTTTGGTTAATCTTTTGAGTTTATTGCCAGCTGCAACAGGCACACTACTTGCAGCATCCGCTGGCGTAACATCCATAGCATCACTCACATCAGCCGTGGATGTAACAGTTTCCTCTACTACTACCGCAGCAGGAGCAGCAACAGGCACGACATTATCCACGCGAAATAGTGATGTTGAAGTGGTTCCTAATAGATAATTGTCCCCGTCTTTAGGACCCCACACAATATCACATAGTGCTACATTTGTCACATGCTTGGAGATAGGATCAAGGGTGTGGCTATCCCACACAAGCACCACTCCTGTGACATCACTGGTTACTATATGCTCACCATTAGGTGAAAATTGAGCTAATGCAAGTTGGTTTGATCCGTGAGATATCACTTGGGTTGGATCTGCAACTAAGGTTTTCTCAACCCATTGATTATTTTCTAATGAAACTATTAAAGCGGTGCCATCCTTGGAAGGAACAACTACTTTATGCTTAAACCATGATAATTTACATCCAATATTTAAATCAACAGCACGAGTAACTGAATTATGTACTGTACTACGTATTTTTGTTGCTATTGCACTACCAGAAAATGATTTATCACCTAGTGCATCGGTGTCGTAATGTAACTCGCAGATAACAACATCACCAGCTTCATCAATATAACATAAGTATTTATTGTCGTCACTTATAGCAAATGTTTTCACTCCAACATTATAAGTATCTATTTTATTAGAATTATTTGGTGAACGGATTGATTCAATAATAATATTTGGTTCTTTCGATGCATGAAACAAAAAGTCGCCAGTTTTATCGTAACTAATGAATGAATAAGTAATTAGAATAGAGTGATTAGAATAAATGAGTATAATTGCATACCTTATACATGTAATTGGTAATGTTCTTCGTTTGCCAAACAAAGGCTCCTTATTCAAACTATAATCAGGAAAGGAGTACAAGGTGAGAGAGTTATCATTATCTGTGCCAATTGCGCATTGTTTGCCATTGGGAGAGATGCACCATGCTGTTATCGCGGCATCATTCATATCCTTGGAAGTAACCATGTTTGCTTCATCGATCGAATGTAATTGTCCTAAACTATCACAAGTAAACCATCCGCTTTCATGTGCGCTTAGAGACACGCAACATGCATCGCGATAGCTCTGCAGAGACACAGACATCTTCTTTCGCTTGGAAGATCGCTTATTTTTGATTTTTCAAATTTTTTTCAAATTCAGTACCGGTAGGGTAAGCACTTTCAAGGAATTTTTTTTAACTTACAATTTAGACAATTTTACTGGTAACATTTCCGTTGACGTTGATGGCGTCGTTAACACACCGCTTGATCAGGTCGTCAACGGTTGGAATGTCATTGATGAGTCCTTGGGACTGACCGATGAACTGGACTCCGTCCTTTAAATTACCATGCACCGTTGCATCAATAAGCTTCTCTGTTGCAGCACCGAATAGACTTAATTGATACATTTTATCAAACTGTACAACTAAGGCTGGAATAACCTTCCAGATTGGCATGTTGATCAATTTTGCGGCATCGAACGCTTTCCAAACTGCAACGAATATATTCAGTGGTTTCTTCATTGCTTTTACTGATGCATCCGTTTTCAATACTCTTGCATATAACCCATCAAAATTCTTGCCATATATAGTATCATTCTCATCTGATATTACAATTTTTTCTTTTACATTATTGTGTAATGGTGACTCTATAGTACAAGCCAATCTGCTACCCATGGCTACACCTTCTGCACCTAGACATAACATTGCAGCAAGGCCTCTTCCATCTGCAATTCCACCAGCACATATAACTGGTAAATTTGGTACCTTTGCAGCAATTGATGGAACTAATACTAATGAAGTTACATCGCCACCGTGTGCAGCTGCTTCATGACCTGTTACTAATAAAGCATCAACTCCCATTTTTTCTGCCGATTTGGCATGTTTTTCTGAAACAACTGTAGCAATTACTTTTCCGCCATATTCTTTGGCTCTTTTCACAATCCAATCACCTTTACCAAGGGAGAAGTTTATAACTGGTACCTTTTCTTCAAGTGCAATATTAGCATTTTCAGTAGATCCCGGCATCATTAATGTTATTCCTACACCAAATGGTTTAGATGTTAGTGAACGGACTTCTTTAATCGATTTTCTCAACTCATCAGCAGACAGTGGACCCGAAGCAATTATTCCTAAACCACCTGCTTCGCTAACCGCAGCTACTAGTTTTGGTGTTGAAATCCAACTCATTCCTGGTAAGATAATGGGATGTTTTATCCCCAATAGCTTTGTTAGTCTCGTCTGTATCATGATTCAACTTGACTTTTGACCAACTTTGTCAACTTGATTCAAGACTTTCAAGTTGATTTTTTGAAAGGTACCGTCGGGCCGTGATTCCATGGTGATGAATGTAATACAACATTTGTTGACATGTTTATACGTTGAAATACAATCAGGATAGCTTCTATTTGTTGTCGGCTAATGGTCCAGATTTTTCAAATTATGAGATACATGAGAGCATTGAATTAAAGTTGAGGTGATGAGAAGTCTATTGAATGCATTCGTACTGTTACTGGTATTACTGACAGCAGATTGGACCTTGTGATCACCCAAATAAACCTTCAGAAGTGTTATTTGGTTAATCAAAACACGACTCCGGTCCCGTAAAACGACTCCTCGGCGGGCTCATGCTTTGGTGACAACTTCGCTGAGCCAAAAAAACAGACAATGTTGCAAATATGTTATTGAGCATGAAGATATTTCCCGGCAAATGGTTCGTCGATTTTAAGTAGTTGTAGGGATAATCCAATTCTATCGTAAGCTATGTGGGCTCTGTTGTTGCTACTAATCTTTCTACAGACCAATAATTTTGTTATAGCGACGCCGACTGATTTGCCCACAATGGCACCAACAAAACCAAGTAGTCAACCATCATCAATACCTTCAATGGAGCCAACATCTCAACCAAGTCGTCAACCAACATCAATACCTTCAACAGAACCAAGTAATCAACCAACGTCGCAACCTTCATCACAGCCTACAATGGAACCAACAATACAGCCATCATCGTCGCCAACTACTGAACCATCTTCGCAACCAAGTGCAGAACCCAGTAATCAACCAAGTAGTCAACCAAGCGCAGAACCAAGCAGTCAACCAAGCAGTCAACCAAGTGCTGCACCTTCATTCATTCCAACATCAGCGCCTACAATAGAGCCGTTCACCCTTCCAATCATTTTTGTTCATCTACTCATTGCCATTGGTGCTAGTTTATGCTGTGGTCTGATGACTGGAGAAAACTTTCGCTTGCTACCTAAGCGATTATCCCGGTTATTCAATAAAAGCAGCGACAGCAGCCACCATCACTGGAAGCACCTGCTTACGAAGATGCCGTCCTTAGTAGGAACTCACGATCAAGACTTGATTGATTACGTGGTTGTTTCATTCCTGTTTGATGAGGTGTACGACCCCGCAGTGGAGTTCAATATTGCCCAGAAGTTGCAGATCCTGCATTCGTTGGCGGAGGAAGTGCTGGGTTTAGAGATACACGAGACGGGGTACAAGAATAATAAGTTGGATGCGATGACTAACACTTTGAGTCATGAAGCCAAGTGTTTCTTGTTGCTTGAGACCTATTGCAAGGACACTCGGTGTGATGACAATAGTATGAGTGTTCCACTCGCAAAAAGACTTGAAGTTGTTGTTGCACCTGGTATACGTGCGTCTTACTACACAGTAACAAAGTATAACGACCGTGTCAGGTCACGCGGGTTGATTAATGCACAAATAAAACGAGGAATGTATAATGTGCAGTCAACTGTGCAATCAATCGGACAAGAGCTGTGGGAAACCATCAGTGTGCCCATTAAGTACGACCCGGAGTACGTAACCATGCAGAGTATGTTCCTTGTTCGCAGGAAAGGTGTCAAGAATAATGAGGATGGAAGCACAATACCAGTGCCAACTACAATCAACCAGTTGCAGTACTTCGGGTCGCTGGGATTAACCGTGGTATACCGAGGGCGGGAGTTTAACGCGCCAACCACGTACCCAGAGATTAATATGAACAAACCGTTGTTCATTGTGTTGCGCTTGCTGCAAAAACGAATATTTGAAACCATTAAGATATCCATGTAAGTATCCCTCCTCCCGCTGCACTTACTCTCTCACTCACTTGCTCTCTCTCTCTAGTGTGGACAAGAGACACACGCCGCTGCAATGCCTCAGTGAACTGTTGAAAAAAGATGCTGCGCGGCATCACCACCTCAAGAAGCCTCAACTGCAGAATGTAATAGCAGAGGTTTATCTGCAGCACCACCTCCATGTACCAAAAACCGTGTTGAATATGCTTGTTGAGTGTAACCATCTGAAGCACGATGATAACTACTTGCGATGGCACAGAGACGATTGCTTGAAGCACTTGCACCACATGAAAGAAGTGTTGCGCAACGAAAGGTTCATATATTTGTCTTATCCCGTTGAACAGCACGCCTTTGTTAGGCATGTGAGGGATTACCTCACTACCAAAGGCTATGTAGTGTGGGGATGGCAGCACAAAATTACACATAACGACATGTATTTAATACAGTGTGACATGATGTATAAGGAGCTGTTGAGGGAGTTTTTTGACGAGGATGTCGCAATTTTTATAGCATTTGCCTCTAGGTGGTACGAGTCCAGCGCTGACTGCATGGCTGAATACAACATGGCCAAGGAAATTTTTGATAAGAATAGCAACGACGATGACAGTAGTATTCACGAGCAAAAGGTTGCATCTACCGCGGGTAATAAGCTTATCACGAAACGCGTGGCGCCAGTGACGGACTCGCATTCTGACAGCAGGGTTGTTGTTGTCAAAACAGATCCTTACTACAGCAACAGCAAGCTAAAACCACACGAGGTGAACCTAGCCCACCTGCACTACTATGGACGCTCGATGAGTTATGCAAGCAAGAAATACGAGCAAAAAGATGTGGATTGGAAAGCACACAAAGGCTTGGATGCCGAGCAGTTCTACCTCTTTAACGGCTGGTTGACAGGCAAGAATATAGATGAACTGCATCGATGTATCGACAAGGAGCTACTGCCGAGAATACACCGAGTAAGTGACATGACGCCGGCTGACGTCGTCAAGAAAATGTTAAACGTGTATAAACATGTATAATTATGATAATTAATGTGCAATTGAACTGTATTCACTGTAATTCTACTCTGTAACAAACTGGATCATGGCGAGGACCTCGCAAGCGGACGGCCCTATACCGGTATTGAAGAAAAATTTGAAGTTTAAAGAAAGAGAACCAAGATTCAAGATGAATGGATTGCGCCGAGCGGTGGGTGGGTACTTGTCTATCAAGTACCTATCCTTGATAATGCTGGTGCTACAGAATACACTGCTCGTGGTGTTTATGCGAAGCTCTCGAACGTCAAGTGGTCCTATGTACGCCTCATCTACCGCGGTAGTAAGCATGGAGATTGTCAAGTTTGTCACTTGTCTGGGTGTTGTAGCATATGAGCATGGTGGAGTAGCAGGACTTGGGCAAGTGTTACAGTCGGAAGTAATGCAGAAGCCTATGGACCTACTGTTACTTGGAGTACCATCTTTGTTATACACTGTGCAGAATAATTTATTATATTTTGCATTATCTCATCTAGATGCTGCAACATACCAAGTTGGTTATCAATTAAAAATACTTACAACCGCAATATTTACTGTTATAATGTTGAAAAAGAGTATATCTAGAACCCAGTGGTTGGCATTAGTGCTATTGACCATTGGTGTTTCCTTAACCCAACTAAATGCTCATAGTACATCAAGTAACCACGAGAATACGATGTCGGGTTTCATTGCCGTATTGCTTGCATCATGTACGTCAGGATTTGCTGGAGTATATTTTGAAAAGGTTTTAAAGCATAGCAAGCCATCCCTTTGGGTGCGCAACATTCAGATGGGATTTACCTCGATTCTCCTTGCATTTATAGGTGTATACACGTCTAATGACCGAATTTCGGTGATGAATAACGGCTTCTTCTATGGTTTCAATAGCTTAGTGATTATTGTGGTTCTCCTGCAAGCTGTTGGGGGTCTGGTTGTGGCGGTGGTTGTTAACTACGCGGACAACATACTCAAGGGCTTCGCCTCATCCTTCAGCATCATCACCTCGTGTATACTTTGTTATTTCTTCTACGATTTCCAGCCAACTTTATTGTTTGCTCTTGGGGCAATATTAGTTAATGTAAGTATGTATGTCTATTCGAATAATCCCGTCAAAGAGAAGGATGATAAAGGTTGCTCATTGATACTCACTCCCTTACTCACTCACTCACTCACTCACTCACTCACTCATTAGTTCAAATCAAAAGTGAAACGGCTGAAAACAAGGTGTAAGCAGTATGATTATAGTATGTACAATTGTAACAATATTTCCTTGGTTATTCTCCTATTATTCTTGCGTCTCTTCTTGCAGGGCTGTGAGTACCACGTGCAACAACTGATCAAAGTCTACATGACGGTGCGCTCCCCACTGCTGACACGATCCCTTCCAGTCCGAGGTCAATAACTTGACAGTTGCAACGCCGTGGAAGATCTTGCTTATATACATAGCACGGAGTCGAATCACTTCTTGGTTGTAGTCACAGCACTCACTGAACACTTTTGCTTCCCGCAGCATGTCGTCGACCAGTGCAATGACTCTGTTATCATTGGCTACGTACTGCGCATCGCGCTGTATTATTCCTTTTATTTTCTCGTCGATACTGCAGGTGGGTGGCAAGAGGGAGTGGAAGACGGATGTTACTGCGTCCACCTCTGCGGACTCATTACGATGCGAGTCAAGCGGATTATTGCCTGATAAGTGGTCCAAGTAATGGCACAGAAACAGCATCATTGTGTTCTGATGGTTCTCATTCAACTGCAAGACTTGTTTCTCCTTCTCAACACCTGCAGGACTAACTGTTTCTATCTGTTCACCGGAGATTATGCGGGCAATCTTCCACATATCTAGTATCCGTTGCTTGGTCAAGGTCTCCATGGCATCTGACTTGTCTATAATCTTGAGTGCAATCGTGCTTATCCATGAGTACACATCCTGCACGTTATTGAACTCTAGGTGTCTGCAAGCGTTGGTGGTAATGAACACTGCCGGATTACTTAGTGTGTAAGACACTATTCCGTTGGACTGAAGGGAGTACAACACCTTGGTGATCTGGTTCCTCTCCAGGCCTGTCTCGTTGCATATGTCTTCGATGCTGCACTCAAACTCTTGTAACTTGTAGCTGCTTCCTGTGTGACTAGCGGGAGCCACACCCTTGCTACTATCGTCAAAGAAGGATACACTTGTGCGTGTCTGCTCCTTCCGTTGCGGGCAGGTGTTGCACTTGATCATGGCGGACACCACCACGCTACTGGCGATCTCCTTGTGCTTGCTCGAATCATACTTAAACGTTCCTTTCACTCGGCTCATGTAGGTACCTTCCACGTTCACTAGGTTGAACGGCTGCATCTCCAGCACGGACAAAACCGTTTCAACCATCGACTCTGTTATATCGCAAGCGATGCTGCACTGAGTAAGTGGCAGCGTAGTGTATTGTTGTAACAGACACTTGTTTGTGCCAGCCTTCACTCGAGGCTTGAATATACTCTTGCATAGTCCCATGACTTGCAACACACTCATCCGCGTCGAGTTGGCCAGGGACAGGCTATCAATAGCATCCTCTTTCCTGTATATTAAATGACATGAGGCGGCTAGTCCATCGCGTCCCGCGCGACCAATTTCTTGCAGATAATTCTCAACTGTTTTAGGCAAGCATGAGTGTATAATCTGTCGTACATCTGCTTTGTCTACGCCCATGCCGAAGGCTACCGTTGCTACTATGACTCGCACGGTGCCGCTGTCAAACTGACTGTATACCTTAGCTCTTTCCTCGCTGTCCATACTTCCATGGTACGCAGCAGCCGCAATGCCGTGACCGCGCAGGAACTCTGAAAGCACCTCCGTTTCATACTTATAAGCCACATATATAATGGTGTTCGGCGTTGTCTTGTTCCTTCCTCGCTTCTTGCCACTATCGTCACCATCTGCGTCACTATCAGCGCAAAGAATGCGCAGCAACTCTTTCTTTCGGTCCTCTTCCATGTCTACCTTGCTAGCGTATAGAGTGAGGTTCTCGCGTCTAGAAGGAATGCTATAGACACTGTCATCCGTGATACGCAAGTGGGACACAATCTCTTCTTTAATGCGCGGCGTGGCCGTGGCAGTCATCGCGAGTATACTCGTTGGTTGGATGTAATCAATCTCTTTTCTTATGCGCAGAAAAGCTGGGCGGAAGTTGTAACTCCATTGCGAGATACAATGAGCCTCATCCACGCACAGCAACGACACGGCATCGGGCCCTTTGCTCTGATGAAGCAGCTTGATTAGGTGGCGGAATGATGAGGTACAAAGCCTTTCTGGTGACACATACAACAATTTTACGTACCCGGCAAGTAACGACGTGGTGATTTTGGATACGTCGTAAGTGGACATGCGACCGCCGAATAGTGCGCCAGGTAGTTGCATTGGTAGCTTGTTCAACTGGTCCTGCATCAAAGCAATCAACGGTGAGACCACGATAGTGATGCCTATACGTAACGAGTGAATGAGTGCGTGAGTGAGTGAGTGGTAAGTAAGTGGTATACCTGGCATCATTATTGCGGGGATTATGTAACAAATACTCTTGCCGCTACCAGTTGGCATGACAATGAGTGAGTTGGAGCCTCTGATGGTGCGCTCTATAGCCCACATCTGTCCCTCGCGGTATCGTTTAAATCCAAAGCATAAGTTCAACACATGCTCCTCCGGAGTCAACGCCGCGTCATCGTCGTCATCATCATTGACTGTCGCCACTACTTTCTTTCTCCCTTTCTTCTTACTCATGCTTGTGTCCTCTTCCTCCTCTTCTACTTCCTCTTCTTCCTCTTCTTCTTCCAACTCCTCCTCTTCCTCCTCCTCCACTACATCATCATCGTCGCCACCCTCACACTGCTCCGTATCACCGACTACATCAATAGATTCGTCACCTGATTCATCGGATGAGCTGAGATCAACAGTGTTAGCTGTAACGGGTGGTGCTCTCGCCACGGGCATGGATACTACTTGTTGCCCGGCAACCACTGCGCCTTTGCCTATAGCTGACTGCATCCCTACTTCCTTGTACGACTTCTGCAGGGTCGTGCGCGCGTGGCTGGTCAAGCTAGCAATCAATTCTGCTTTTGTTCCACTAACTTTTATTGCTTTCTTAACCTTTTGTTTCGACGATTGAATGACCCGATTACACACTCTTATCTCATTCTTCAAGTCGTGCAACGTCATTACATCCAACCTTTGTAAGTAAGCATCAAGCGCATTCTGACACCATTTCTCTGCGGGAGTCATACCCTTCAACTGCTCTTCTTTCTGCTTCATCTGTGCCATATTCATGCTTATCAAGGCGGGATTGTCGTCGTACCACATGAAGAAGTTGCACCGGTCTTCCATCGAAAGCGAGCAACAATAAAACTTGCGACCTTTATTCTTACTTTCTGCTTTTTTTACTTTAAGGAGTTTTGCTGGGAAATTATGTCCGTTACACTTCGGTGCAATCTCTTGTAGTAACTCTTCTGACATCTCCTTATCACGGGTAGACCTTCTCTTCTTGGGTTGCACATCTAACCCACGTACCACTTTAGCGGGTGTGGCAGTTGTTGCCCGCTGCACAGCCACGTGCTTGGTTACGTGACTCAGTTCAATAGCCTTGGTGCTGCTAGTATCCGTTGCTTTGTTGGAAGGTTGTAGGTAAGTCAGGCATAAGTCTAACGGATCTATTCCAATGGAACCTGGCACCTCTTTGGTTGGCTTACGACGCTCTTCGAACACATCAATATCGCTGT
>JACCDO010486843.1_pt1 | contig 17564 bp, 16 predicted proteins | sample 7446101 | NCBI WGS metagenome assembly JACCDO01 (sample SAMN15323440, study PRJNA562643) | freshwater metagenome | isolation source: river surface water | place: USA:Blue River Watershed | collected 2017-08-16 | reverse complement strand
TAATATGATGTTCAATACCATATATTTTATCCCAATATAATTTATGAACTAACATATCTATTTTATATGTTCTCAATCCATCACAATATTCACGTTTACATAATTCATCAATTGTTAATTGAGAATAATTCATTTATTAATATAATTAGTTATGTATAATATTAATAAATATCAATTTTTATTGCTTTATGAAATTACTGAAAGAATAAGCTTTTATTTAATAAAATCTAATTAATATACCATCATCTTCATATTGTGTTATATTAAATGGAAAATGTCTTCTAATCATATATTCGTGTAAATCATTTGCATTTTTTATTAAATTTGGATTAAATCTATACGCTCTAACTAATCTAATATTTTTAAGATGTTCTGGATTATAGGTAGATAAAAATATTTCACAAGAACCTAAACAATTAAGTCCATCTTGTATATGATTGGGTAATAAATATGAATCTGGTGAACTTAATAGTGATAATTCACAACCAACATGTGAAATATTTTCATCAGGTAATATTTCAACATCAGTAATAAATGAACCATCAGGTCTAGTATATCTTTCTGGATATAATGCACGATGAGAATATTTACCTTGAATAATATTAGTTAATGGTTTAACTATTTCAAATATACCTATTTCCATTAATTTATTATATTCAATACACATAGCTAAAGATATGATAGCTGTATTTGCAAAATATAATCCTGATTTACCAGTGTCCCCGCATTTACGAACACTTGATAATATACCCTCATATGTGCTTAGTTCTGATATATTAGGCGCACATCTATATATATATCCATCATCAAGATTAGTGAAATCAACCATCCCTCCTGTCATATTTTTATTAGATAATAAATTTTTTAAGATAGTATATTTATTTTTATATTTTAAATATTTCTTTTGATAATTATTCATATATATTAAATAAGAAAATCATTTTGTTAATTACAAAAAGATGCAATTAACAAAATATATACCTTGTGGTATAAAAACTCCCTCTGCCGGGCTCGAACCGACGACCTCTGGCTTAACAGGCCATTGCTCTACCAACTGAGCTAAGAAGGACTATAACTATATAGTTAATAAATCTTTAAATAAATATCATTTAATATAATAATTCTGAATAATACTTGTTAATTTTCTTTCTAGCATATTTATAATTAATATCTATAGAAATTTTATTATACCATTGTTGAATTTTGTAAGCAGCCATATATTCTCTTAATTTTCTATTAATAAATTTAATTTTATAGCCAGAAAAATTATTAACAGAAATATATTTCCAATCAAAAATATAGGGATTATTATTAATAAATTCAAAAGACAGATTTGGATTAGATGATATATTATGATTAAATAATTTAAAAGTGTTAATTATAAATTCTGGAGTTATATTTTTATGAAATGAAAGATTATCTATATTCCAATTTTTATCTAAATTTTTAATTATCATTTCTTCTGTTAAATTAGGATTAGAAGACATACAATTATAATCCCATTTTAAATTTATATTATCAATATCTTCCATTTTAATATTTGAGTGTTGTGATAATGCACACATATTCCATGGTTTATCTAAATATTTACATATAATTTCACTGTTAATATTTGCATTAAAACTTAATATATCCCAATCTAATGGATATGTATTTAATATATTTATATTATTTATAATATTAATATTAAAAGATAATTGTTTCCAATTTATATTATTGTAATCTTTAATTAATCTATTAATAAATTCATGATTAATATTTGGATTTGATAAAACATATGTTAATCTCCAAGGCAACTCTGTTTTAGTATTAAATATTATATCTAATGATATATTTTTATGTTTTGATAATGTTCTCCAATTAAAATCCTTATCTAAATGTTGTAAAATGAATTCAATAGTAATATTAGGATTATCTGAAACAAATTCCCATTCCCATGGTAAATGAAGATTATTATTAATATCATCCATTGTTATATTTTTATGTTCTGATAATATAATCCAATCCCATGGTAAATTATATGATTTAATTATATCAATATTAATAAAATCTTTTTCACTAATTATTTCCCAATCCCATGTTTTATCCAAGTTTTTTAAAATCATATCAATTGTTAAATTTTTATTATTAGATAAACATTTCCAATTCCAAGGAAAATTATTATCAATAATATCCATAGTAACATTAGGATTATTTGATATGCCTGTCCACATTAGATTCTTATCTATATTACTTTTTATAAAATTCCAATAATGTTGTGTCCATTCTTTTTCAATTCTTTCTCTATATTCATTTGTTCTTTTTATACGTGTCCATATTTGGGACATTATATATTTTCAAAAAATAATATTTTAAATCTAATTGTAAAATTAAATATTTATAATAACTAAGCCTTCGGATTGGTTGGTTTGAAAATCATTATAAACCTTTAATTTATATTATATTAATATGTCATCTTTAATTAAATGTAGAAAATGTGGCGGTCCACATGTAACATTAAAATGTGGTAAAGAAAAACAAGAGATACCTGTAATAGTAGAAAAACCAAAATATCAGAACACAAGAGAACATAAGAAAGACCAATATATTGACAAAAGAAAAATTGTAACAGTTCGTATAAGTAATTTACCTGATGATATAACTGTTGAAGAATTAAATGACTTAATAAGTGAATGGGGTAAAATTGGTAGAATAAATGTATCAGCATATGAATCAAAGTCAGCGTTTATTGATTTTTATTATAAAGATGAAGCTGAATATTTTGTAAAAGCATTAGATAGAACACCTTTTGATAATTTAATTATTGGTGTAGAAATAGTTAATAATAATTATTAATTATGTAAAATGATATATTTTGAAAGTTCTTCTGTTTTAGTTAAAACATTTTGTTTAATTGATTGAACAACAAAATTTTCACATCCATCAGGTATAAATAATATTATTATAATTAAAATTATAAACAAATAAAAAAACATTTATATTAATAATATATATATTATTAATATAAAATTGATATGCCAGAGGGTCCTGAAGTAAGATTATTAGTGGATAAATTAAATTTAAAATTAAAAGGCAGTATAATAAAGAAAGTTAATATATTAGGAGGGCGTAATTTTATTTCATTAAATTTATTAAATAATAAAAAGATATATAAAATTAAATGTTTTGGTAAATTTATATATTGGTTATTTGAGGATACTGATATTGTTTTATTTAATACATTAGGAATGACTGGTTGGTGGAATTTTAATCCAAATGAAAATCATAATAATATTGAATTTGAATTGAAAAAGAATAATTCAAATTTATCCATATTTTATAATGATCCTAGACATTTTGGAACATTTATTATTTCTAATAATGAAAGACTTCAATATAAATTAGATAAACTAGGTGCTGATATTTTTAATATTAATGATATTGATATTTTTAAAAATAGAATAAATAAAAAGAAAGGAACTATGATGATTTGTTCGGCATTATTAGACCAAACAATTGCAGCAGGTTGTGGTAATTATTTACGTGCTGAATGTCTATATATTGCAAAAATATCACCTTTTAAGGAATTAAATAAATTGTCCATTGATGAATTAAATAAAATTTGGGATATTTTAGTTCAACTAGCATGGTTCTATTATAATGAAACAAAAGGCAGAAAATTAGGTATTATTAATGATAAATATGAATTATCAGCACTTTATAAAAAGAAAGGCCCTAGTTTATCTAAACCAATGGATGGCGCTTTTCATGTTTACAGACAAGAAACAGATACATTAGGAAATAAAGTGTATACAGAAAAAATAAATAATAGAACAATTTATTATGTCCCTAATCTTTGATTTAATCAAAGATTATAGTAAATATAATTATATTTTTAATCTACATAAAATATATAAATGTTACAATTAGTTCATATATTAATCATATTATTTGTATCTTTAGTCTCTTATGTATTTTTTTCACGACCTACTATAGTAAATACACAAATGGAGAATTTTGATTCACATGATATCAATTATCATAATGGAGATGATTATAATATAATTAATCAAGATAATGATATTTAACCAAATTTAGAACTTTAATTATTATTTTTCTCTAATTTAATAATTATGAAAATAAATAATGAATTTATACAAAAAATATTTAATAGAAATATAGAAGTTAAAAAAAAAACAGATAAAATATTATTAAGTCAATATACAGAATATATACCAATGTATGATATATATAGTGATAATATTTATCCTATTAATGCTACTAAATTATATTATAGATTAGTCGATTGTCATTATAGATTTATAACAGATGAAATTAAACAATGGATTGAAAATAAAATGAATAAATTAGATAAAACTAATAAAGTCTATGAAAAATATAATAATATATTAAAAATTTTAGATAACTATGATTTAGATACTTTAGAGAAAACTAGTTATGAAACTTTATATCGATATTCTCCAGATTTTGGTTTAAGTATAAGTATATGTAAACGTAATAGTTTTCATCCCTATGCAAATCATTTAACACCATATTATACAAAAAATGAATTATTAAAATTAGGTATGAATAATATGCTAATTGATGATAAATTAGAACCTTCTAAATTAATAGATAAAAAATTGCATTATAAAATTTGTAAAACAGTATCAAAAAATGATATAAGTTATGAAACAATATCAAGTCATATGAAAACAATAATTAAAAATAATTGTATAAATTGGATAGTATTTTATTCAATGACTGGAAGTTATATATTCAATAAAATGTTACGCGAAAATATGTCAATTAGTAAATATCTAAATTCAGGATTAAATAAAATAATTGACACAATAAATAAAGTAGATTTACCAAAAGAATATTATTTTTATAGATTTATATGGGATGATAGTTTTATAAAAAAATTAAAAATAGGTGATGTATTTATTGATAATGGTTTTATATCATCAACTAGAGACCCTTTCTATTCACCTGGAATTAAAATGGATTTTGGTTTAATTTTATTAAGAATTAATGTTCCAGAACATTTGAAAGGTGTTGGATTATTAATTGAAAATTTTAGTTTATTTCCAAAAGAAGAAGAATTTTTAATACAACCATTTAGTAAACTAAAATTGAAAGCTCGTAATGAGAAAGCAACATATTTTCATACTAATGAAAAATTTGAGAAATTAATTAAAACAAAATATGAATTTGATTTAGTAAATATTGGTAATAATAAAGAATTAAATATTAGAATTGATGATAATTTACCAATTATTGATTTGAATGAGATTAATTTATATGGAAGAGATAGATTAGAATTATTTAATTTATTTTTAAATAAATCTGATAAATTTGGTCAATTTATATATAATAATGATTTTTATATAGCTCAATGGTTTGATTCAACTGGTAGTTATAATAATATGTATAAAAATAAAACAAAAGATGGTTTTATAATATGTAAATATATAGATGGTTATCCAGTTTTATCAATAGAAATGGGAGAAGAATTATATGTAAATTATTTTAGAAAATTATGTCCATATGATAATAGCACTGAAAAATATTTTGAAGTAGATATAGAATTAGTATCATTATTTTCAAAGATATTTAAATATTCTGAAGCAAAGATATTTTTCAATTATAAAAACTTTAGTGAATTTAAAAATAATTATAATAGTGATGTTTTAGAATATTTGTATTGTAAATTATATTGTGATGAAATATATAAATATTATAAAACTGGAACAAATGGAAATAATAAATATTTTAAATATGAATATGGATTTTGGAAATTAGATGAAATAGGTAAAACAAAAATAACAAAAGATATATTAACTAAATTACCAAAAGAAATCAATAAAGATAATTTAACATGGAAAGAATTATATATTATTATTGTTGAAAAGTATTTTCATTTATATAAAAAATTAGAAGAATGGATGAATAATATTTTTAATAATATATTTAATAAAAATTATTATACATTAAATACCATATCTTATTTAAAAAAAATGGGACATACAATTGATGAAATTGGTCTATTTAGACATACTTTATCTAGAGAAAGAGGCGATATATTTAAAACTATATTTGAAGAAAATATAAGACGCACTGATTCATTATATTAACTTTATATTTCGGTTATGAATATAATATAAGTAAAAATATTTCTAATTATATTATAATGATAATATATATTCCAATTGTTATAATTGTTATTATTTTACTAATAGATTTATATTTTACATATGATATTAGATTTAATACAGAACCTTTTTCTTCTAAAGAAGATGTTCTTGATTTTAAAGAACCTAATCCTTGGAATAAAATTGTATATCAAAATAAAAATAATAAATATTATTTAAAAATTAGAAAAATTAATAAATACATTAATAAAATAATGATGTGGAAACATTTACCAACAGTTAATAGTGAAATGATAGATATAGATATAGAAAATAATTATTTAATTTTCAATAGTAAAGATGAAGCAGAAGCATTAGTTAATGCTAACTTATTATTAAGTCATATTAATAATGAAATTGAAATTAATGATGTATTAGATAAAAATATGATAGCTTCTTCTATTAGAAAAGCTAAAAAATATAAATTAGTTTCAAATAAATTAGCAGAATTAATAAAAGAAAATGTGCGTATATTAAATAAATCAAAGATTAAAAATGCTAATCAAGAAGTTGCTATGGAGTCTCAAGTTGCTCAACAAATACCAATGGAGGCTCAAATACCAATGGAGACTCAAATGCCAATGACTTCTCAAATGCCAATGACTTCTCAAATGCCAATGAAGACTCAAATGCTAATGACTGCTCAGCCTGCAATTGTTAATAATGTAGCACCTGCTGCTAAACAAGATTTACCATTAGAATATTTTACACCAGCATCTCATATTATGCCATATGAAGGAACTGAGTATGCTTCAGTTAAATTTTAACTGATAAAATATACCATTTATAATATTTAGTTAAATCATTCGTATTTGGTTGATAACATTCTACTATATTATATCCTTTATTTAAAATATCATTAATATCAATGTAAGGTTCTTCTTTGATATTATCATGAATAGCAAATTTATAATAAACCTTATCATCTTTCCTTTCCATAAAACAGTCATTAAATTTATAACATTCATTATTTTCCATAGAAACTAAGTTAAATAATAATAATGTAGATGGTTTATTTATTAATTTTAATCTATCCCAAAATTCATTAGTTGAAAAATGCATCAAGCTATTAATCATTAATACAATATCGTAATAACCTTCATTTAATTTAATCCAATCAAATTCACTATTATTAATATCACTATATGAAAACATTATTTTATCACTAATTGAATATTTATTAATTGCTTTACAAATCATATTAACATCCTTATCTAAACCTATATAAGTATAATCTTTGATATAATTATTTAAATGTAATAATGAACGACCTGAACCACAACCGAAATCAATAATATTTGCATTATTCCGTAAAGTTGTTATTTTATTGAACATTTTCTTAATAATAGTATTATTAGTTTTAATAATAGAATTCCATTCATTTAATGTATTATTGGTCGAATAATTATGATATATAAAATCATATTTATTATATTTATACTCAGTTTTATATAGACTAGTAATTAATGTAGCTATCTGATTTGAATTAGGTTTAGTTTTATCATGTCTAATTTCTTTAGCAATAATATTATTATCATCATAATAACATCTCCAAATAGTATTATTAATTAAATCACCTTCAGATTCAACAGTCCATTCAATATTATCTCTATCAATCCATTTATTATCAATATATAACAAATCAATACTATATAATTTTTTAGGTTTTATTTTAATTTCTCTAGAACCATCTAAAGGTGTTAATATTAAACCATCACTTGGACATATATTTTTAACAGTAATCCATTCATCAATTGAATTTTTCATATTAACTAAATCTGTAAGTGGTTCAATGAAATTAGAAATATTGTTAATATACCAAGCAGGTTTTGGATACCATCGATAGTTATCATAACTTTCTAATAAAAATTCTTGAATTTTTTTTCTTTCATTATTAATACATTCAATCATCTCATCTAAATTATTAATAATTGGAATATTCTTTTGACCATATTTATGACATCCGTGAATATGAAGATGTCTATCATAGATACTATTATTAATATCAATATCAAATACTAAATATAAATCCATATCTTCAATATATTCTATTTTTAAATTATTGGTAAATGGATTATTTGGATATATATCTTTTGGCATACTATTTACTAAAACACCATCTGCTTTCTCTTTTAACAAGAAATGTTTCTTTTCATCCATGTTTTGTAATTGCCCAGGAAATAAATGATAAGGAGGAATTGTATTAAATTTCTGTTTAATTTGAGAATATAAGTAAGAACTTGATGATAATACTGGTTTAGATGAAGTAGATTTAAGATTCTTTAGTTCATTCAAAACAGGATATAATTTAATTTTACTAATAATTTGTTTTTTGTTTCTAATATTTTTAATAAATTTATAAATTTGATATCTGACTATATTAAATTGTTTATAATAAGTCCCAGTGCTTAATATCACATATGGCAATAAAAACATTAACTTGTTAAGTAATTTATTATTATTCAAATTAATACATTTTGATATGTCATCCATATTAAAACTATTTATGAAAGTATAAAATTCAGTTGTATTAATATATGTAATTGGATTATACACATCTAATACAAATGATAATATTCTTTCAATATTTGATTGATATTTATTTAAAAAATTATTACCATCAATAATTTTATTTCCATATGCAGAACCATGATATAAAATCATATTAGTTATTAATAAATTTTTCTCATCCTGTGTTTTAACATAATCATACATATTCAAATATAAATGTTTAATATCAAATGAATTCATACCATCTGGTGTTGGTGATATAATAGTCTCAACAAATAATTCAATTTCATTTGGAGTTAAAAAACTATCTACATAATAATATTTCATAATTGATGGAATAATAGTAATATTCGACTTATTACATAATATATTAAAAATAGAAGGAAAGTAATTATATAGTTTTGGAACAATCATGTTTAAATAACGTAATCTGCGCAATATATATTTATTAGGAATTGAAGGAGAACAAATAGAATATATAAAATTAATAACAGTCGCCTGTTCAAAATTAAAATTAAAATATGTTTTATAATAATAATTACTAATAATATTTTGATAAATTCTATCATCTGTATTAGAAAATGCATCAATAAAAATACGTTCATACACTGTGTTTATATTTCTATTAATAAGAATGTTCATATAATATTGAAAGATAGGAAATGTCCATGAATCACAAGATAAAATACAAATATTAATAATAGTTTCATTAGATAATTTATGAATAATATAATTATATTTATTTAATATCTTCTGTCCATGCATACATTTATTAATCAATATTAATAATTTAAAATACGGAGAATCATTTATAATATTAGTTTTACAAAAATATAATAATTCTGATAATGCTAACAGACTATCAAACATGTTCTTATTTTTATACAAATGAGATGTTTCATATTGAATCTTATATATTTGCTGTTTTAAAAAATTAGACACTTCTACTAAATTATCAGTCTTTTTCATTTTTTTAATTCTATCAGTTATATCCATTATTATTTATATTGTTTAATCTTTTAATTAGAATCAAGACTTATTATTATCAATATTTTTTGACCAATATGATAATTATTAATATCTAAATTAAATTAATAAATGAAATCAATTATAAACATAGATAAAAAATTTAAAAAATATAAATTAAAGAAAAGTAATGAAACGATGGAAGATATATGCAAACCAAACTCATTTAAATTACAACCTCAACAAGAATTCTTGAGAGATTATTTTACTACTACCAATTCTAAAGGTTTATTAATTTATCATAAAATTGGAGCTGGTAAAACATGCACCGTTATTAGTATAACTGAACAGTTTAAAAAGAAAATGGATATAATAGTAGTTTTACCTGCAGCTTTAATTGGTAATTTTAAAGACGAATTACGCAGTGAATGTGGTAAATATATGACTGCTGAAGAAAGAGAACAAATAAAAACAATATCTCCAAAAGATAAATTGTATTCAATTATTATGGAAACTGCTAATGAAAGAATAGATGAATATTATACTATTTATAGTTATCATAAATTTGTTGAATTATGTCAAGATAATAAAATTAAATTAAGAAATACTTTACTAGTTGTAGATGAAATTCAAAATATGATATCGGAGAGCGGTCCATTTTATGAAAATATTAAAAAGGTTATTGATAATTCTGATAGTAAAACTAAAATAATTTTATTATCAGCAACTCCTATGTTTGATAAACCAGAAGAAATCGCATTAACATTAAATTTATTAAAGTTAAAACATGAATTACCTATTGGTTCAGAATTTAACTCAACCTTTTTACAACAAATTCAAACAGATTCAGGTATAGATTATGAATTAAAAAATATAGACCAATTTACAAAACATTTACCTAATTTAATTTCCTACTATAGAGGCGCTCCTCCTCAAAGTTTTCCAAAAACTATATTTAATGTAGTCAGATGCAATATGGAGCCATTTCAATATAATAGTTATAAAACTATTATGGAATCAGATGAGAAAAAAATATTTAAAAAAATGGATATATTAAAACTACCATTAAATTTTATGTTAGGACCTCGTATAATAAGTAATATTGCATTCCCAAATATGAGCATTGGAGAAAAAGGTTTATCTTCATTAGTTGGGAAAAATTTAAAGAAAAAAAATATGTTGAAATATTCAAAGAAATTTTATAAAATATTAAACAAAGTAAATAAAGCGGAGGGTCCTACATTTGTCTATAGTAATTTCAAAGATATAGGTGGTATTAAATGTATAGTTAAATATTTTGAATATAATGGATATAAAAATTATAGAACTCACGGACCAGGTAAAAAACGTTATGCTATATGGTCTGGAGATGAATCATTAAAAGTTAAAGATGAAATAAAATTTATATTTAATAAAAAAATTAATTCAGATGGAAATCAAATAAAAGTAATGTTTGGTTCACCATCAATAAAAGAAGGTGTGTCATTATTAAGAGTTTCTCAGGTTCATATTTTAGAACCTTATTGGAACATGAGTCGTATGCTTCAAATAATTGGTAGAGCAATTAGATTTTGTAGTCATAAAGATATGCCTAAACGTAGAAGAAAGGTAGAAGTATTTTTATATTTAGCTACTTACCCAGGTATAAAATCAACAGATGAATATATATGGTCTATGGCAAAGAGAAAACAAAAGTTAATAGATAAATTTGAACATATATTAAAAGAAAATGCAATAGATTGTAAATTATTTTATAATAGAAATGTTTATAAAGGTGATAAACCATTAAAATGTTTATATTGAACTGATACTGTGTAAATTATATCTATAAAAATATATAATAATATTAATTATATAGTATATTAATATATGGAAAACAATAATAGCTCAAAATTATCTAATATATTTTCTACCATAAATAATTCTATTACAAATTTAATAAATAAAAAACCAACAGATATTAAAAATAATTTTACAAATACAAAATGTTATATGGCAGAATATTCTTCATTCAATAAAATTATAATTATAATTATTTTAATTTTAGGAATTATCGGTATTTATATTGCTGATAATTTAAAAACGAATTAAAAATATATAGTTTGTTATAAATAATCTTAGTCATAAATAATTAATATTTAGATTTTTAATATATAAAAATATTTAAAAAAATAATTATAGAATTATTTTTCTAATGTTATATATATAATGAGTAAAATGTCCTCAAAGAAAGATAATAAACCCAAATCTATATTTGAACATTTCGAAGAAGCTGCTGAAGACAACAAAGGTTTAATGGCTGTTATTATATTAATTTTACTTGCCGTCTGTGCATTCTTAGGATACAAATTCTATAAATGCCAACCATACTTAAAGACATTATCTGGAACCGCCAGCCCCGTTGCAGTTGCTGATTCAAAAGCCTTCAAATATTTCACATCATCCACCTCACCTGGTTTTGATTTAACATACACTCCAAATATGTAAATTATTTTATATAAAATTATATAAGTTTATTTTAAACATTTAGTTTAAAATAAATTATCTAAGATTATTTATATGACAAATAACACAGGATGTTCTGTTAGAAAAACAGCAGCTGTAAATGAACATTTTACAAAAGATAAAAAACAAAAACCAAATTATAGTTTACATTATGTAATGGCTATTCTTTGTTTATTAATTGCTATTGCAATTATATATTTATACACTAAAAATAATAAACCACCAGTGCCAATTCCTTCAGCAGCTGTCGCTGGAAAATTCAAATATTTTTATTAACTCAATTAACGATTATTTTATTTTTTATTATAAAAAAATATTTAAGTTTTTTTATAATATTATAAATTTTTTTTATATAGTAATATATATGTCTACATCAGATGAAAACAAAATCGTTGACGTTTCAACAGAAAAATCAACAGAAAGCTCCTCTGTTAACACTCTCTATTTCTTAATATTTATAATTATTGTTTTAATAATAGCAGTTGTTGTTATATATAAACAAAAAACCGACTGCCTTAAAATAATAAAAGCTACTGCTGGAGCAACCGCAACGACAGTTGGCCCAGTTGCCACAGCTGCTAAATATTTATTAGCTAGCTATCAATAATAATAATATATTTATTTTTAATTATTGAATGATATAAATTAATAATATCATTTAATTCTATTTTGTTTAACATATTTGATATTATATTTCTTCTATTAAATAAATATTTATGTTCAGTTATTTCAGTATTATATTCTTTATACATATCTTTAATATTTGTATATTTTTTATTTAATTTTAAATATATACTTTTTTTAATTGAATTAAAATTATTAATATTATATTTAGTTAACATATTATCAAAATATACTAAAAAATCATTCATTTTTGATTTAACTAAACTAGGAGATAATACTGATTGGACTTTTATTTTTATATAATAACTACCATCAAATACCATTTGTGCATTTACTAAATAACCAAGTTGATGTTTAGTTCTTAATTCATCAAAAGCTAATCTACCCATCATATCTTGTAATATCAAAAATTTAGCTGAAAGTAATGCATTAAAATTATATCTAGCATTAGTATTGTATCTTAAAATAAATTGGACGCATTTATTATTTTCTTTATCATTAGGATGTCTAACTATTTTATTTTTAGGTATCTTACTATAAATATTTGGACTAAATGGTATATGTATATTTATGTTATATGTATAAATTTTATTAAGATTCTCTTTTCTAATATTACCATAAATAAGTGTTAATATTGGTAAATTATTAAAAAATACTAATTGTTTAATTCTACTAATAATATTAGATATGGTAATTTTATTAAAAGCAGCTAAATATTCTTGAATTGAAAATACATAATCATATAACATTTCTTGTGATATCATATTAATATATTCCCATGGTGATAATTTAGTTAAGTCTTTTATAAATTCCTTATATTCATTTATAAATAGATTTACTATATCATTTGTTACTTTAATGTTTCTCATTTTTTCTAAAACATTATTAAAAAAATTAACATAATTATCATTATAACCATTGATTGCTAGGCCAATATATCCTTTAATATTTTTACTATAAAAATTCACATAATAACCCATTGATTGTTCCTGGAAAAAAATCATATCAATATAATGATTTATAACATTAATTGCAATAGTTGTAATTAATGATGAGACAGGTGTATTATATAAACTTTTATGATTAATATAAATATTACCATATACTATTGGTTCATTAAATTTAGACACACCTCCATACCAAAAATTATTAGTTAATTTTATTGGAATATTATATTTATTTAAATTATTTATAATAGTTGGTTCTATTAATAATATTTTTTTATTAATGGGTATAGTAGGTATATTTATATTAATTTTAATAGGTTTATTTAAAAGACTTTTTGTTATTTTACCATATTTTCTCTTATAGTAAGGTTCTATCATCATTTTCCCATTAGTTAGTTTTTCTTTAGTTCCATATATAATATTAACTTTATTAAAAACTAATAATTTGAGTAATTTATGTATTTCATCAAATTTACTATCAAGTATTATTTTTTTACCATTATAAAGATTTTTTTCTGTAAAATAATGCATATTTAATGATAAATGTGTTGCTAAATCCAAGTTATCTTCTTTAGTAGAATTATTATAATTTAATTCTTCTACTTTTACCACATATTTATATAATAAATCCCAATCTAGTTTATTTAAATTATCAAAATAATTTTTAATAATAATATTAATATTCATAATAGCTTCCTTGACATTAATATGAGGAGATATATTAACTAATAATATAAATATTCCATTTTCAATATAGTTTGTAATAATTCCTGTTGAATATTTAGAACGCATCAATATATTTTTTAAATTATTCTCAGAATTTAAATTAATAATATATTCAATTATATTTATTGTTTTTGTATTTAAATAACTAAATATTGGTTTTAATTCCCAAAAATATAAAATATAATTGTTATTTTTTACTGGGACTAATACATGTTCATTTAAATATGAATCTATTTTAGTTTCATCAAAATTTAATATTTTAATTGGTTTAGAAATAACATCTCTAAAACATTCTTTAATCATACTTTCTATTTCACTGATAGGTTTATCACTTGAAATACATAAACACATATTATTAGCACAATAATATTTATTATAAAACTTAATCATTTCATCTCTAATTTCTTTAATATTAGAACCTAATGTTTCATGACTTCCTGTAGTAAATCTATTTGAATGAGAATTAGGTTTTGTTAAATTAAAAATTAATTGTCTATTAATCCATGTATCTGAATTTAAATTTTTCATATGCTCAGAATTAACTGCATTAATTTCTCTAGAAACACAGTTTTCATCAAATGATGGGTCTATGAAAAATCTAGAAAAAATATCTAATATTTCTTTCATATTTTTACTTAATACATTTAAATAATAAACTGTTTCAAATAAATCAGTATATGCATTAGATTCACCACCTAATTCATTTAATCTAGCCATAAAATAGTTTTCATCTTTATATTTTTTACTTCCCATGAATAACATGTGTTCAAGGAAATGTGCCAAACCCATATATTTTTTAGGGTCATTTAGAGAGCCTGCTCTAATACTCATAACTACATTAGACATATCTTCATCCATATCTCTAATTATAGTATATTTCAATCCATTTTCTAATATACCATATTTAAATTCTCTTGTTTCATTTGCTGGTAATAATATCATTATTAATATTAAAATATAGATTTTATTTTATAATAATAATTTATTATTATCTATAAAAAATCTATCAATAAAACTTTCTTGATAAAATTTAACAAACTTATTACATAATTTAATAAATAATAAAGGGTCAATGTTCTTCAAATTAAAAGCATTCAAATTATTTTCAAACCATATTCCATTAATATTTTTACTAATAACATTCAATAAACTTTCAACATATTTAATATCTGTAAATTCTAATACATAACGTTCTTCTAATAAATATGGTGTTATAAATAAATGATGTGAAATAGGGTCAAAATAATCTAGCCTTTTCAAATTACTATTTAATAAAATATTTAATGTTTTTTTCTGAAATAAATTCATATCATTGTTATTAATAAATTTAATTATATCATCAATAGTTGGAGAAATATTATCACAAAAATATAAAATATTATATGGTGTATATAAATTAAAATTAAATAGAAAAATCTGATTCAATGAAATATACATTTTTAAATAATCTTCTACATTTTTACTGGCAATAGTTTTATAATTTTTATACGAATCTTCTAAATTATTAAAGAATATCTTAAAAGGTCTATTAAATATATCATCAGTCATATCAGATGCCTCGTAACAAACATAATTATATAATGATTGATATCCATTTTCTTCAATATAAAAACCTTTATTTATTAGCATATATTTGTATTCAATATTATTAGGAATAAAATATTTAGTTACCATTTCGTCTATAGATTTATAATTATCTATATTAGTTAATATATTATACGGAACTTTATAAAATCGATTTAATATAACAGATGAGAATGAATTTGTATTTATTATACCAGCTAACCATTTACTTAGATTAACAAAATTAATTACACATTCATTATTTAAATTTACTACAAAATTTGAACCATTATATAATATATAATGGCATTCAAATATTTGTTTTAAAGATAATTCTGGACCAATTTCATAACTAGGAGGCATTATATCATTCCCAAATAATATTAATAAAGATAACAAATCAAATACAATATTAATACTAATATTGTTATCGACTATATTATTTATATTTGCATATTTTTCAATTAAACTATTAATTATTTTCTTTCCATTATATAAAGTCTTTTCATTTTTAATATTTGAATAATTTATTAACATTAAATTTATATCAATATTCTTTGAAATTGATAATATTTGATGCCATATTAATAAAAATATAAAATCAGAATCACATGAATGTAAAGCAATTGAACCGTCTATTTTATTATCAATAATATATTTAAAAATTTTATAATCAGATTCACCATATATCGAACTATCATTCATATATATAGTTATATTCTGTGCCTTGTATGATTTAACCATTTTTTCATAAATTTCAGTAGATATACTTATTAAAGCAGGTGAATAAGGCCCCAACGGTTTATCAAAAGAATACAAATTATTAACCCATTCAAAATAATCATAGGTTATTTCATTTTCTGTTATAACAGTATGTATTATATTATCAAAATGTTTTTTAAATATTGTTTTTCTATTTTTTGAATCTAAATATGTTTTCATACGTCTTCTTCTTTGTTCTAATATTTTTGAATATGTAGGTATACCATCAAAAAATATATTAATTGATTTAATAAATTGTATATTATGCGTGCTAATTATATGATGATTTAATTTATTATAGACATGATATGTTAATAAATTAATATTATGTTTATCTAATATATTTTTAAAATTATCTATAATTTCTTGTATATTATCCCCATCTAATATTTCATCCATATTAATATTAAGTTCAGTCCAATGATAACTATTAAATATTGCTTTTAACTTTGCATTAATTATATTAATATTAGTATAACTAACACCAAATATTATTTTTATTATATTATTTATTTCTTCATCAAGTTCATTAATGCTATTATATATTAAAAAATTCATATCGAAAAATATATGGTTTGATACAACATATGGTATATCAAATAATTCTTCATTTATATTTGGTAAATTTTTATTAAAAAACGATAATAATTTATCAAATCCCATTATTACTTATTTTAATAATTATTCCTTAAATATGTCAATATATTCCACATTACTTTACAATCAATCATATTATATTTTGCTATTTCTTTCATTGTTTTGTTATTTTTAACATCCACTGTTTTGT
>JACCDO010080238.1_pt1 | contig 17566 bp, 25 predicted proteins | sample 7446101 | NCBI WGS metagenome assembly JACCDO01 (sample SAMN15323440, study PRJNA562643) | freshwater metagenome | isolation source: river surface water | place: USA:Blue River Watershed | collected 2017-08-16 | reverse complement strand
TGACTTCTAGTTCATCATCATTAGACCAGGCACCAGATTCAATCAATTGCTGAAGGGCAATAGAAAATTGCCCCAGCATATCATTAGTATGATTCACCATACTCCGGGAATTACCTGACCAGTAGTGAAGTATGTTCCAACTGCCACTACAAACCCAAGCATCGCAAGTCTTCCATTCCACTTTTCAGCGGTTTCAGTAAAGATTTTTTCCATTTTTTTCTCCTCAGTAAGTTTCAGATAGTTGATTAACAGAATGTGCTAGAAGCACAAGAAATGCTACGGAAGTAACTGTAAAAATAAATTCAGTCATCAGAAGATTCCGAAGAAGAAGTTGCCAGTGATAGAATAAGAAATAAACCCAGCAATAATACCGGCCATAGCCATCTACCATTAGTCCTTTCCTTAATTTCTGACGGTGAATACATTCCGTAATTTTCATAATACATTTGTGGTTCTTTAGCAAACATATTCATTTGCCCACGATCATTAGTTGTTACAGTCATTTTCGTTTTATTACGAAACATTACAATATTATATAGGAAATGTAAAGTTTTGTCAAGTCCTATTTATTTTCCCATCCTGGAGGTAATGTACCAAAATAAGGATCATAATCAAATACAGAATTCCAATCACTTATATTACTCGAATCATTTCTCCAAAAATTCCAAAGTCCTTCATAACTTGATTTATGAAACACATCAACATGCTCATTATGAATGGAAGATCCCAATTCAATCTTATAAAGAAATAAAGGAATTGCAAAAGTATTACCAGAATTATAAATCAAGTCATCGGCAACTGCTCTTGGTTTAACTCCATTATCCAACTTATACTTATCTCCACGCACATGAAGATTGATGAGTTTCTGTGCATGATGCCGAGTAATCAAATAACATGCAGTTGAGAAATCATTTACAAACCTACGATGCATTTTAACATGAACTTGTGCAGGATTAATAATTGCAAGTTGAACTACATCATAATCATAAGAAACCTTACAAAAGAAATCCTTCCAAGTAAATCCCCAATACTTCACAGTATCAAGATCACAATCATCCTCCATAATCAGAGCACAAGGAGAATCAGAGTTCTCTAAGAAGTGCTTGAGTGCCTTCAGATGTGATGTTACACAACCTACCTCACCAGAAGACATCATATCAGGATAGCGTCCTTTGAGGATGTCTCCGAGGTCTCTACCATCTCTACCATCATAGGCAGAAATACGAGTATAATCTTCAATCTCCCAATACTTAAATTGTCTCTCCATATACTCTGCTCTTTCTGGTTGTTCATCCAGATTGAGATAATAGATGGGAGGAAGACCCTTGAGTTTATACGCTGCTTTATTTTTGTCCATTACCAATGATTACAAAATTGTATTATTTACTTTACCCAATACCATACATCATTTTGCGTTTCACTAATTTCGGAAACACTTACTTTAGCGGCAAACTCATTAACTGCCCTATTGACAGAATCAATAATTCTATAATCATGCCCAGAAAATAATCCACCCTTTTTAATTTTAGGATAATAATTCTCACAATCTTTCAAAACTTGCTCATAACTATGAAGACCATCAATGAAAATAAAATCTATACTTTCATCTTCAAATTTATCTACTACATTATCAGAAATATCCCTATAAAGAGTAAATCTATCTTTGTAAGGGTCAATTTTTCTCATAGTATTAACTAAATTTCCCGCAAGCATCTCTGCAGGATTATGTCCATTAAAATCATCGTATCCAACATATGGGTCAATTCCATATAAAGTAAGATTTGGAAGATTACTTAAAAGATGCAGAGTTGTATCTCCATCACCACATCCAAGTTCAATTCCAACTAATTCCTTTTTATCTGCCGATTTGAGGAGATCGACTAAACCATAACCAGAAATAAACATAATTTTACAAAAAGTCCAAATTATTTATTGAGTCTATTTAAATAATATTTTTGAGTTGTTATATACGATTTTAATTCCTTACTGTTCATTTTTTGAATTTTTCCCCATTCATCATTATTAGATTGCATATATGGATTATTAAACCAAGAGTTCTCAGTTCTCTTGTGCTCTAAATGATAAACCACAGAATCAACTCTAGATACATTATAACCTAAAGTTGTGAATCTGTAAAATCGTTCAACATCTTCTGGGGCATAAGCAACGAAATTTTCATTCTCCATCCCACCATCAATATAGACTTGGCGATTAAAAAATTGAACAAATCCATACTGCGACATAAAAATTTTAGATTTTGTTTCTAAAATTTTAAAATCAAAGTCATGATTCAAAAAATCAGATACAAGTTCATCATCAGCAAATATTTGTTTCTGATAATCTCCATACCCATAAGGATAAACTACATCACATTCTTTACTTAGAATTAAATTATATGCAGAGACATAAGATTCTATAGGAAGTAAAATATCACAGTCATAATTAACAACCACAGAGGTAGTTGTCATCATTAACATATCATTCAAAACTCTTTGCCTATGAAATGCAGGCAAATCAGATTGTTCAAATATATGAGTAAGAGATGAAATATCATTCTCAAGATATTCTTCTATTTGTGGTAAAGCATCTTTTTCAAAGATTGATTGACTATCAACTTCATGAACAATAATGTTTGTATCAAAATTAGACAGTAAGAAGCATAATGTTGTAATCACATTTCTAAGTCTATCATCAGATTCAATTCTAACTGGAATAATAAAAGTTGCATCTTTAAGATTAATTTTCATCTGGATATTTCCTATTATTTTTATGCTTTTCAATTACATATTCATATTCATTTTTATTGACTAACCAACCACCTTCTGGATGATTAATTTGCATGTCATAAGTAACACGATTACTACTTACTCGATCTGGATGCTCCCTATTTGAAACTAAAATATCTTTCAAAATGTAAGGCATTCCATAAGAAATCCTCATTCGATGATATAGATCAGTATCAATAAGTAATCTAATACTTTCATCCATATAAAGTTTAGATTCATTCAATGTAGCAAAACAAGATGGACTTCCTAATAGATTCCTACCTTCAAGCATCATATCAGTCCATCTAGGAATCATTGGTCGATTAAATGATTTGCCATCAGAAGTATGATTGAATCCATGCATCATCCATTTACATTCACTTTGATCAAAAGCATCTTTAATCTTTTGCAATGAAGACGCATCAACAAATAAATCATCCTGATAGATAACTTTTAAAATTCTACCTTCAGCAAATTCTAAACAACAGTTTGTATTTGGTGCCTGATATCCTCTACCATTTTCATTTCGAATATAAGTTATTTCAAATTTTTCAGAACTTTTTTCACAAAAATTATAAATCTCATCATCTTTACTGTGATCAGAAATTACAATATCATAATCGGTAAATGTTTGACCTTGAATTGTCTCAAATAATTCTGAAAGATACTTAACTCCATCACCATAAAATTCATAGGTAGGAATACAAATAGAAATTTCCGACATTAGATTTTCATCCATCTCTCAGGAATAATATCTGAAGTATCATGCGATGCCGTATATCCAGAATCACCAAACCACTTAGAAGGCCCTATAACTTGATTGGATCCAGATAACCATGCACCCCACCAACTAAAAGTACTATTTGCAATTATATGGTGCGTACACATACTCATTAAGCACAAATCAATTAAATTCCATTCATTTTCAGAAAAAATGAAACGGTCATCTTTAAAAAAATCTTGTTCTTTGCACCAATTAATATCATCCGAAAATATCATTACCTGAATATTAGATCCAAATTCTTCAAGTGCTTTTTGATAGTAATCTAAAGAACATGGAGGATGATCATCAGATTTTTCAACAAAATCAGTTCTCCTGATATGAAGTGAAATAAGTTCATCAAAATTAAATGCTTCATTACATGGATCTAAAATTTCTGATTTAAAGGTAAAATCTTCTCTTATACTATCAGAAATATGTGAAAAATATTTCTCTGTTTGAAAGTATCCATATAAATTCACGTTGTCTGGACAATTATCAACATAATCTTGATCATAATGAAATTGTTTTTCTTGATAATAATTTCCAGGAAGAATTTTTTGTTTATTTAAATTTGGAAGATTAAATGCTTCAAATAACTGATGATCATTCCACTGATCTTTAAATTCAGATCCAGGTATACAAAAATTATATCCCTTTAAGTCAGCAATTCCTCTAAGTGCTGCATATTGGAACATTTGATTTCCAAGTCGTCCATGACGACCAAGATGATTAAATCCTATCATAAGAACTTTAAAATATTATTTACACGATTAATAAAGGTATGTTTATCTCTCACAAACATCATAGCATCTTTCATATTAATTGTTCGATTCTGTTCGGCATTTAATAAATTCTGATACAATGTCTGAGGAGTTCCACCAAAAACTACATAATCTCCCAATGCTCTTTTAACATATGGAGAATTAGTTCCAGTAATTCTACCATAACTTATATTTTTCCACATCCTACATGGAATATATCCACATTCTAAATGCCAATCACTTCTAAAATCTGGACATAAAAATGAATCTCTTATCAACTGAACATTTTCTTCATGACTTACATGTTGAGTGAATACTTTAAATTCTACTCCAAAATCACGATCCAATAAAGTTGCAAATTTTTCTGCCCACCAAAGACCTTGTTCATAAAGCATTGCAACATAATTTAAAGTTTTTCTTGAAGGATTGAATGTCACATATCCATCAATATCAATCTCATGAGGAAGCAAATCTGTTCCCCAACATTGATAAAGAGTTCTGGTTTTACTATCCCAATATGCAAGATCTTCAACCTTTTCGTGAACTTCCTCTCTAGGAAGATAATTTCCAAGATTCAAAATATTTTCGAAAGGAATACCAGAGGAAATTAATTTTTCATTATCAACATGATGTGCAATATACTTGCAAGTTTTAATTCTTGGCATATCACCACTAACAGATCCCTCAACAAAAAAGACTGCATCTGAAAAATCAATTGAACTCAAATCATCAGAACTATCTACCCAATAAGTATCATATCCAAGATATTGAAATGCTTTATTATATGCACTATGAATATATGAATGAGTATGAGTATGAAGTTTATGCCCCCAAATTATAAACTTCATAATTGAGTACCTGGAGGAAGAATACTATGAAATCCAAAAGGTTTAATACCTTCAGTTTCTTTCATTTGCCTTTCGTGGGAAAATTTTGCAGCAACATCTACTGGAGCAAATTTACACCCTAAGGTTTCATATATATGCCTATTATGTACACAAATATTTCCATCCTCAGCAAAATTATTAGCGTTCATATGCTTATAAAAATTACCATAATTAACATCAAAATGTACATATGCATTTTTAGGAACATCTAAAAGTTTTTTACTTCTCAAAGAAAATCCACCATTACCAACTCTTTGATGATTACCAAATGGGTCAATATAAGCATCTTCACTAAATTCCCAAGGAGCACCAATATAATCATATTCCAACCAGGAATTATCCCACATTTCTGGATTAATTACAAAACTATCAGGTTGAATCACTAAACAATGTGAAGTATTCACATGATTAGTTAAATTGTAAATGCAATAATAACTATAATCATCTTTAGATTTTATTTCATAACATTCTTCATATGAAATGAAGTCTGGTAAATCTTTAGGTTTTTGATGAGATATTAATTTAACTTCCCCAAAATTAATTTTTTCCATACTTTTATAAAATGAATAATAAACTCTATCCATTTGTACGGAAGAAGTGCAAATTAAGGTAACCTGTGGTAAATCAATCATTTGAGACATAATTGCAAAATTCCATCATCAATCAAAATACTTGGTTTAAAATTTAAATTATTTAACTTCTCAACATTTAAGGAAAAGTTTTTTGCTTGAGTCTTTGCATAAAATTCTGGAGTTTCTACAGATAGAATTTTACTTTTAGAATTAGGCAATTTATCAACTGCTAACTGAATTATATCACGAAAATATTGTGGTTGTCCACTAGCAATATTGTATATTTGATTTTCAGATCCACTATCTATAATGCATTTAATTGCTCTAGAAACATCATCTACATGCATATAATCACGAAGAACTAGTCCACCTTCATAGAGTTGAATATCTTCATTATTTTTCAATTTGTTTATCAAAAATCCAAGAACATTTTTTTTGGGTGAAACTGTTTTATCAGTTCCATAAACATTAGCAAGACGAAAAATACGATACTTACATCCAAAAGTTTCACAAAATGAAATCAACAATTGTTCTGCTGTTCTTTTTGTAATTGAATAAAATCCTTTTGGATCTGGAAGATCGGTTTCCTTTGCATCTATGACATCTAACCCATAAACAAATCCAGAACTTACAAAATTAAATACAATATCTTCATTTTTACAATAGTGAAGAACTTCCATAAGAAGGTTCAAATTAGTATTAATATCTACATGAAGATCTTCAAAAACATTATAATTTGTAGTTGTACTAATGAAATAAAGAATATCTTTTGACTGTGGTTCTTTATCCCCTCTAGGAATTTTTATAACCTCATCTGAAAAAAGATTACAAAAAGAACCCCCAATAAATCCAGTTCCTCCATAGACAGAAATTTTTTCAAACATACTTCTCACATTCCTCAAAAGTTTTTCCTTTAATATCTTTACTGGAAAGAATTGGATCATCAATAAGTCCCCATTCAATTCCTAGATCACTATCATTCCAAAGAAGAGTTCTATCATATTCTGGATAATAATAATCTGTGGTTTTATAACAAAATTCTGCGGTATCAGTTAAAGTATAAAATCCATGAGCAAAACCAGGAGGAACCCATAATTGTAGATTATTCTCGCACAATTTAATCCCAAACCACTTTCCAAATGATGGAGATGATTTTCTCAAATCAACAATTACATCATAAACTGCACCAGAAATGCAACGAACAAGTTTTCCTTGTGCATGTTCAATTTGATAATGAAGTCCTCTCAAAACCCCTTTAGAAGATTTGGAATGATTATCTTGGACAAAATTACTTACACTGGTAATTTTTTCAAATTGTTTTAAATTAAAAGATTCCATAAAAAATCCACGATCATCTTCAAACTTTTTGTTTGTGATGACATAAGCATCTTTTAGATTAGTTTCTATTACGTTCATACCATTCAATTGTTTTATCAAGTCCTTGCTCTAAAGAAAATCTTGGAGACCATTTTAATTCATGTCGAATCTTAGTAATATCTGTAGAATAACGACGATCATGTCCTGGTCTATCCTTAACATATTCTATCATATTTTCCTTCATATTCATACGGTCAAGAATCATCCTAACCAAATCAATATTCTTGATTTCACATTCTCCACCAATATTATACTTTTGACCTACTCTACCACGACTCCAAACCTCTACAAGTGCCTCACAATGATCTTGCACATATAACCAATCACGAACTTGCTTTCCATCACCATAAACAGGAACCTTCTTACCTTGTATAAGATTTACAATTGTCTTGGCAATCATCTTTTCAACATCCTGCCTAGGTCCATAGTTATTGGAACAGTTTGTGATAATTGTTGGCAGACCATAAGTAGTATAATATGCCATCACAAAATGATCACTTGCTGCTTTAGATGCTGAATAAGGATTTCTTGGAGCATAATTTGAAGTTTCTGTAAAATACCCCTCTTCTATAGAACCATAAACTTCATCAGTTGAAATATGCATAAATCTTTCAACTTCATGTTTGACAGATAGATTCAGTAGATTTACAGTTCCATTAATATTCGTATGAAGAAACTGAGAGCAATCTTTGATTGAATTATCTACATGACTTTCAGCGGCAAGATGAAAGATTGTTTTTGGTTTGTGCTTTTTAAAAATATATTCACAATTATGCTCATCTGCAATATCGGTGGCATAAAATTTCATTCCATCTGGAACATTATTTCTATCTGAGGCATAAGTTAATTTATCAATACATATAATTTCTTCATCTACAGTTTTAATCAAATAATGGAGAAAATTACTACCGATAAATCCTGCACCTCCAGTAACTAAAATTGTCATTATCAATCATTCCTCAATGAATATTTTTCTAAAATCTGTGGAGAATATTGTTCAACAACAGTTATATTCCCATCCTCTTCTCTCTTTTTCTTTTCAAGATTGTATACTCTATTTCGAATTTCAGTTGAAGAATATTTGTGTTTTCTCAAATGATAAAACAGTTCTATATCATGATCAATGCAATATTGTTTTCCTGTAAAATCTCTATCCATATACTCTTCACTCAAAAAACGTATGTGAATTGTTTGAGTTTGAATTAAATTAAGTAAATCTTCTTCGGTCTCATACACCAAAATTTCATCAACATATTTACATGCTTGAAGTTGAACATAACGTTCATATACAGACTGTGCTGGTTTATTTTTAACTCCAGGTCTGTCAACTGTTGGATCAACTTGAAGTGCAACTTTTAAATAGTCGCACATTTCTTTTTCCATTTTAAGCATAGTAACATGCCCAGCATGAAATAAATCAAAAGAACTACAATTAAATCCAATTTTCATATGCTTATACATAAAGATTATTTCTTTCAGAATATTCTTCAAATTCGATTAAACACTCATCATAAGATTGAAGATTTCCTTCCCTATCTTGATATGTCCATCCCTGATACATATTTTGCGCCATTGACCAGTATCCATCAGAAACATTATGTCTTGACCAATACTTAGGTGCAATAACATTTTTAATGGTGTCACTAGTAAAAACAGCAAAAAATGGAAAACTAGAATTTGATAAAATTATATGCTTAGAATTTTTAATTATAGCATAATCTTTGTCAACAGAAAAGTGGTATGCTGGAATTTCTGGAAGCATGTCTTGAGATGCCTTTATATCATCAGTAATAACCACAAATTCCATATGTGGATTAATATTAGTCATATTATTCATAGCATCAATCCAATACTTTCTAGTCAAATATAATTCACCAAATCCAACATATTCTCCACCCCTAAAATTTAATACACAAATATTATCATCACTATAGTCATAAGTATCATATTCTGGTTTAACTTTTAACCACTCTTTAACAAGATCCTTATTATGAACAAAATATTTTTCATCCTGCATATTTCCAAAAATCATTGTATTATCAGAAACATTAACAAGATCCGAGTCATATTTTCTAATGTCACAACCATATGTCATATCATGGTGACAAGTGTTTAATTTTAATCTTCTATCTTGTTCATAATAAACTTGCATATTATCTGGAACTGAAGATCCCATATCAAGATCCATCCAGTAAAATCCATCCTGATTATATCTCTTATCCCCACTCCATCCAGTATCTTTAATACCAAACTCCAATCCTCTATCATAAGCGATAGATCTTGTTGTTACATAACAAAATAGTTGATTCCCAATACCCTGACCTTTAAGAATTTCAGTTGCTAACATCTTTAATCAAATGAGAATATTTGTCCAAATTATCCAAGATATATTTTGGATAAGTATCATCAATTTCAACAATCTGATATTTACACCCACCACGACCAAGCGGATCATTGTTATGCTTCAAATGATTAGATATAGAAGATTTTACAGAATCATTATTATATTCCTGATGAGCTGCACTATTAATCTTAATAAGAACTCTTTCCTCTACAGAAAGACCATTACTTCCAACATAAGACCAATGCCATCCACCAGGAGAAATCCTAATATTTTCCTCATTTGACAATTCTCTTCTCATTTCAGTAAGAGTATATCTGTTGAGAAAGTCAAAACTGAATAATTTTGTTCCTAACCATTTGGGATAATTTTCATAATCAAAATCTGTAGTTTGTGATCTAAAAATTCCAGTTTTTTCAATCATATTCAAATAACACATACAATATTCTTGGGCAAAATTATAAACCTTATTTGGTTCATAAAAATCTTTTAGACTTTCAATTGCCTCTGGATTTGGAATTTCATCAAGATCACTCCAAATAATAGCATCATTTGAAGAACATAAAGTATTTAAAAAATTTTTAATACTATCTTTTTGATAAGCATCCGTTTGGTGACATCTTACTGGAGTTCCATATTTTTGTCCTACATAATCAAGTTGTTTAATTGTAGGAGATTCAATAACATTGTGAATAATTTTATCTTCAAATTTTTTAAATTTTTCTTTATTTTCAAGATAATAAAGTGGTTTATCAGATCCAAAAAAAGTTTGAGTTGCTTCATTGATTACAAAATAGTCAACGAAGGGATAAAGCATATTCAAACGAATCTCTAAAAGATCCAGTTCATTAAAAAATAAAAATATATCAAATATTTTCATAAATTTTAAAATTGAATTACAATAAGTCTATTATCATATCCACCATAATCACAAACATAAGATTTATCTTGCAAATTTTCAGGAACATAAGAATACAATTGATTAGGATCATATGAAATATCTTCAATAATAATCATACCATTCTTATTCATTTTTGAAATATACAACTCTAATAATTTTATATGACTTTCAAATGTATGTGGTCCATCATCAATTAGAACATCAATTTTTCCATCTATCTTATCAATTGTTTCTTGAGAATATGCATCAGCATCAATAAAATTTACATTATCACCAATCAACCATTCTTGATTTAATGGATAATCTTTAGTTTGTGTAAGATGAATTAAAGAATCTATTCCATAAATTTTAGTTTTATCAGAAAAATAATTTTTCCAAAGGCAAATAGATGCCCCATCTCTTACTCCAATTTCTACTAAAGTAATAGGTTTATTTTTTAACGGAAAAAATTTTTTTTCATAAAATTCATTAATATACGATTTAGGATTACCCTTATCAGTTCCAGAAACAATTCCAGAAATTGGATCTTTAAAAATTCCTAAATTATTATCTTCAATTATTTGCGATAGTGTTTTTGTCATTTATATTTTTTTGATAGATTTTTTCTTATTGCAACAAAATTACATCCAGATCCTTCATACATATCCTTTTTCACAATATTATATATTTCATCCGATAATGGTGTAAGTAAATTTTTATTTTGAGAATAATATGGATGAGGAGGATCTACTCGAAGTAAAAATAAATCAAAATTATTTTCAAAAAATTGCATCAATAATTCAGGATTAATTCCTCTATCCAACATTGTAGATGCAAATTCAAATTGAATATATTTACATGTAGAATTAATTATTTCCTCACCACCACGAAGACAATCAATTTCCATACCTTCAATATCAATTTTTAGAAAATCAATTTTTGATATGGAATTTTCATAGCAGTATTCTCTTATAGTTTTAATTGGAAACGATATAGAAGAAGGGGCACAAGTAGTATGAATTGTTCTAAAAATAAATGACTGTGCATCAGGATAATATATCATATTTCCTTCATTTTCTCCCAACCCAAAAGGATTTAAATAAATACAATGATTAACTTTATCAGTATCTTCCAAATCATTTATTTTTTTTTCAATCTTAGTTAAAAATGATGGATCTGGGTCAAATAAATGAAATTGTCTGGAAAAATCATAAGAATTAATAAGATAATCAATATCTTCTCTACATCCAACATCAAAAATAATCTCGCATTCTGATTTTATTAAATTGTAAAAATCTATTTCTTGTGTATATACTGTCATTTTTTTAAGAAAATACTTTATTTCATTTAAACATAATTATTTTTTTCTAATGATCATCAAAATATCATCATCTCTACCTTTTATTTCTCTAAAATCTAACCATTCATAAGAAATTCCTTCAATATCCTTAACTAGTGAAATCAATATATCTTGGGCATTTGAGTAGTTTCCAACTGCAATATCCTCCACTACCATAACACCACCGGACTTTAAATGATCCAGATATAATTCTATAAATCTAACTTGGTGTTCAAGCAAATGTGACCCATCATCAATAATAATATCAAATTTTGGAAGAGTTTTTACAAAAGTTTCATCATAGGCATCACAAAAATGATATGTTACCCCATTCAAATATTTAAAAACAGGAAGAACAAAATCTTCTCTAATATCTACACCAACAATTTCCTTTGCTTTTGTGAAATAATTTCTCCACATTTCAAAGCAGGATCCATTATTAATTCCAATTTCTAAAAAAGAAATACTTTTATTTTTATACTTTAAAAATTCATTTTCATAAAAATGATCGATATAAGAATGTGATGTATTTTTATCACTTACAATATCACCAATACTAAGAATTTTTTCATTAGTACTTAAAATTTCAACTAGTTTCATTTAATTACCTCAAACAATGTGTGAAAAATTTTCTTCTAGGCAACCTTGCCAAGCCATGGTCAAGATTCTTTCAAACCAATGCGCTTCTAAAACATTACTATGATGATAATCAGTATAGACCATCATTTTTTTGTAAAAATTTTTACTATATTTTAGAATATTTTGCTTTGGGACAACATAATTTCCACCAGGAGCAAATAATAAGTAATCGGGAATTCTTTCTATTACAAAAAGATCACGAATGAATTCTTCAAAATTTTTAATCCTAGGATAAACTTTTGTACCTGTACTATCTATACTTCTAATATGTGATATACTTTCTACATAAGGACAGTCATTAACAAATAAAGGAGTTCTGTAAAAGTTTTCAACTGGATCAGCGTCAATTGGAACAAAGAAATTTGAATCTAATGCATATTCAAATCTTTTCTGAGTAGTATAATGATTTTGAAGCAAATTGCATTTGATAAAAATCATAAAATCTGGAAGATTATCATAATTATCATAGATATATCTTCCACAATCATAAATTCCATATCCAACATTGGGAGATTTAATGACTGTTCCATACTGCTCAAATCTTGCTGGGTCAAGATTTACGCCATTAAATCTCTCATCATCTCTATCATATATTACAATATCATCTTTTGTATATCCATGTTCAGTAAGGATATGATACCATTCTACAAATTTATCAGTATGATTAGTAATAACAACTTTTTTAGTGACTCCCATATCAAATACCAGTTAAATTTACATAATGGTTTATATCAGAACTTAAATCTATGGTGAAAGGAAGAAAATATTTTTCTCTATCACTAAACAACTCATCTCTACTCATTTTATGATGCTGATCTTTAAATCTATCAGATAATCTGGTTTGTATTTGAAGTTTTCTTTTTATCATACTTTCATTAAATGGCGCAAGATTATAGTAGAAAACTGCAAAATGTGGATCTTCTGGTCCGCTACCGAAATGTCTTCCAGGAGTATATTGAATAGCATGATTGTGAATTACTCTCCAATGTCTATAACTCTTATTACCTTTTTGTGGATGAGTACCTCCCAAATTATCTCTATAATCAAGTCCAAATTTAAATTGTTCATGTAAAGGAATATTTGGATCCGCTACCGTATTTTCATTAGGATCAACAAAATAAAAACTTGGAATATAATGTTCCTGTGGTGTAGGATCGTCATTTAATACTGAATAATCACCATAAAGAAATTCGGGGATATTCAAACATATTTTCCATCCAGGAACTTGACTTTCATAATGCATTACTTCTTGATCAAGAAGAATTGCGTCAAATTCTTTAAATACTGAATCTACAACTAACCAATGAGGGCAGATTTCTTTGATAATTTCAACAGATCTATCGGTAGAAGCATAATTGATCATGATACCATAATCAAATACTTTCTTATGATGATTCAACCACCAAGGAAGTAAATATTCTTCGTTATAAAAATGAGATACTACAGTTTTCATAAAAATTCAGTAAAGTCAACATCAATTTTGCATTTTTCACACATACCACTCTTCGGAGATTCATCCTTTAAATGTTCTCTCCAATAGGTATACTTATCACCACTATAGATGTTCCAAAGTTTATCATCATCAATATTTCCCATAATAGCGTCACTATTTTCTGGAACATCAGATCTTGAATTACAACAAACCATAATAAATCCATTGTAATCAATATACATGTTATTGAATGGTTGAACACATGGTTTTGTTCTTACATATTCAGAATTAAAATCACATACTTTTTTAGTTCTTCCAGTTCCTTCAATACTGAAGTTCCTTGCTCTCAAATGTACAACTATTCCAGGAATATGCAATTCATATTCAATGCGATGATTTTGAATATCACTTATAACAGAATATTCTACACCTAATCCATCAATTTTTTTAATCATCCTATCTTTCATTTTGGAATGATCATATAATTCATCATTTCCCAAATATTGTTGAATGAATAATTCGTTAAGTCCATTATCTCTCAATTCATTAATATAATCAAGAGTTACATAATCACCATTTGTATTTGTTCTAAGTTTGCAATTTGGTAAAATTGATCTAGCTTGATTGATTCTCTTTACAATAATGTCCCTATGAGACAAAGGTTCGTTATACCTACTATATGTAATTTCTTCTTGATAATCAATTTCCTTTAATTGATTCAATATATTTAAATATTTTTCTTCAGGCATGAGATTATTAATACTATGCCTATCAATATAAGAATTAGGGCAATACCAACATTTTCTATTGCAAAAAGAAAATACTTCTATTTCTATCAATTTTAATTGATTTTTAAACCACTCTTTATTATCCATAAATTTAATTTAATTTAATTTATATAGTACTCTTAAACCATTCGTAATTTTTAACAAGACTATCATAAAGATTGATTTTAGGTTTCCAACCAAGAGACTTAATTTTATCTACATTCAAAACTTTTCTTGGAGTTTCATTTGATTTAGTAAAGTCCCATGAAATCTCTCCATAAAAACCAGATACATCATAAATAATGCAACTTTTATTTTACAAATAAAAAATTTTCAACGATTAAAAAGTCCAATTCGGTATTTTCCAAAACATAAAAAGCATCATCAATTGATGATAATATTGGTTTACCTTTAATATTAAAAGAAGTATTCATTATAACAGATATTAAGTTACGCTTATTTAATTCGGTTAAAATATCATAGAATAATTTATGCTGATCAATAGTAATTGTTTGAAGTCTTGCAGTGCCATCTTCATGCGTAATAGAAGGTAATAGAGATCTATATTCTTCTTTTACACATGGAGCAAAACTCATATATTCCGATGGATATGCATTTTTAAAATATTTATCCCTATCTTCTTCACGGCAAACTGGGGCAAAAGGTCTGAACCATTCCCTAAATTTAACTTTTGCATTTAAAATATCTTTCATATCAGCAATTGAAGGATCGCAAATAATACTTCTATTTCCCAATGCTCTAGGACCAACTTCAGAATAACCTTGAATAATTCCTCCTATTTTTCCTCCCTTAATTAAATCAACTATTTTAGAAACATCGTAGTAAAATACTTTTCCATTTTTATTGTATTTTTTATAATAATCAAATATTTTATCTTTATCTACAATATCAATTCCACAATAAGGAGATGGATCTACTTTTAATTGTTGATAGTATGTAAAATGTCCAAAAGATAGTCCACAATCACTAGGATAAGGTGGTATATAAAGATTTAAATTTCTATTGTCCAAATATTCTTTTAATTTTTGATTGAATAATACATTTAATGCACAACCACCAGAAAAAACAACATCTAAATTATACTTTTCTATATAAGGTTTAATAAATGAAAAACATAGTTTTTCAAATACATATTGATTAGTTGCTGCTAAATCATAACTATCTTGTCCTGAAAAACAATTTTCAGATAAGATTATTCCCATTTTCTTGGACATCTCACTTTGTTTCACTTCATAATAATTTTCATGATCAAGTGGATGATTTTTATAAAATTCTTCTATAGCATTAACCCATTCCATTCTGACTTTACCATATGCAGATAATCCCATTATTTTTCCCGCGTATGTTAAAGCATTTTTGTCCGATTTTCCAACCTCATTTATTTCTTTATTAATTTCTGAAATATAATATCCAAAGGTGCCATAGATTCCTGGATTAAACACAAATGCATTTTCAAAATTTGTATCAATTATTTTTTCACAATCATCGTTAATAAATTTACATATACTATAACTTAAAATATTCAAATCATTAGAAGTAAAGTAATCAAATCCACCACCATCCAATGATATTGCCAATGCAGTTTTAAATCCACTTTGATAATATGCTCCTGCACAATGGGACATATGGTGTCCCATGAGATAGAAATTTTTTACCTCTTTAAATTTATTTTTTAGAAAAGAAATATCTTTATCATTTAATTCACTATAAAGTATAGTATCAGGTTCTTCCTTTAAATTAATTTTTACATAATCTATAAAATTATTTCTAGTTTCTTCATCTGTACCCAAAATAGTATTATCTGCATTTTGGTTAAATATTCCAAATCTTTTTTTGCAAAATCTTTCATATTCAAAAATTCTTATATTATTATTTTTATCTACAAAAGTAACTGAAGCATCATGACATCCATTAATTGCCAAAATTTTAGAATTCATAATCCAATATCATTTATATTGTATGTATTATACCAAAAAAGGAGAGTTTATACAACTCTCCTCTAGGTCTTTCAGGCTCGCCACCAATTCTTTAACTGGAAATTGGAAACCAGGCGGCAGTTATTCCCCACCCGCACCACTTGCTTTTGAGAAAAGCAAGAAAACAATAGGGTCATATTGACTCCACCACTTGATTTTAGGAAACCAAGAAAAGTTGGGTTAACTTTGATATCTCGGTAATACCAAAGAATGCGATTAAAAATAACACATCCCAAAGTTTGAGTTTGATGGCAAAAGGAATGCCAAGTAGTCCACCGATAAACTTTATCATCAAACCATTTTTGAAATCTCCCCATAACATGATTTGATAACCAAGTAGAAGGAGAAAGTTCCCGATGTATCTCAGGATACTTGTTTTAGACATAAGGGGTTTGCTCCCGACCAGTGCTGTTATAGACCATCCGTGTCTTCTTCATCGTCTCTCACATAACAAGGAACTCTGTCTGGATCTAACCATCTGCAATATTGATGATCTTCCATTGCAGTAGAACATTGTAGAACATTATCAAAAAGATAAATGTCATTCCAGCGTTTGGTATAGTAATTTTGCTTTTGCAAACGATAATCGGGTTTGCCGTTTATCTCAAGGATACCTGCTTCGATAAAACGGTATCCTTCACGTTCAAGAAGAACTTTGGTTTTCATGCAACCTCAACAGACTCAAGATCGCTGGCGACATACTCCATAAGCATTTCGTAGTCATCAAGGGGATCACCAGAAAAAACAACTCCTTCATTTTCATAAAAGCGACGAACCTTTTTATAAAGTTTCGGATTCTTTACATCAAGGTAGATTTCGCCGTTAGCAGCAAGACGAAGAGTGCTAACATCTTTCTTAAACTTTTGAATCAGAGACATTGTTTTGTTTGTTGACCTAGTTATTATAAGGTGTTTAGACTTGTATGTCAAGTATGCCAGTCGTAAAACTGGCAATCGGGGTGACACGGATCGAACGTGCGTCTTCTTGCTCCCAAAGCAAGCCGTCTACCTCTGACTTACACCCCGTTATATTATCTATAATATCTG
>JACCDO010136537.1_pt1 | contig 17568 bp, 16 predicted proteins | sample 7446101 | NCBI WGS metagenome assembly JACCDO01 (sample SAMN15323440, study PRJNA562643) | freshwater metagenome | isolation source: river surface water | place: USA:Blue River Watershed | collected 2017-08-16 | reverse complement strand
TATAAGTTTGAGCTAAACCTGCAAGATGAAGTAAATCCTTAAAACACCCATATTCTAAGAACTTTGATAAGTTCATAATATATGTAAGAGGTTTATTTTTTCTAAGCCATAACATAGCTGAATATGAGACCTTCTTCTCACCTTTTCCACTTCTACAATCTCTTGAATGAATTATAAGTTTAACAGTATCTTCTGGGTACTTAGACCAGCTTAAACTAACCATATTGTTTAATTTTTCATCATTACACATTCTGACTAACCCGCTAAAAAATAAATCTAAACGAGGGTCATTTGTAGTTGTATAAGACACATCTCCATTCCAAGTAGTTGTCTTATTTAAATTTGTTGTAGCCTTTTCTAACGCTTTAGTTATCACTGACATTTTCTTTATATAATTTATATAGTTTATCTTTAAATTATCATTTATTTTTTACTTTAAACTTTTTACCTTATATTTTTTTAATTAATTCCTCTTTGGAAGTAGATATAAAATAACTTTTTTTTTATCTATTATATAATAAAATGAAGTTAATTGTATTAAGTATACTTATTTTAATATTTTATTATTTTACAAGGTCAACAGAAGAGGCTTATGCTATATCTGCAGATAATGTATTCAAACAAGTAGAAATACCTGACGCTTCAAAAGACCCTTATTATCAAAAAATAAAGAATATGACCTTTGACTGTGGTATTAAATGCCCCGATGGACAGAAGGTAGATACAAGCGGTTCTTGTGTATGTATTAATAATGATGAAGAAGTTGTTAACGGAGTATGTAAGTGTAAACAAGGCTTTACAAGAGGTAGTAATGGTGTATGTTATCCTCCTTGTTTAGATGAACAAACAAGGGATTTTGATGGAGTTTGTAAATGGCTTCCTTGTCCTGAAGGTGAAACAAGAGAAGCTGGAAATAAATGTTATCCTCCTTGTCCTTTCAATATTGACGAAATTTATCCTCAACAATACAGAGACGGTAATGGCGTGTGCCAATGGCTTCCTTGCCTTAATGGAGGAACAAGACAACCTGATGGAAGATGTATACCAAATTGTAATGAAGACCAAACATATAATAGTCTTACAAATCAATGTGTATGTAATGACCCTGATAAACAAACATATTATCCTGAAAGAACTTGTAAATGTAAACCAGGGCTCGAACTTGGTTTTGGTTCACAAGGTTATAAATGTGTTAAAAGGTGTAATTATGGATATAAGGTATGGTATGATTCTTCTCCTGAATGTACTCCTATATGTAATAACCCAGAAAGGCCATATTATGCTCCTAATGAAATATGTTATAAAGATTATTTAGAATATTTAAATACAACTAATCCTTGTCCTTCATCTGAACAAACAAGAAATTCATTATCAGTATGTGTATGGAAACCTTGTCCTACTGATAAAACAAGAGACTCTTCCGGAGTATGTCAATGGAATACATGTCCTTCCGGTCAAATAAGAGATCTTAGAATAGGTTCTAGTACATATGAAAAATGCATACTTAACGAGTGTCCTACTGGACAGATAAGAAATCTAACAGGAGATAATAAATGTTATCCTCCGTGCGAAACAGATAAAAGTAGGGATGCAGTTGGAACATGTCAATGGAATGCGTGTGCACCTGAACAAACAAGAGATTTAAATATAGGTTCAAGTACATATGGAAAATGTTTATGGAATCCTTGCGACTGGGATAAATACAGAAATTCAAGTGGCGTGTGTCAATGTAAACCTGAATTTTATGAAGCATACGGTAGATGCTTTAGTGATTACTATACATACAATATTTATTTAGAATTAATGAATAATTCATGAGGTTAATGTTTTCTGATATTTATAAAAATATAAGTTATAATTACTACATAATAATTATAGCTTAATCTAAACTGATGATTTTGATATATGATTTAACAGCATTTGTTAGTCTTGTTTTTCTTATTTTTATAATCATTTATAGCAGCTTTTATAGCGTCTTCTGCAAGCATACTACAATGCATTTTTACAGGAGGTAATGATAAGGCTGTTGCTATTTCTTTGTTTGTAATTTTTAATGCTTCATCCAAGGATTTATTTTTTATGATATCTGAACTAAAAGATGAAGAAGATATAGCTGAAGCACACCCGAAAACTTTAATTTTTGTATCTATAATTTTATCGTTTTCATCGACTTTGATTTGAAGCTTCATCACATCCCCGCAATTTTTAACAACTATTCCATCTTGAATATTTATAGTATCTTTTGTAATTATACAATAATTGTTATTTTGTTCTACTTGTAAGGTATAACAATCATCTATACCATAAAACTCTCTTGTCTTTATTCTATGGTTGTATTCAATACATAATTTAGAAAAGTTAGAAAAGGATGTATTAAATCTTATATTTGGATTTTGTGGTAATTTATTTTCTTTTGCATAATTTATCCATATTTTAGAGGTTAAATTATTATGTATTTTATACAAATCATTTCCAGCTCTTAAAAGCTCTTCATTAGTCACATTAATCCATCTACCGTTATCTTTACCTACGTGTTTTGCAAAAAATATTTTTTGGTCTTCTGTGAAGTTATGATAAGGATTTTTTACTTTCATTCTTTCTGATATATTTTGTTTTTGTTCTTCTGTATTATATCTTTTTCCCCTACTTCCTATGTTATAAAATATCATTGATTTATAAAGTTCATCATGAGTAAAATTTAAAAGGTTTGCAGCTTCACATCTATCAATATTTTCTAATAATACTTTTTCTATTACGTCTTTAGGATAAGAAGGAGTAAAATCTTTTTTCAGGTCATTTCTATGTTCGTTAATATGTTCTTTTTTTGTTAAAATTTTCAAGTTATTTATAGAGTCATTAGTTTTCGTTTTATCAATATGATGGATATCCTTTCCTTTGAGGTTTACATCTTTATTGTAAAATGCGTATATATTTCTATATTCATCTCTTTTATTACTATTACGTATTTCCCAGTATCCTCTTTTATTTATATTTCTTTTAAAAGGAACTATACTTATATTTGATGTTAATTTTTCATTTTCTATATATTCGTAATTAGTTCCTAATTTAGTTTCAGTTTTTGTTAAGAATTTATGGTCAGGAGTACATATAACATAAGTATCATTATTTAAAGATACTTTATCAAGGTTTTTCTTACCCATATAAAGAACCTTAGCAGGTTTTATTTCAAATTCTTTTAAACTGATATTATAAGACCATACTGGAAAAGCTTGTTCTTTAAAATTGTCAAATAATTCTTTTAAACTTTTAATTCTTGAGCCATCTGCAGTCGCTATTTTAGTGTCACCGTGAAAACAAGCAGGAGCTCCGACTAACCCTGTCCCTACATTAGGTTCGTCTTTCTTAAAAGAGCCGACATTTTTTGTATTTTGAAAGTGTTCAATAACCTTCTTATCATAGAATCTTTTTTGAGTTGTAAATATCCTTCTAAACATTTATATTATATATAGGAAAATATTTATTTAAATACCTCTAAAGCCATTTTTAATACTCCAGCAATCTTTAAAACCTTTTTCTCTCCATTCTTTTATAATAGTTTTTGACCTTTCCCCTATTTCACAAATCACTGCTATATTTTTATTTTTATCTATCATTTCCATAGTTAAATTTGGTTCATTATATGAACCAAGTATTTCTTCATCGTGTTCACCCAAATTTTCTCTTATATCATAAAGAACATATTTATCTTTATTCAAACGGTAAGTTTCATAAGTCATTTCCATATCTTCCATATAAGAATGAATATTATGATTGCAATTTTTACTTTTTAAATATGTAAATGAAGTATCAAGCGAAGAGTAATGTAAAAGGTCTTGAATTGGTTCACCAATACCTGTTATAATTTTTAAACATTCTATAGCTTGAAGATTACCTATAATTCCAGGAACAGGACCAAGGACTCCTGATGAAGAGCAAGTATCATTTACCTTGTCAATATAAGGGAATAGACAGAATATGCATTTACTGTTAGATTTTCTAAAGTCAAAAACGCAAAGTTGTCCGTCATAACCTAAAGCACTTCCAAAAATGAGAGGTTTTTTATATTCTTTACAGTAGTTATTAAGAAGAATCCTTGTCGAAGAGTTGTCAGAACAGTCTATAACAACGTCTGTTTTTTTCAAAATATTATAAATATTTTTCTCGTCTATAAATGTATTGTATTTTTCATATTTTAGTTTAGGGTTTATTTTCAAGCATTTAGAGCTAAGAACGTCTACTTTAAATAATCCAATGTCGTCTATAGAGTAAGCTATTTGACGGTGGATATTATGTATATCAATAATATCTCCGTCTATAAATGATATATTTCCTATACCAGCTCCGGTTAAAAATAGAGCTACACTACATCCTAAACCTCCGCAACCTATAATAGATATACAAGAGTTATTTAAAAGAGATTGATGGTGCGATGTAAAATTAGAGAGGGATAGCTGTCTTTTAAATAGCTTGTTTTCCATTTTTTATAATTAAAGTTAAGTATTTAAATTTAAATTTTTAGAAAGCCATTCATAAGTTCCATAAGAAATACAGCATTGAAGTGTTCGTAAAGGTATACTTCTAAAGAATCCTAAAATACCTCTTTCTTTATAGATGTGTTCTACAGATTTAAGGATTGATGTTTGGTTAACTTGTACTATAGTTTTTACTGTGTCAAGAGGGGATGAAGCTATACTTGAAAAGATTCCTGTTATAAATCCGTAAATATAAGGGTTATAGTCATCTTTATATTTTCTATTTAGATACATTAATATTGCAAATTCAATAGCACCTACAGGTATGTTATTTACAATACTTGGAAAAACACCTTTGAAAAGACCTTTAACTCCGTTATTTTTTATAATATATTTGTAAGAGTCTATTGATGACATATTTTTTATGTTTGAAGTCATTCTTATAGTGTCTCCAGGAACCATAAAAATATCGTGACCAAGTTTTCCAAGAGAGCCGTACAATAGGTCATAATATGTATTATTTCTTAATCTTGATTTTTCAAGAAAGTAAAATAACCAGGTATGAGAAAAGGCTACTCCTGTCATATATGGAAATATACCTTTAAAAAGACGGGAATAATTTTGTTTTATCTTTAACTTTTCAAGTTCATTATTATATTGATTTTTATTGTTATAATATTGTTTAAAATCAATAATAGTTCTTGGAAAGAAGCTTAATAAGTGTTCAGATACCCCGACAAAACTTCCATATATGATGTTTTTATTATCCATTTTATTATAACTTAAATAATCTTTTATATTATAATAAAATGAAAAAGTTCTTTTCGAGTGTGGCAAAGAACGCATCTGTGTTAGTTGATAAAACTCCTAATATAAAAAAGCATTGGTATAATCATCCTATACCTGAAAATTCTCTTAAAAGTAAGATAACAGGAGAACCTATATTACAAGATAAGTTTAACCGTTATCATAATTATTTGAGAGTTAGTTTGACTGAAAGGTGTAATTTTAGTTGTAGATATTGTGTTTATGAGCAAGATATTGAGTATACACCTAAGCATAAATTATTAAAAGAAGATGAGTTTATAAGATTGACAAAGTTGTTTATAAAAGCAGGGGTAAATAAGATAAGATTATCAGGAGGAGATCCAACAGTTTACAAAGGTCTTTCAAAATATATTAGAGAAATAGGTTCAGAGGTTAAGACTTTAGCTATGACTACAAATGGACTTTTATTGCATAAAAAGATAGACGAGTTTCATACTAATGGTTTAAATGCTCTTAACATAAGTCTTGACACATTTAATGAGAAAAAATTTGAATATATATCTAAAGCAAAGGGACATCATCTCGTAATGAAAAGTATAAATAGAGCGTTAGATTTAGGTTATGGAAGTAATAATAAATTAAAAATTAATTGTGTTGTTATGAAGGGAGTGAATGATGATGAGATATATGACTTTATAGAGTTTGTGAGAGACAAGCCTATAAATATAAGATTTATAGAATTTTTCAGTATAGGAAATAACGGATGGAACAAGGATAAAATGGTAAGTTTTGAAGATATGAAAAACAAGATTGAAAGTAAGTATGGTCCATTGAATAGGATAAATGATGAATTTACAGAGACAGCTAAGAATTATAGACTTGAAGGGATAATGGGAAATATAAGTTTTATAACAAGTGTTAGTATGCCTTTTTGCGGTACGTGTAATAGGATAAGATTATTATCAGACGGAAATTTTAGAAGATGTTTACACGATGATAATATGTATAATTTGAAGGATATATTAAGTAAGGAAGATGATTTAATACTTGAGGTTATAAGTATGCATTTAAAAGGTAAGAAGAAGGCGCACGCTGGTATGGATATAATATCTCAGTTTCAAAATAATGGTTTACAAATGATTAAAATAGGGGGATAACTCATTTCTCTTTAAAGTGAGTTCCTTTACAAACAGAAAGACATTTTGTAGGGTATTTATGAGAAGCATAATAATCTTTCCAATTAAAAGGATGGTCTACTTTTAAGAGAGTGCATTTTTCAGGGGTATCAAATGGAGAACCTACACCTTTATAATGCTTGCACATAAAGCATTGTTTATTTTTTATAGATACAATTAAATGATTTAAAAATGTGTTCATTTTATATTAATAAAAACACATTTTTAAATATGAATAAGTTTGATATTTTAGGTATAATTTTAAGCTGTATTTCTTCGATAGGAAATTCTGCGATTTTATTGAAAATAAGTGAATACAATAGTGAATTGAAGGAGCTAAATGTTGTAATGGCGTGTGCTTTTGCAATATGTAATATATACACAATATATAATCATAGAAAAGTTATAGAGAGTGATGATTTGGACTACTTTAATCCGTCCGGAGAGCCAGCAGAATGTCCTAATGATGATTTTTCAAGTCATCATATAATAGTTCCATCAAGTTCTTTTTTTGTTGATGAAGAAGATTAATATTTATTTTCTTTATAGATTTTAAAGATGAGTTTGATGAAATGTACAAAATGCGACTTGCAAATGGTTCCTCATATATTTTCATTACACAGTAAAGCTTGCGGTGAATATACTTTATATTCTCAGTTGGGTCAAGACTTAGCTGTAATAGATTTTTATAAAGAAAAGAAGAATGGGTTTTTTGTTGAGATAGGAGCAGTTGATGGAATTGATATATCAAACACGTATTTACTTGAAACTAGATATGATTGGAAAGGTATTTGCGTAGAGGCAATACCTGATAAATTTGAAAAATTAAAATTAAACAGACCAAAATCTAAGTGTATAAGTAAAGCGGTATTTAGCGAATCAGGATTAAAAGTTCCTTTTAGTATATGTCATTCTTTAGACTTAGTATCTGGTATGAATGATTATCTTGGACCTAACTGGAGACAGACAGTTGAAAATAATAGAACAGTTATAGAAGTTGAAACAATTACTTTAAATGATATTTTAGACCAAAGCGACGCTCCTAATTTTATAGATTATTTATCACTTGATACAGAGGGAACTGAACTTGAAATATTAAAGTCAGTTGATTTTAAGAAATATAATTTTGGTTTAATAGATGTAGAGCATAATTATATTGAAAGTGAAAGAATTAAAATAAGGGAATTTTTAACCAATAATGGGTATAGTTTTAAAACTGATAATATGTGGGATGACCAATACATACATAATTCGTTATTATAGACTAATAATCTTTTGGGTCTTTTGGAAGTTGTATGGGATAACCTTCTTTATAAAGGTATTTGCCATATATAATACAGGGTCTTAAGGCAATTCTATCAACTACATGAAATGTTTTATATACCTCGTATAGAAACTCTATAAGTTCTTTTTTACGGTGTATACAGCAACATAAATAAACATCTTTAAAGACGAGTTGATAGTCAAGACCTACTTTATATTTTCTTGTAGTTGTTATGACTTCAAATAGCTCATAGAAACGGTCTGTGGCATCATTTTTAATGTAGTGTTTGAAGGTGGAAATAATGTCGTCGTTCATTTTTTTATTTAAAAAAAATATATTTTTTAAACTATAAATGTATGAGTATTTTTTAATACCACTTATACTGTTAACGATATTAGACTGTAATAATATACATGAAGAAAAAGAAGATTTTGAGGGATACATTGAACTTATGAGAAATGAAATCCTTCTTCAAAAATTAGAAATTGAATAAATTCTTTTTAATAATATAAATAGTATTAAAAAGAATGGATAACTTACAATTTAAACTTGAGGATTTCTTTCCTATATATACAAGGGAAGATGATACTGATAATTTGTATAATTCTGTAGTTTTAAAAAAGGAGTTTGATGATTCAAGAGCATTATTAAATGAACCTCGTCCAAAAAGAGGAGAACAGCTTAAACATCAAGCATTTATGATGAGATTTTTATCACCATATACTCCATATGATAAGATGATAGCGTTTCAAGGTTTGGGGTCTGGAAAAGCGTGTTTATTGATAAGTGTTGCAGAGTATGCTAAGCTTGTAAGAGCTGGTGAACTTTCAAATAATAAAATAATAATATTAACCCGTAATCCAACTTTAAGAAAGGCGTTGATAAACGAGATGGCTTGTGTATGTACTGCAGGTAAGTATGAACCTCCTATAAGAGACCCTAAAACTAAAGAAATATTGTCAAAAGATGCACAGAAAAGAAGGGTAGAAAAAGCGATAAGTGTTGAATATGATATATTAACATTTACAATGTTTGTGAAGGAAATATATACAAAGACTAATGAACAAATAAGGGCAGAATACTCTAATAGATATATATTAATAGATGAAGCTCATAATATAAAATTACAGCCAAATAAGAAGAGTAAAGATGAGGATGATATTATGGGAATTCAATTGAGAAGTAGAGGTATAAGTAATTACAAAGAAATTCATAGATTTTTACACTCAGTTATAGGGTGTAAAGTATTACTATTGACAGCTACCCCGATGAGGGACCAACCATCTGAAATATGTAATTTACTTAATTTAATACTTCCTTTAGATAAGCAATTAGATAAGAAAGAGTTTAAGAATAACTTTTTTGAAGGAAATGTTTTTAAAGATAATATGAAGGATACATTCAAGACTTATATTACAAATAAGATTAGTTATGTTAGATCTTCAACAACTGATATTGAAGTAGTCAATGAGGGTTTAATTGATAAGAGTAGAAACTTTAAGTTTACAAAGACTTTAGGAATTGATTTAGATGATTATCAAGATGAAAAGTATAAGGAAGCTTATAAAAAAGATATAGGAAAATACGGAGATATTAGTGCTGATTTAGAGGTTGAAGATGATGACGATGATGAGGGTTCTTCTGGTTTATGGTTAAACTCTCGTCAGGCTTCAATGTTTGTACCCTTTGATGATAAGATAAAGATATCAGATTTAATAGTAAAAGATGGGGTTATATATAAACCTTCTGAACATTTGACAAATTATTTAAAAGCTAATGGGAATAGCTTTGAAAGTATGTTATTACAATTGAAGAAATGCAGTGCTAAATATTGGCTTGTTGTAAGGGACATTTTTAAATATCCTAAGCAAAAGTTTTTTATTTATAGTAATATTGTCAAGGGTTCTGGAGCTCTTTTATTAGGGGCTATATTACAAGTTTTTGGAGTTGAACATTCTCCTATAGTTAAGGATGTAGAAGGAAGTAGTTATTGCCCAACTCCAAGTTCTGGTGAAAAAGATATGCCTATTACAAAGAACTCTAATAGGATGTTAGTACTTACAGGAAGTACACTTAGTTCTAATCAATTGGATAATATGGTTAATAATATATTTAATAGTAAAGAGAATATTTATGGGCAATATATACGTGTTATTATAGGAAGTCATATTGTCGGAGAAGGTATAAGTTTTAAGCATATAAGAAGAATGTATGTATTAACTCCTGGCTGGAACAATTCTACTACAGAACAAGCAATAGGTAGAGCTATAAGATACAAATCGCACGAAGATTTAAAACCAGATGAAAGAACAGTATCAGTATATAGAGTTGCTATAGAACCGGTAATGGAGATAGATGCAAAGTATGATTCTATAGATATGCAAATGTATAAGATATCTGAAGATAAAGATATACGTATAAAACAAGTTGAAAGACTTATGAAAGAATCTGCAATAGATTGTGCTTTAAATAGAAGTAGAAATGTTCTTTCAAGTGATAAGACGAATACAAAAGAGTGTGATTATATGGAAGACTGTAATTATCAGTGTGATTTAGTAGATGAGAAATTTTATTATTCAAACTGGGTTGGAGATAGGATAGTTGACACTTATAATTTATATTATGCGGAAAAGGAAATAAATATAGTAAAGAAGTCTGTATCTAAGGCATTTCAATATAAATTTGCATTTGATTTTGAAGACTTATTTAATCATATAAAAGACGATATAAAAAATATACCCGCAATCGTCTTAGCGAGAGCTTTAAATAGTATGATAATGAATAATGATATAATATATAATAAATACGGAATAGTTAATTATTTAAGGGAGGATAGGAATATGTTTTTTCTTGTAGATAATCCTTTAGATTCGTCCTTATTTACAAGTTATTATTATGCAACTAAACCTCAACCTGAAAAGGCTATAGGCTCGTATGAAACCATCCTTCAATACTTTCAATATGATACGATTGATAAAATACTAAATATACTTATAACTAACCAGAAAAACACAAAGATTCTTGATAACGTTTTTAATAATATATCGGTAGACTTATCTCAGAAATTTTTGGAGATGTTTTATATAGCAAAAATGAAGAATTCAAGTAAGAATAAGGAATTACAGGACTTTATTGTTAGTAAGTTTGGAATGTTTATAAAGAACATAAATGGAAGTATAGTATCAAGTGTCAATCCTGAAAATTTAAGAATATTAGTTAAAGGTGTTTGGAAGGATGTGGATGAAGAAGAACTTGAAAGAATAAAGTCTATGAAGAGTGATAAGCTTTCTGAGTTAAAGACAAACCCATATCGTATATTTGCAGTTATATCTAACAAATACACAGCTAAAAAAGAGCTTCATAAAAACCTTAAATTGGTTGAAGTTAATGATAAAAAGACATATGGAGGTACAAGTTGTTCAACTAAGCCTTATGATTTAGATACAATAATTGGTGTATTTTATAAGATTGTTAAGAAGGCAAGAGAAGAGGGAACTATTCTTCCATATATAGGTAATGATACTTATAGCTTAGAAAAAATTAAGAAATTAAAGGGATATAATATATTGAAAAAATACATTTTCGAAGATATATATATTGAGAAACTTAAGGATATTATGAGTAATAAAGACTCGTCATTTATAAAAGAATTTATAAGAAGTATAAGTAATGAGAAAGAGAAGAAGAAGCTTAAAAAGTATATTGAAAAAGATGGGTTTGATGAAGAAGATATACTTACAATAATAAAAACTGCTGAAACTGATAGAAACAGTTTAATTGATAGGGATGATTTTGAAAGTGAAATTGAAGAGGATGTAGAGGAACAAATAAATAATTTAAGTATAGATGAGATAAATGCAGTAGGTAATATGTTAGATAAGAAAACAGCATCTGATATATGTTTTTCATTAAGAGACTGGTTTGAGAAGAATGATTTATACATCAATGAAACAGATTTAAATGAAATTTAAATTTTTATATTTATAATTAATATGAAATGCTTTCTAAGAAAGACAGATTTGCTAATACAAATTTTGGATATACTTTTAACCGATGGAGTTATAAACCTTCTCCAGATAAGTATATAGATAATTTTAACAAACCTCCAAAGAATGAATCTGTAGCTTATAGAAGCGGTATAATATTCGTAATAAAGAATGAAATATTCGATTCTATAAAGGTTTTAGTTGTGAGAGGAAATACTACAGGAATATGGAGTTTTCCTAAAGGTAGAATGAATGACAATGAATTAGAGGAAGTTTGCGCTATAAGAGAGGTATATGAAGAAACTGGTATAGTTGTTGAAAATTTAAAAGATAAGAGTAGATTTAAGATTGGAAGAAATACATATTTTATAATGGAAGTTATGGATGAAGATAAGTATAAAAATTTTAAAATAAAAGATGTTCAAGAAATAGATATAGTAGAATGGAAGACATTAGGTGAACTTAGAAACCTTGATTGTAATAAAGACATAAGAGCAATATTGACATATCCTGATAAGAAACTTAGATATCATAACTTATTAATAGCATAAAGTTTATAGTTAAGTGTAAATATAAACTTTAATTAAAAGATTCTTGAAGTCTCATAGCATAATCTCTATCTTCAATCTCTTGTTCATCCAATAATTGATTTCTATATAACTCTTGCGGGTCTATATGAGAAGTATGTATATGGTTTAAATTTCTTGGATTATCAACCATATTTTCTTCTTCTGTGTAAAGTAATCTATGGACTTTTAAAGAGGTAGTTCTTCCAAGTCTAAGAGCTCTTCCTAATACTTGAGTTTCAATCTGTTCAGAACTCATTTTATGATATAAAATAATATCGGTTGCTTCGGGTAAATCTATTCCACTTCCGTCGTTTCTACTATTTAAAAATATGACTTGAACTTTACCTTGTTTAAAATCTCTAATATTTTTTTGTTTAGATTCACTTGAACCCTTAACTTCATTGTGCGAAATACCACTTTCACTTAAGTATTTTTTTATACTTTCAAATGTATTACTGAATTCACTAAAAAGTATAAATTTACCTTTAGGATTAGATGATATTATATTTTTAACAGCTTCTAACTTAGTTAGTTTTTGCCCTTTTGTAATGTCGTTTTTCTCGACTTGTTTATTAGTTGATATTACCATATTTTTCATATCCAATATTACTCTGCAGAAAGGACATTTTCGTGTAGTATTGTATAACATCTTTATACAATTACTACACATTATACTTTTACAGCAGTAAGTTAAAACAGGTTCTTTATACTCATCTGAACACAGAGGACATTCATTGTCTTCTTCTGTATCTCTTTTTATTCTCTCCTTTAAATTTTCAAGAGATTTTTCATGGTCTTTTAACTTTGTTTTATAATCTTCTATTTTAGATTTACTATTTTCATCATTTATTGTACTATAGTAAGATATTTGAGCTTTAATATAAACCATATCTTTCTCCTCCTTTGCTATAATAATCTCTAACAAACTTCCACTGTCCTTTGTCCCTCCTAATGCAGATATTGCTCCAGCTATATCATCTGCTGCAATCATTCTTTGTATTTCATTAGAAACTCTTCCTCCATATGTACTGAAACTACGGTTAAAACAAATGTATTTTACATCTATAATTTCAGACTGTTGATAGCTTTGGCTTAACTCTTGGTCTGTATTTTTAACAATAATATACTTCTGTTTTATGTTGTGTAAAAGCCTGCATAATGCGTTATTATCTAAACTACGATAAGGAAAGTCATATCCTTCATATGGAAGAGTTGCCGAAATAATCCAATAAAAATTAGCTTTACAAAGAGGAATTACTCCTTTTAATTGTAGTTCATCAAATATAAGACGTTTTATACCTACATTAACCGAACTATATAAATGATTAAATCTGGTTGAAAAATCTCTATACCTATTATATGTTATAACAATGACGTCTAACGACTCTATAATTGAAGTAGTAAGGTCTATTATATTTGCATTTTTAGTTATTACCTTATACCTTAAATCTGTTTTCACCAATTCCTTTTCCCATTGTTGAAATATAGATGAAGAACATACTACTATATTGAGGTTCAACATCTTAAAACTTAAAGTCTCTTCTACTACATACGAGAAGTAGTGGTTTGAACCCATATCTATTGTCCAGGGATATTTATTCTCTTCAATAGCCTTGTCACTATTATTCATCTTATATCTTGAAAGTAAAGATATCATAGTCAAGGTCTTACCACTTCCTACTCTGTCATTTAATATTCCCATATTAGTGTATATTCTTGTCTTTCTATTTCCAATAGTAAATTCTCTCTCTTTTGTTGTTTCTTGATATTCCATCTTCATTATATTGTTTTTTTGATGAAGATAGAGTTCAGTGTTTCTTAATCCCCATTCATTTAATGGTTGTACAATCGTTTCTATTACTGGTTCTAAGTCTTTTTTTGATTTTTTTTGTTTTGAACTCATTTTTTATAATTAAAACTATAAAAAATGTTTAAATTTCATTTATTTTTTTTCATATTATTTAACGCTTCAATAATACACTCTTCGACAGGTCTTACTTTGCAATATTGATTCAGCTTTAAATTTGATAATATATTATTGCTTCTTTTTGCCTTTAAAAGAGTGTTTAATTTATCCTCTTCAATCAAATTATATTTATGATTTTCATCTACAATTTCCCTGTATAAATCTAATATTTCTTTATGAGATACACTTCCATTTACCATATTATAAGTACCTGTAATTTTCCTTAAAGACATATCTATCATAACTGGTATTAAGTCTGGTAAATAAGTCATACTATTTGGATAACTACATATGTTTTCAAACTTTGAAATCTTTGTTATAAAGTTTTTTTCTGACCAATCATCAGTTATAGGCATCCTTATTCTTAAGTTTAAGGTATTTAATCCATATAATTTCATTAAACTATCTGTATACCCTTTAACCACAGAATACGCACTTCCAAAATAATCTGGAGTATCTTCTTCAGTATATACATAACTGTTATTTCTTGTGTTAGTTGAGAATATACATCCTGTTCCTATATAGGAAAAATGAACTCCTGAAGACTCGCATAACTTACATAATAACATTGGAGAAAAAATGTTGTCTCTTACGTTCTCGTTAAGATGGTCTTCTAAATAGTCAATATTTGGAATCCCTCCACCTGTAGTTCTTCCAATACAGCAAAATACTCTATCTGCATTTCTAATTTCTTGCTTTAATTTATCTATATTTTCAGGGGATACTCTTAACTCACTATTTATTATAGTGTGAGAAGGGTATAATTCACACCATTTTTTAACTAACATATTTCCAATCCATCCTCTTGAACCATAAATTAAAATTCTCATTTTATAAATGAATTTTTTCTTCTTTAAATAAGTAAAGATGAGTAAAAATGATAAATTTATAAATGTTATCAAATTAATACTTCTTATAGCCATTGTTGAAACATTTTCTTTAATATGTTTAAAAGAGGGTAATAATAACGGTAAGAATCACTTTATTTTATGTGGTTTTCTCGGGTACATTGTAGTTGTATATATATTATGCAAAACTCTCACATTTGAAGGTATTGGTCAAGTCAATCTTGTATGGAATTGTGTCACGATATTTACAGCATTCGCAGCAGGTCATTTGTTGTTTAATGAAAAGGTTAATAAGTATACCTTTTATGCTATTATATTTGCAGTTGTGGCTATATACTTAGCGCAATTATCAAGTGATTATAATGAAAATAATTAAACTTTAAAGACACAAAATCTAAATTAAAATGAAGAACATACTTGTAACAGGAGGATGTGGCTTTATAGGAAGTAATTTTATAAATTATATGCTTGACACTTATACTGATATTAACATTATAAATATTGACAGATTAGACTATTGTTCTGATATGAATAATGTATATCATAAAAACAGATATAAATTAATAGTGTCTGACCTCAATAATTCTTACATTTTAAATAACGCGTTGGAAAGTCATAATATAGATAGTGTAGTTCACTTTGCAGCCCAAAGCCACGTTGATAATTCTTTTGGAAACAGTATCCAATTCACTAAAGACAATGTACTTGGAACTCATACTTTATTAGAATGTTGTAGGGTTTATGGAAAGATAAAAAAGTTTGTACATATATCTACAGATGAAGTTTACGGCGAGGTAGATTCAGACCATAAAGGGTGCAATGAAAAAAGCTTGTTAAATCCAACAAACCCTTATGCAGCTACAAAGGCAGCCGCTGAATTCTTAGTAAAAAGTTATTATCATTCTTTTAAATTACCCATAGTTATAACTCGCGGAAATAATGTGTATGGGCCAAGACAATTTCCAGAGAAATTAATCCCGAGATTTATTACTAAACTTTTAAATAATGAAAAATGCCCTATTCACGGTCAGGGTAATACAAGACGTAATTTTATTTATGTCGATGATGTAAGTAAGGCGGTTGATGTTATACTTAGAAAAGGGGAAATAAATGAGATTTATAATATAGGAAGTGACGATGAATATAGTGTAAATGATGTATTAAATAAGCTTGTAAAATTATTAAAAATAGAAAAATCAATTGAAGATATTAGAGAGTATGTTGAAGACAGAGCTTTTAATGACTTTAGATACTGTATAGACAGTACAAAATTAGAGCTATTAGGATGGGAAAAAACAAAAACATTCGATGATGGTTTAAACGAAACGATTATGTGGTATAAACAAAAGCATTAATTTAAGTTTATCTAAAAACTTAAATTATTATTTTTTCCTTTATTAATTAATAAAAATATGTCGTATAATAACTTAAATAATTTTACCCCTTTTGGATTTAGGGATTCTTTAAGTTTGGTGACTTCTAAAGTACAAGAGATCCAAGTCGGATATATGCATCCTTATACTATAGGTGTCACTGGACCTAATTTAACCTATACTCCTCAAGAAATATTATCAAAATCAATTATAAGATATTTTGACACTGATCCTTCTGATGATTATCTACCTCCTGCTGTTGATATTGTTAATTTAGTTTCACAAAACTCTTATATAGGCTTTACTCCAGGTATGTACTTTGATATATATTTTAGAAATGCGTCTTCCGGAACTCTTAATATATATCCTGGAACTGGTATTATAGGAAATCCTGTATCTATATTACAAGATGGTTTAGCTTATATGAGATTAACTCTTAATAGTTATTCATCTATTAATGCAACTGTCATTACATCTTTTCAAGCAACCGGAGGAGGTGCTGGTTATCAAGGTCCGCAAGGTCCTTCTAACGGGTCAACAGGTTCAGGAAGTCAAGGTTTCCAAGGAGATATCGGTTTTCAAGGCCTTCAAGGAGATATTGGTATTCAAGGTTATCAAGGTTATCAAGGTTATCAAGGATTTCAAGGTGAAAAAGGAGATACCGGAGAATCTTTTAAAATTTTTGCAACTACAACTTCATATACAGGATTAAATAACGTCATAGCAACAGGAGGAAATGTAGGTGAATTTGTTCTTATTACAGGAGGAGACTTATTTGTATATTCTGGAACAGGAGCTGGTTCTACTGGACCAGATAATTCTTATGAATATGCTGGAGATATAACAGATGAAACTAAACTTATAGGTCTTCAAGGTAATCAAGGTTTAATTGGTTTGCAAGGAACTCAAGGTAATCAAGGTTTAATTGGTTTGCAAGGAACTCAAGGCAATCAAGGTTTAGTTGGTTTGCAAGGTGTTCAAGGTAATATTGGAGTACAAGGTGTTCAAGGTAATCAAGGTTTAATTGGTTTACAAGGATATCAAGGATATCAAGGCCTTCAAGGAAATCAAGGTTTAATCGGTTTACAAGGAAATCAAGGTTTAATTGGGTTTCAAGGTTTAGTAGGTTTTCAAGGCCTTCAAGGAT
>JACCDO011948560.1_pt1 | contig 17569 bp, 16 predicted proteins | sample 7446101 | NCBI WGS metagenome assembly JACCDO01 (sample SAMN15323440, study PRJNA562643) | freshwater metagenome | isolation source: river surface water | place: USA:Blue River Watershed | collected 2017-08-16 | reverse complement strand
GAAGAGAGGATGTGCACGTCAGCCAGGAGAATCTGCCACGTCATCCGGACTGGGCACGCATAGCTTAGTTTTTTCACTTGTTATTAAGTTACACAGATTGGACCCTAGTTCCTCTCGACAGTACCGGAGTATCTTGCTTTATTCAGAAATTAGCTACTTGCTTGGAATATTGCAATTGTGATTGATATGGTCCCGGTAAAATTTACGAAGTGGGTTTTGATGTAATTGGTGACATCGATAACGATGCATATAAGATCTTTTAATGCGAGAAAATTATAATTATTAACCTAATAATTGATACAATATCCCTTTTTAAGAAACGAAAACCTGAAATGAAAGCATTTTTGATCGTTACAGTAAATGTATCACCTAATAATAAATTAACAATTGTCATGCGATCATTTAGCTTTTAATCTTATAAAATATAGACATACCTTTCTCTCTTATCGTAATGTCGTAAAACAAGAACATATAAAATACCGTTGATTTAATGGATAACTTTGAATATTACAACGAAACAGGTGAATCATCATTTACAGCAAGAGAAGAAATTAGATTTTGATCTCCTTTCTTAAATAACATTAGGTTAGGGTATTGACACCATTCAATAAAAAAAATCGCCAAAGTTCAACTAACTGCCACAAGTCTAAAGGAAACCAGAAAATGCCAAGAGGACGAGATGATGAAAGTGATTCTCCTGTAAAGGATAAAAGATCAAAGGTTTCCTCTATTATCTACGAATCTAAAGCATTTTCTTTGTAATAAAACGCAAATAATGATAAAACTAAATGAAAATATGTATGGAAACAGAAACAATTATGTTATATAATCTTTCCAATAAACAAATCAAGATAATTCTAGATTTGTGACATGAAAAAGAATATTTTTGTACAATTTGTGAAAGTTTTTATTGATACAGTTTCATAGAATTATTATTCAGATCACTTATTCTCATAACACATACACAAGATGATTTTTTAACAATAATTTATAATATAATTACAGGATGAAGAAAGAGAAAGATCTCGTGAACGATCAGTTGAAAAGGAAGAATCATCATCAAATTTTCGTGATAGACCATTAACATGTAAAGATTGTAATGAGGAATTCATTTTTACAGTTGGTGAACAAGAATTTTATGAACAAAAAGGATTTACCAACACACCAATGCGATGCAATGCATGCCAAAAAGCAAAGAAAGATCGTTTTAATGGTGGTGGAAGATCTGGTGGTGGTGGATATGGTGGATCATCTGGTGGAAGAAGTAATGAATGTTATGCTTTCCAAAAAGGTATATAATATCAGCTATTACATTTTGTTATATTTATAATATTAATAATTATTAATTAGGTCAATGTGATCGTGGTTCATCATGCCGATTTTCTCATGAAGGTGGTGGCGGTGGTGGTGGTGACAGAAGAGGAGGTAATACATCTATAACATATTATTAATTTTTTTATATTATTATTTTGTTTTTGCAATAGGTCGCCCCGGATTTGGTGGAAGAGATGCCTATGGTGGTGATCGCAGAGGTGGTTATGATAGTGGTGATCGTAGAGGTGGTTATGATGGTGGTGATCGTAGAGGTGGAGGCGGTGGCGGTGGAGTCTGTTACGCATTCCAAAAAGGATCTTGCGATCGTGGATCATCATGTAAATTTTCTCATAATTAGGAGTGCCGAAGATTTTTAAGGAATAATACTATCATATGTAATACCTTTTTACTTATCCGAAAAGTTTAAAAAAAAAATATTAACAATCAAAAATATAATTGAGATGCATACCCTTTTACTACCCGTCATAATAGTATTTAATAAATGAATTCACAAATAATAATATATAAAGAAAAAATAATTGTTATTAGTATTTAAAAGATACAAATAAAAAAGTTACATGTCATCAACAGTAGTAATTTGTATCCATGATTCATCAACTGATTGTTTCCATAAAGTTACACGATGGTCACCAGTTGATACAGCAAGAACATTCCCAGTTATTGACCAACTAACCCTCCATACTGGTGCATCAAACTCTTTCATTAATGTTGGTTCCCACGGACCATCAATTATAGTTTGTTTCCAGATAAAAACTTTTCTAAAAAAATAAAATAAAAATGATATTTTTTTTTTCTATTTTGTTAATAATAATTTTTACTTCTTACCTATCTTCTGAGCAAGAAGCAATAATATTATATGGCATAGCTGATGTTGGAGCCCATGCAACATCTCTAACCCAATCTAAATGTGGTTGTGTAGGTATATTTTCAGGTTCCCAATTATTTAAATTATCATTACTAATTTTACATTTCCATATTCGAACACAATTATCACATGAACCAGTAACTAATCTTAAATATTGACTTTGATCATGTTCAGTATTACGAATAGATCCGAGACTTCCATCTGGTGCCCATGATACAGCATTGTATCCTAATGAAATATTATCATTATTAGTAACATCAATAGATATCCATTGACCTCTATCCTCGCGATAATGTAAAACTGAAACAGAACCATCAGAAGATGCACAAGCTAATCTTAATCCTAAATAATAATAGTGATAATATGAATTTTGAAGAATAGAAGTATAAAATTTAATCGTAAATTATGTGAATATTACCATGCTCATGAGGTGCCCATGATATTGAATTTACTGATGATTTGTGACGTTTATGTTCATAAATTTTACTCCAACTATTGGCTGCTTGTCCACTGTCATGTTGTTTATGAATAATTACAGCACCATCATATGAGCATGACGCAAGTAATGTACCAAATTTTGGATGTGCCCAAGCAACTTGCCACACTGGACCTTCATGACTAGTTAAAGTAGCTAATTCATGGCCGTTAACGGCATCGAATATTTTAATTGTTCTATCTGATGAGCATGTTGCTAACTTTTTCGCTATTATAATATGAAAAAAAATAAATAAATAAATAAATAAAGTATACATATAAATAGAATTAAAAATATATACCATAATAATCAAATTGTGAATCATGTATCATGTCTTCATGTTTAGAATCAATTTGTGCAACTGGCACGGTTGCGCTAGCACTTGTTTGGAACGTCGCCATTTTTGTCAAGAACGAACGCGCTGAAAACTTTTCTATTCTACTTCCTGTTTTTGGCACGATAATTTCGAATAAGAGACTTTGCCGGTACATTATGCTTTTGGTCATTTTGTACATTGATTATTTAGCACAGAATAGTTAAATGTAAACAGTTCAGAAGCTTCCAAAACTGAAACGGTACTAAAAAGATTTATTTAATAATTAATAATTTCTACTTTTGTTTCAATTTACATGCCGGTACACATGTTCCGGCCTTTGATTTTCCACCACCGATTATAAAAGATTCGTTGTTTTAAACGACAATTAAAATCTTTATGAAATGAGTCCGTCTAATCATAGTAATGATTTCGATTGCCAGTAAGTACATAATTATTAATTTTTTATTAAATTTCTTTTTACTTTATTTATTCCTTAAAAAAATTAAAATAGCTTTGTTGCATCTGGAATTGCTGCAATAGTAAATTTTCCATTATGGCGAGCATCAGCTATTGCACAATCTGGATTTAAGTTGGAAGGATCAAATTTTGTAGTAAGGTACTATAAAGCAGTTGTTCATCCACCTTTTCGTGGTGTTGTGGCAACGATGTTTGGAATGACATGGGCTAGAGGTGCAATATTTTATGGATCTGATTTAGGTAAATCATTTTTGAAAGATATTGGTGTTAATAGTGTCTTATGCCAAACACTGCCACCTTTTGTTATTGGAACAATAGTACAAATTGTTAATATGCCACTTGTAAGAGCAACAATAACAATACAAAATCCATCAAGTGAATTTAATTCAGTAACCACAGCATTAGTTAATATATATAAAACACGTGGTATATCTGGTTTATGGCATGGTACATCAGCTGGTATATTAAAAACTGTACCAAAATATATAACTGCTGTTGCTGTTAAGGATATAATGGAAGAAAAATTACCTCAAGTACCACATGACGATAAACAAGGTGTATTAATTAGATCTGCTATTAAATCAACAGCTGCTGGTATTGCTGGTGCTGTGCTTACAAATCCATTAGATGTTCTGCGTAATGAGATGTTCAAAACTGATTTACCACTTGTCACAACATTTAAAAATTTATTGAAACAAGAAGGTTGGGCATTTATGGGTAGAGGTGTAGCAAGTAATACAACAGCTGTAGCAATACCAATTGCAATAACAATTTTTATGACCGATATTTTATTAGGAATGAAACATAAAGAATAAATTGTATTTAAATGTATTTAAAACACACACATACACATACACAATTTATATTATATGAAGTCATCGAATGTATTAATTTTTATACTATCATTATTGCTAAATATGACAAGTATAATTTTATGAAAAATACTAATTATATTATATTTATTGCTACTATATTTGCTATTATTATCATCATCTTGACAAGTGTTATTATAGTAAAATATCTCTTGAATGTTCATATTTCTATACAATGGAAAAGTATATTGTCTTAATAACCATTTTATAGTAATATCGACTAATGAATAAACCCCAGGAAATGCAGAAATATCAACACCACCAAAGCTTGTTATTTCAATATTAATATTAGGTATCTCTAAGAATGATATAGTTGCATTACCAAAAAATGGGTAGTTTGGAATTAATTCCGAATTAATTCTTACTTTACTTGAAATGGCTAATTCTTTTACTTTTACTTTAGATATCTGTATTAATGCTGGCGTTATATCAATATTTGATTTAATATCAAATATTATATCCATGTCTTTTGAAACATATGCTATATCAATATCAATAACTATATTATTCATTACGTTTATAAAGTCATAATTATGAATGTTTTCATTAGTATTATTATGCATAATATTTGTTTTATTTCTATTTTTAATAAATTCAAATATATCAATTGTCGACATATTATAATTATTACTATTACTTGATAATTTATTTGGTAATTGTATTTCAATTGATCTAATAACAGGAGGATGTGTGCCTAAAGAAAATTTATCAATATATAATTGTGCAATATTTGATGGTACTTTTTGCATTTCTATTATTAATACTTCTTCCATTATTTTGCTTATATATGGTCCAAATCCACCAATATGACTATCTTTATTAATATTCCATATTCCTTCTAAATAATTATTTATCCATAAATTATTGGATGAATGTTTTAAATTTTCATTACTTTTAGTTTTATAAAATGAATTCATACTATTAATAACGCATAAAGTATATAACTTTTTGCGAAATGTTCTATCCATTTGAAAAATACAATACCACAATAATAGTATTGTAGTTAATGTAACAATAATTTTTTTTAATTTTGATTTTATAGTAATGTTGCTGACAATTACTAATATAACAAATGATATAAACAGATACGGTCCTAATGGTGATGTCATAGTATTATCATTCGTATTTTCTGTTGTTGATATACCTAAAACATCGTTTGGAATATAGGTAATATAGCTTGTGATTATTTTGAACAGACTCCGATTATTATTATTATTATTATTATTATCATTATTATTTATAAGATTGTGGTTACTGTTATGTATTAATGAATTTATTTTCGGATACTTGGGGACAATAATAGAGTGAAAATCATAACTGTTATTATTATGACTATTATTTTTCAAATCATTAATAACTTCAGTTACATTAGTGCTATTAATATGATTAGTATTATCGAACATAGTAATATCATACTTACTTTTATCAACATATTTTTCAATGTATATAAATAATTGGTTAAAACAATCGTAAAAATAATCAATGTATAGTGAATATTTTGACATAATATTTAATATGTTTTCACTTTTTAAATAAAATCTATCACCATAAAAATAAAATTTACCCGCAATTTTCCTTATTTTATTAGAAAAAAAAATTTTAATTCTATCTATAAAAGGTAATTGGTATTCATTTACTTCATATGTTGCATCGTATATATATGAAGATATGTAAAATGCCATGTTACCAAACATATTTGATATAGTACCAATTGAATTCAATACTAAAATAATTGGTAAACCAATAACTAATTTTATTATAGATAAACTTGAAGCTATACTTTTAACTGCAAGTCGACATACTGATATGCTATTTAACACAATACTCTGAACAATTTTTTTGTTCAACGTTTCATTTATAGTTACATTTTTACCATGATCATGAATAATGGTTCTATTATAATTTTTAACAATGGATAATGCCTTCAAACTTTCAAGGCAAAAAAATATTATAATTATGCAAAATAATGCATATCTCATTGTTTCAAAAATGACCAATTTTGTTGAAAAGGAAAAAATTTAACACGGCCCTTATTACATACTTCAACAACAAGAAGAGGAGATTAATACATGATAAAAATTGGTGATTAAGTTATAACTAATTCAGTAGCATTATTCTATTTATATTTTATTTAGTAAAGTCAATTAATAGTTACTTTTAACATTAGCAACTTCTAAGTATTATGAAATATTTACTACAAATTTAATCATGTTTAGCGCTTGGCTTTTTGTTGTTTTAATGAAATTTTTTACATGTAATTCTTGTTGTTGTATTATAGTATCTTAGTTCCTGTTGGTATAAGAGGAACACACGCACATTTCAGGTAAAAAAATAAAAAATATCAAACACAAAAATTAATCAATAAGGACGATGAGATTCCTTGTTCTCTTCTTAATTTTACCAATTCTGGTTAACTGTTTGAATGTAAATCGGTTCAATGCGCCAAATGAGATTCGCGCCATTGCAGGATTGCAAGAGGGAATGAAAATGAGAAAATTACCAGGTATGTTAATTCAATAACTTATCTTGTGTATAACATTATTAGAGCATTATATTAAAAATTTTATTCATTAATAAGGTACTGAATTATTGGTTTCAGAACTATGTTTAGGAACTATGATGTTCGGTGATCAATTGAATAAAGAACAATCATTTAGTCAATTAGATATGGCGTATAAAAAATACGGTATAAATTTTATTGATTCTGCAGAGTCATATCCAGTGCCATCAACACCAAGTACTTGTGGTATGAGTGAAAAAATTATCGGTGATTGGATGAGTAAAAGTAAAATAAAACGTTCTGATATTATTATTTCCACTAAAATTTGTGGTTATAGTGATCAAATAACTTGGTGTCGTAAAGATAATGCTAAAACTAGAGTAAATAAAAAGCAAGTTATTGAAGCAGTTGATGCTCAATTAAAACGTTTAAAAACTGATCACATTGATTTACTACAAATACATTGGCCTGATAGATATATTCCATTATACGGTGCACCAGAGTTTATGTATAATTTAGAGGAAGAAAGAGAAGATATTACACCTATTAAAGATCAATTAGAAATTATGAATGAGTTAATAAAAAGTGGTAAAATTAAACATTTTGGTTTATCAAATGAAACACCTTATGGTTTAACTAGTTTTTGTAATACGGCAGAATTATTATCGTTACCTAAACCGGTTACTGTTCAAAATTGTTATAATTTATTAGTTAGAAATGATTTTGAAAATAGTTTACAAGAAGTATGCTCGCCTAAAAATTGTAATATTGGTTTATTAGCATATTCACCATTAGCTGGTGGATCGCTTACAGGTAAATATTTAGATCCTAAATCAGTTTCAATTGAATCTAGAATGCGTAAGTATGTCGGATTTATGCACAGATATATTTCAGCATCGTCTCTAAATGCGATTAAAAAATATCAAGAAGTTGCGGATGTTTACTCACTACCATTAACACAAGTTGCACTTGCGTGGGTATACTCACGACCATTTGTAACATCAACTATTATTGGTGCAACTAATTTGCAACAATTAGAAGATAATATACTAGCGTTGAATGTTCCTATTGATGAAGAATTAACCAATTTAATTAATCAAGTATTCAGAGCTAATGTTGATCCAACAAAAGGAATATTTGATGTAGTTGATCCTAATTTAGAATATACAGATCCAGCTAAATTACCATGGGGTGCTAAAGATGAGGATGTTGACCCAGAATTAGACATTATTATATCTTCTAGGCTGGGTGGCTCTAAATAATAATATATATATCACCATGTAGTTAATTATATATTTTCAAGTTGAATTTCAAAATGATACTGTACCGGTGAAAATGAATATTTCTTATATGATTATGCTTGGTACCCGAATTGAATTGTAATTCAATCGTCGATGACGATGTATCTTCTAGGATTTATGTGTTGATATTTTGTGATATTTTTGTTCAATTCTCTTAATGTATACTGAAAAAAGGAATGAAACGTAAGTCAAATAAGGATAATGGTAACGGTGCAATTCAAATGTATTCCAGCAATAAATCAGATGATAGTATTGTCAAAAAGAAAGCTCTGAGTGAATTATTTTCAAGTCTGAGTAAAGATCCTTCATATTTAACGTTTAAAAATGTCAATGATGATAGTACAAATAATAATTTTGATAGTTTATATATTGATGATGTGATTAATATGAAGCAAGATATTGATTTAATACCATTTGATCCCGTTTTAAAAAATGGTATTGATATTGAAGCTAATTTTGATCTAAGATGTTTTATGGAAGAAAATTATTATAATCAATATTACTATATATATCCAACTACTACATTGCCAAATAATGTAGTAATATCAAGTAATGATTTAAATGCAATTTGTGATTACAGTTGTTTATGGACATTACCACTAGAAACAGATAAAGATATTGTTAGTATTATTAAAAGAAGGAAAATGTTATTTCAAATGTCTTTGTTATCTTGTTATGAGCAATTGAAATTGAAAACATTAGACTATTTTTATATAACCAGCAGTAGTAATAATGATGAACAGGTAATATTGCCTGGTTTTAATGCATTTTTTTACAATTCTAATACTTTAGATACGAACAAATTGAATAATAATATTTATTGTATATTAGTTGGTGTCACTATTGGATTTTATCGTAAGTTAATGTCATTAAATATATCACCATCTATAATTGAGAAAGTAAGAAATGATGAAATATATTCGGAAAATAAATTATTTACTAAATCTGTATTAATTGAGGGTATTGTAAATTGTGGTTTAGTTATTGATTTAATAAATGAAGTAGTTTTTCCACCATATAAATCAATTACATCAAGAAAATATATTGATCCACCAAATATTGTTTCACCAAAATATTTTTGTAATAGTGTCATGAAAAAAAATCAAATTAATATAATTGACTGTAGTGAAAGTTTTAATGATAATGATCGTAGTAAAAATAAAGCACATAAAATACGACTAACTGGATATATTCTACCTAATATTTATAAATCTTTAATTACATCACTACAAAATTGTATTGATTACGACAAAAAGCCATTAATTGTTTCTGTAAATGATATCGATAATACAGAAATTAATGATAAATCATTAAAAACGTCAGAAATAGCAACAACATTAATACCAATGATTATATATACGGCAAAAAGTAACGATAAAAAAGTAAATCAATTTATAAGTAACAAGTATTTTATTATTGATACAATATTTGATGATAACGTTATTGATTTTGCATATTACAAATTATGTGATACAATTATGCAAAAACCTATAGGTAATAATTCAATTATTATAGGTATAGATTGGACTGAAAATGAGTTTGAAGAAGAAAATTATATTAACTTATTAAATAAAAAAATGATACCAATAAAATTAGTAAAGGATGATAGTGCGACTAATTCGAATAACATTAAAGATAACTCAGTATATACATTAAACCCAATGAAAGAATATTATACTTAAAATATGTATACATTATTTAAATATGTCATATATTTATATCCATACTTATTACGTCTGATCAATAAATTGAATTTTCTTGTAACCTAGTATCAGTGTATTCTACAATATTATCAATTGAAAGTCGAGAAAACCTATTGGCAGCACTTTCAAATTTTCTACCATTTTTATCAGTTCCTGTCCAAGATACAAATACTTGCAATTGACATAATGCATTCGTTGATGCATCTTTATTACCTTTACATTCATCATCTTTTACATAACAAGATCTGGAGGTTATTGATGTATCAGTAATTACTGTTCCATCGAATGAGTAAGTATTAAAATCGCATGAACTTGGGTCACAAAAATTACAATTATCATCCCATGTTATTTTATCGACTTTTCCTTTATCTACATGTATAATAGCAAATAATAAAGGAAATGTTATACCTTCTAATGTACCATTTATAACAGGTGTGACTCTATATGCTTTGCGACTTGACATAATTCCCATACTTTCTATTGCAACACCTAATCCTTGACCTAATGTTTGCGAAATATTTAATTTTCTATTGAGCAATATAATTAGTGAAAAAAATGAAATTATAGTACGATAATAAAATACTTACTGTAATGCATAATCACTTCCATAGTCACTGCTATTCCATGCGTATTCCATAGTTAAACTAGCTAAATTATCAGACTTCAGAACATTTGGCAGTCTTAAGTATGTCATATTTGAACCTAAAAATATGAAAATAATTTGAATACTTAAGCTTGTAATCATCAAATAAAACATGATGATAGAAATTACCTGGAATTAATGGAGATAATGTCATACAAACATAAGTGTCACTATCAATCTTTACTTCATTTGGTGTTTTGTCTGGCATACATCCATTTAAAACAGTAAGATGTAGTAGAAGTAGCAAAAATATGACTTGAAATACGTGAAACATTTCGGTTGGAACTCTTTTGTATGTTTTCGGTTGTAGGTTTGTTTATCTAATGACAACAACAGTTTAATGCTTTTAAAAAACTGTACTGTGAGCTAGTTCACTGTCGCTTCCGTCGACGTAAATTCTCGGCGGTGCTGGCAATTTGTATGGGCGGAGTTACCGTCTAGGTACTGAAGAAAAAATTTTGCTGCTAACCGGTACATTACGGAATCCGGACAGTGTTTCAGATTTTTGGTTTTGGTGCTATAGAATCAAAAATGAATTGAAGTTAGTATTTTTGAAGTATAATTAGATACATCAAGTAATATTTAGGTTGGAAATTTATAAATTCTATTAATTATTGTAATTAATACCTTTCTATTTCTTTTTATAGATTTAATTTAATCTTAGCATTGTTGTTTTCAATTCTACAGTATCAATTTCATAGGAACAGTAATTTAGCACTGTACTAAATTAGCAGTAAATGGTACAGTGGTACCGGTATGACGATGCTAAACTTTGACTTGAGCAGCATAGGTAAGTGTGACATCATCACATCATACTGTATTAATCATGAAGAAAATGTTTGTTTTAATTGTTGTTCTGTGCGTATTATGTTCAGTTAATGGCTTTATCCACAATAATTTTAAATTAAGAGTAATAAAATATGATAAGATTACGACTTCAATGTCATCATCAACAATAGTAACTTCATCCGTAGATCCTATGGTTGTAGCTAAACACGCAAACTCAATTGATGTTATACCAAGAAGATTTCGCAAATCAACAAAGCAATTGGCAACTATAGGTCCAGCATCAAGTAATATAGAAATGATTGAAAAATTATTTCTTTCTGGAGCAGATACATTTAGGTTAAATTTTTCTCATGGTGAGCACTCTGAAAAGGCTAAAATAGTTGATATGATTCGTGAAATTGAAATAAAATATAATCATCCTATTTGTATACTAGCAGATTTACAAGGACCTAAACTACGTGTTGGTTCATTTGAAAATGATAAAGTTGTTTTAGTTACTGGACAAAAGTTTAAATTTGATTTAAAAGATGAACTTGGATCAGCAGATAGAGTACGATTACCTCATCCTGAAATATTGAATACACTAAAAAATGGTGATGTATTATTACTAGATGATGGTAAACTTCGAATGAAAGTTATAGATACAACTATGAAACAATTGGGTAATGATGGAACTGTAACGTGTGAAGTAGTTATAGGTGGTGTATTATCAAATCGTAAAGGTGTTAATACACCAACAATTGTTATCCCTATGTCTCCACTTACTACTAAAGATAGAAAAGATTTAGAATTTGCTTTAACATTATCTATTGATTGGGTTGCATTATCATTTGTACAAACGCCGGCTGATATTACAGAATTACGCAGTTTAGCTGGTAAAAAAGTTAAAATTATGGCTAAATTAGAAAAGCCGTCTGCTATAGATTATTTAGATGAAATTGTGGATTTAGCTGATGGTATCATGGTTGCAAGAGGTGATTTAGGTGTTGAAATGAATCCATGGGATGTACCATTAATCCAAAAAAGAATTGTTGAAACATGCAAAATATTTGGTAAACCTGTTGTTATTGCAACCCAAATGATGGAAAGTATGATCGAAAATCCAACACCAACACGCGCTGAAGCATCTGATTGTGCTACAGCTATATTTGATTCAAGTGATGCAGTAATGTTATCAGCAGAAAGTGCTGCTGGAAAGTATCCTATTGAATCAGTAACAATGCAACAATTAATCATTAATAAAGTGGAAACAGATGAAAATTATTCGAGTAGTTTAGATAAATTTGCTCAAGATACAATGTTAAAATCTAAAGATGCAACAACTGCTGCTATTACAATGGCTGCAAGAACTGTATCAGATATTGCGAAAGCTAAAATTATTTTAGCATTTACTGCTTCTGGTGGTACAGTGTTAAGAGTAGCAAAAATTAGACCTAAAGTTCCTATTGTTGCTGTATGTTATAATTGGGAAATTGCTAGACAATTAGCAATTGTTTGGGGTGTTTATCCTATTGTTGTGCCTGAACCAAAAGATTTTAATTTACGTGATGAACTAATTAAAGTATGCAAAGTTGTTAAAAATAAAGGTTTTGTCGATCCTGAAAAAGATTTAATTACCGTTACTGCAGGTTTACCATTTGGGGTACCAGGAACAACAAATGTTTGCCGTGTTATGTCCGCAGCTGGACCTGAATATTGGTTTGATGAAAAAGGTAAACTTAAAAAGTTTGAGGAAACTCCTAATTCTGTGTATTAATCAATTAAATTGTGTTTCCTTTTTTCTGTAAATTTTATCTTTTTAGGAATCATTAGGGTTTTGTGCCGGTACAATACCAAAAAATCGTGCGTAGTTTCCAGGCAACTACTACATGGCAGACATGTCCAAATCTTCAGGGAAATCACAATCTTCTGTGAAGCCATTAAAAAAGAATGAATTTATTGAAGTAGCATATGCCGCATTATTTGGCATTTGGTTTCTTTCTTATAAAGCAATTCCAAAATCACTTATTGAACCAAGTAATAATTTTTATACTATGTTAGGTATAGACTATCAAGTAAATGAGTATTCAGCATTTATACCATTTACAGTTAATTTGGTTATAACGTCAACATTAATTGTTTATATTGGTAGTCATCGTAGTATCATGTTACTTGCATCAGAAGCTGAAGGTGGATCAACGAATAATGAAATTTTACAATCATCTGATGCTTATGCATTTCCGATAGTTGCAAGTTGCTCTTTATTAGGATTGTATTTTGCATTTAAGACATACCCACAATATGCTAATATATTATTATCCGTATATTTTTCGTTTGTTGGTATTTATACTTTAACAAGGACATATGCACCAGCATTAGAATCAATTATTGGTGCTGGCAAAAAAATAAAAATACCAAATCCATTTGCAACTTTACATATGAATAGTGCAGAAATTGTTTGTTTTATTCTAGCATCATGCATTGTTATTGTGTACAGTGTTAAAGACTTCATCGCTTTCGTGCGTTTAATCTTTCCTGATAATAGCATCCCAGAATACATAAAAAATTATGGATGCAATGAACAATGCACTGAACATGTAACCAAATTTTTGTTATTCGTTGATAATATTGATACTATCACCAAACCGTATCAAAAACATTTGTTAATTAATAACTTGTTAGGTATTTCCTTTTGCGTTCAATCTATTGAACAAATATCTATTGGTTCGTATCAAGTTGGGGCAACTTTATTAGTATTATTGTTTTTTTATGATATTTTTTGGGTATTCGGCACTGAAGTTATGGTAACAGTTGCAAAAAATTTAGATGGACCAATTAAATTATTATTTTTAAAATCATTCAAAAATCCAAACATTGAAAACTCAAAAACTGAGTCATCATTACTAGGATTAGGTGATATAGTAATACCTGGATTATTTGTTGCATTATTATTAAGATATGATGCTATGCATAGTAAAACAGGTATTGAAGCTTCAACAAAGAATAAAATTAGTATTAAAAACTCAGCTGAAGCAATCTTTTCAAAACCATTTTTTACTTTAAACTTAATATTTTATGCACTTGGGTTAATAACAACTGTATTTGTCATGTTTTATTTTAAAGCGGCACAGCCAGCATTATTATATTTAGTTCCTGCTTGCTTAATTGCTTCATTAATTGTTGCATTACAGAAACAAGAGTTTAGTTTAATGTATAATTATGATGAAACGCCCAAAAAGGATAATTCGGAAACTACAGAAAAGACTGTTGGTGAGCAAATTAGAGAGCTTACAGATTTAGTTACGTCGTTGAAAAAGGATGTTGATGAATTAAAACTTAAATTAGGGTCTGGGGTACCCAAGTAGAATAATTTTAAAATGTAAATAAATACAAAGATACACTATTTTTTATTGTTTTTTTAATTCGGATTTTATATTCCTAAGAATGATTCTAACATCGATATCATTTTTTTTTGTCTTACCGCTGGATTAGTGTTAGGCACTGTAGGAGTGACTAGGAAATTATTCAATATATCATAATAATTATTAGCATTATTATTGTTGTTACTATAATTATTATTATTATTATTATTATTATTATTATTATTATTATTATTATTATTATTATTATTATTATTATTATTAGTGTCATCATTATCATTTGTTTTGTTTTTCCCGTTAATGGATTCAATTTTTTCTAACTCACCGGATGATAATTTAGTATTTAACCCTCCCTTATTTGTACCAGCGGGACCTCGCATAAACTCATATTTACGTTGTAATAAACCATACATTTCTCTCTCGGTTCTGGATAAATGCTCTCTTAATCTATCACCTTTAACTTTTTGAGTTTCAAATTCTATTTTCCAATATGATATTTCTTTTTCTAGATTTTCAGATTTAATTTTCCATTTTCTTTCATTCGCAATACATTCTTTTTCTAATGACATGTTTTGTTTTGCTTGATCTTCTAACCGATATTCTAAATCAGTATTTATTCGTTCTAATTCTTTTACACGATATTGTAGTGCTTCATTTAGCTGACGAATTTGTTTTAATTCTTCGTATTCATCAAAATCAATTTTTTCAAATAAAGGACGATCATTCAAGTATCTTTCATCGTGAAAACTATCGTGGGGCGAGCTATTGCTACCAATATTTCGCGCCATTTCAACTAGCCGTCAGCGTCGATAAATTTTCTTCGCTGTTTTTTGTCGGTACAATACCGGTGAACCTAATATCATTAATTTAAAACTGAAAACGTTTTTAAAAAACAACAAATTAAAAAAGGTCTAATATTATATATTACCAAGATAATTGCATCTATACCCTATGTGTGGTTAGTATACAGATCCGACTTATACTAGGATTGCTGTGTATCTACCTACTATACATATAATCCGCGGAAGCACAAGAAAAATAAAGAAATATTGAAACAAGTGTATGGTAAAGTAAAAAAATTTATTAAAAATTATAACATTTTACTTACATATGGACCATCAAGTTCAAAACCTAATTTTCGATAGTAATGTCTTGTACCAACTCCTGCAATAACTAATAATTTTTGTGATCCATGCTCATATTTTGCAATTCTCTCAGCTTCTTCCATAAGTAATGTGCCATAACCTTGATGTTGAAACTTTGTTGGGTCTCTTGCTTGTAATGGTACTGCTGATCCGTAAACATGTAATTCTCTAACAATTGAACATTTTAAATCTTTCATTTCCGGTCTAAATGAATCATTACTTATTTGCCTTAATCTTAGCAGTCCAATTAATACATCTCCTACTGGATCTTCATATGACAAAAAAGTTTCCCAGCCATTATTAGCAGTATAATCTCTTCGTATTAACTCAACTTGATCTGGATTTATTCTTTGATGTATTTGTTTGATACCAACTTCTCTTGTTCGTACATCTCTGCATTGTAAATCTAATTCCTCCATACGTTTTATTGCTAACTCGCGCAAATTGCCATGATCAACACCGGATGTCACTAAAGGCATTGGAATATCTCTTTGTATACGATATACTCTTGTCCATGGAGGTATCATAGCTTGAATTTGTGCTATAATATCAACTAATTCTTCTGGAGTATAATTTTTGTAATGGCCTGTTTTCCATAATTCATATAAACCAGTACCTCTTATAACTAATGTTGGATAAATTTTTAACCCGTCAGTACGAAATTTTGGATTTTCAAAATATTCTCTGAAACCATCTAAATCTCTTTCTTTTCCCATATTTGGTAAATCAGGCATCATATGCGATACAATTTTAAATCCACAATCTTTTGCAAGTTGAAATGAATTGCATACTGCAGCAACTGTATGACCTCTGTTTGTGTCTCTAGCGACATCTTCGTAAACACTTTGAACACCTATTTCAATCCTAGTACAACCATACGATAACATTTCATTTAAATGTGGTTTTAAACAATAATCAGGCCGAGTTTCAATTGTTATGCCAATACATTTGGTTTTACTTTGTTCGCTAAATGATATTGCTTCGCTAACCGATGTAGAGTGATGACCAGACAATGCATCATGTAAATTTCTAATAAAAAAATCTTTGTATTCACTATCTAATGACATAAATGTGCCGCCCATAACAATAAATTCCACTTTATCGACTGAATGGCCTAATCTTTTTAATTGATCGACACGTCCTCTTGTTTGACTGTAAGGATGATATCTTGCTCGTATTGCTCTCATACTTGTTGGTTCGTATCCTGTATATGCTTGAGTAGAATATTCAAAATCTGAATCAGGTCCACCAGGACAATAGACACATACATTCCCTGTTAATGCAATATGTGGGCATCGATGTGGTTTACTCATTACCGCAACAACAGCAACACCTGATGCAGTGCGTACTGGTTTTGCTTTAATATATGGTAATAATTTTGGTTTGTATTCTTCTGGTACTGCAGCAATAATATCTACTAACTTCGGAATATATCCTAATTTATGTCTTCGGGCTATTTCACCTTTTATTTTTGTTAAATTTATAGCAACTTGTGCTTCATATGCCTTTATAAGTGAATTCACAATTTCTGCAATAGCTAGTTTATAGTGCTCCTGAAACTCAGGTCCCAGTGCAGTTGTTGGTGATGCTATCATTGCTATACTTAACAAACTGGTTCTAGTATCTCTCTCTCTGTTGTCAAAGTCTCTTAAATATATGCACGGTACCAATACCTCGTAATTTCGTGGGATCCATGGGGCCAAGGAAGGGAAAAATCGCTGAAAAAAAATACCAAAACCAATCACCATTATTGCTGGCAGGTGTATGTAAAGCCAATAGAAAAATGAAG
>JACCDO010744677.1_pt1 | contig 17571 bp, 4 predicted proteins | sample 7446101 | NCBI WGS metagenome assembly JACCDO01 (sample SAMN15323440, study PRJNA562643) | freshwater metagenome | isolation source: river surface water | place: USA:Blue River Watershed | collected 2017-08-16 | reverse complement strand
GCCTTTAAGGGCTGATTCCTGAAACGCGCGCGCAAATTTCCCATTTGCACTTGATCTAAGCATACTTAGATCACTGCGATTGAATGCACAACCAAGTTTTACAATGCGAGGGTCGTGAAAAATGCGACAAAATATCTCACAAACGTAATCAGAGGTCTCTGCATCTTTGCGACCGAGGGCATTCATGTCGAAGATCCACACACGGTCTACAGTAGCAATCTGCAAAATAGATACGCCCGCGTTTTGCGAATTAAAATCCCATTCTGAATCTACTCCAACAAATTGCATAGCGGTGGTCGGGTCCGCGCCTTCGATGTCGTATACTGGGCTGCAAATGTCCCACTCAGCAAGCTCTGCAGTAGCTATATCACGCACAACGGTCACTTTACTAATATCCAGCGGCAGCTGCAAATAGGTTCGCAAGTTCTCTTCGTGCTGATGCTTTAATTCTGCAGCAGTAACGTTTTTAACAAAGGCCGCCCCTGGCACGTCCGTCCACTTGTGCGCTTCATGCAACGCACTGGAGTTGTAGACTTCTTGCGCTTCTAGGAACATGCCACGTTGATACAAAAACTTAAACAGCGCCAATTGCAATCTACGCTTCGATGCACTTGTGCTTTTGCGATGCACATTGGCGCCGCATTTCAATGCAGCGATTTGCCATTTTCCTGCATTGATAAAACTTTCCATTTTCCAAACGTTTTCCATGAATTCTATTTCGCTCTTCAAATCATCCGGCAGAAAGTAATGGAATGCTTTGTATACAGCTTCTGCAGCGTGAAAATGATTTGCGGAGAGAGGGGCGGTGAATTTATCAAACGGTGACACCGAGGTCGCGGGTATACCCATTATCCGCGACGCCGTATTATTGCATAGCAGCGCGTCGAGCAAATCTACGGCGAGCTCACGAAGAGCAGTACAGTCGTTCAAGCCTTCTTTCTCAATACATACCATCAAATCAGTCAATTCGCGAAGATTTTTAGACCCCGCATCAGATGTCGACATAAGCGCATAGCACAATCTTCGGACACACTCTGCATCCACTTTCAACGGAAACAGCTTTATCAGCCGTATAGCAGCAGCCATCTCCCCTTCGATACGCAATAGATCTACCAAACTGTTAATAATGTCGGCCGGTATATAATCGTCGAATAAAATTTCATTTGGCATGCGATTCCTATGCAACTGGTGCGCACACGTGAAAATGCTGGGTAATTGCTCCATGCAAAAAGAGAGGTACTTGAATACTACAAGGATATTGGCGAGACGTTTTTGCTGTGCAGAAGGAGTTGATGGAGGACTTGTTGCTTGACTCTTGTTTTCTTCATTAGGATCCATATCTACTTGATCCAGCGCCAGAATACCTTTCATCAGTCGACAGACCGCCTCACCGATTACGCGTCGTCCTTCTCCGGCTTCCTGTGGGGTGCACTTCGCATGCTCATCATGCCATTTACTATGGGATGCTAAAATTAAAAGTTTAACGTTGTCTTGAGAGGAAGGACCGGCATTGACGCGCAATGCAGCTATTACATCAAGCACCACTACCACGGCTTCATGGACTGTCGCTGGCTGCGTTTGTTTTCCCGAAAAATCCGCATGCATCCGAGGAGACGAAGAAAGCGTACTGTCTGCATGTAGAGAAATATTTGCGATCGATGATATGCTCTTATCGATGGTCATGCTAATGTTATTAGCGGAATAATCTTCCTCTTGAAAAATGACTGACCTCACTTGTCTGCCCAAACTTTCCCAGTTGTCATCCCCTTTTATTTTAGTAGAACCGCGTATTTTAGTGGGCGTTGAGGTTTCGTTTAGCGTACTGCTATTCTTCTCTCGCTCTTTAATTTTTCTTGCAAGAATGATTTCTTCTACCCACATGTTTCGGGCGTCAGTCAAAGCCTTCATTAAAGCCTTAGACGAAGTTTCAGGGCTCTGAACAAACTGTTTAGCATCAGACACACTCATTGGTGATGTATCCTCACCAATTGCTTCTCTAAGACCCTTTGCAGTCGATGCGGTTAGGTCCACTGGTATTCGGAGGGTCTGAATGCTGCGAGATACGTGCAAAGCATGCTGCCACGTGAATCGAAGTTTGTCGATCATGTTTTGCTTTCGTTTGTTTTTTACTTCAGGCTCAATCAATGCCATTTGAAGTTTCCGGAATGAGCCTTTTCCCCTTGCTTGACAATAGGATTTGTAATTTTCGCAAGTTCTGAATAGAGCATTGAAAGAAGAGAAATTCCTTATTGATTCCATCAAAATGGCGCGTGACAGGCAGATTAACTCGAGGATTTACTTTCCAGTTGTTCTAACCATATTGGCTGTTATCATTATAAGTGTGTACCTTATAGCATTTTATCACTTAACGCTGCCACCTAATTCCCCAGATACAAGTTTGGATTCTTTAGATTCATCGCTAGCAGCTAATATTGCTGTAGATTTGCACTATGATATTCAAGTAGAGTCTCTTTTGGGTGTCGAGCCGCTACTTTTAGGTGGTTCTGAACGTATGCAAAAATGGAAGCATGGTCAAATATCGTGGCCCCCCATAAAAGAGTACAAAGAATCCGAATACCCTGTCTACAAAAGCCTTTTAAATATAATAAATGACTGGAATCCAGATAATCCAGATCCACCGACAAACTTTCGCGAGACATTGCAACATTTTAACTTTAGCGATCCACGCGAGCGCAAGTTAGCAGCGGCATATAGGGATGCTGAAATTCCTTTTAAACTGTATGATGTACCATTTGTTTCGTATGCATCTCATAAATGGAGCGATGAATATTTATCCTTTGAGCTGTCGAAATCTACAGCAGCCAAACATGTAGAGAAGAGCGACTCAAATCATTTCATGTACTGGGCGATGAAATCTTGGAAGCAGAAACGGGGCAAGGTTTTCGAGCCACCCACAGAAATAGTTACCGACTCAATGGACTTCAAGACTTGGGTTGCGCTGGCAAGAAAAGCGGATCAGGAGCGTCTAGCTTATGACAAGAATATGGCGTCAGCGCATTACTACTTTATGACCAACGCCATGCAGGGTGACCGAGACAACTCTTTCGTCGCAAAAGACTTACCTGTATTTTCAAGTGGAACAAAGAACTTTTTTATTCCCAAGCCACAGTTTAACAAAGGCATACAATGTAGATTTGGTATGCGAGGAATTATCGCAGAAGCGCATTATGATGCGGGCAGAAACATGATCGCCATGTTGAAGGGCGCCAAACGATATGTGCTGACGTCACCTAGAGGTTGCAAGCAAACGCAGCTGATCAGCGACCCAGACCATCCATCGTTCAGGCATAGTGAGCTTGACTGGAGCAATGCTACAGTAGCTCGAGAGCACCATTTCGACGAAGTGGACGCCATTGACACCATCGTGCGCGAAGGCGAGGTGTTGTACGTACCGTCCTTCTGGATACATTACATCATTTCGCTGGAATACACAATACAGTGTAACTCGCGTTTTGGCTCACCAGAAGATAAGTCCCTTTTTGAGCCTATTAAAGAGTGTTTCGGATGGAGCGACGACGAGCCTCCGAAGGCACCAGGAAAACTACGGAAGAGGGCCAAAGCTGGTGTTTAAACTTTTATATCGAAGTATGGTGTGTATATCCATTTGGAATGCTTTTCTACAATGTGATGCACATGTGTGTGCTGTGGAGAGGTCCGTTCAACGACTTATATCATCTTACGCACAAATTGTGCAGTATGAACAACGTATTTATAAATAAAACAAACAATACGAACAATTTCTATGACTTCTATTCTACCGAAAAATGCTTCACTGAAAATATTGAGCAAACCCTTTCGCATACATATTCACCATTTTGTCTTCAATCGGATCCGAGGCCATCACTTCTTTGAGGTACAAGGGGCCATTCTTGTTGACGCGTGGACTCATGGGTTCCCCCGTGACAAGCAGCTCTCGCACTCCTTCGAGCTGCTTGGTACTCTGTTTGTGTTTTCGCTCTAATATTTGATCACGATGAACGAGGCCCAAATTGCTCGTATCTCTAGAGTAAACCGTATCTAAAATTCGAGTAGTAATGGGACTGTGCTTGTCACGTCTCCCACCAGCTTGTACTGCTGGCGACTTTGCACCGTCATATGAAAAGTTCTCATCGTAGCTCCAGCGCAGGCGCTTACTTGCAGACACACCATGGATATCGTCGCTAATTCGCCCCGGTTTGGGACTGCTACCGGCGGGTAAAAATGTCTCTCGGACCTGGTCTGAGAACATTTTCTGCTTTTCCAGTCGCAATCGCTTTTCCTCTTCGCCGAGCAGACGCTCAAACTTCTTTTGCTCAATTTCGTTCTTAACCATTTTTTGGTATTTTGTTTCTAAATGAATGCCTGCGTGGGAATGAGCATCCCCTTTGTGTTTACGAAATCCGTCCAGACGCTCTCTTTCGAAATCGTTACTTTCGGAGGCATCTGGCTTTTCAGCAGTCGTTGCGGATTCAATGGCTTTTTTTTGTCGTTTCGATTTAAGCGCTTCCATTTTTTCGCGCACTGTATCAACTAGTTGTTGATTGGTGTTGAACTGAAGATCCAAGGGCTCGTTGTTGACGCCGTTGCCAATGACCTTCCGGTCGTCCGCTTGGCGTTTCCACACATGGTTCTCCACAATAGCATCGTGTTCACGCTGATGCTGCTCAATTTCTTCTTTTGTTGGTTGTGCGCGGGCACGATTAATGCGATATTTCGCATACTCTGCTTCTCTTTCACGTATTTCTTCCGCCTGACGCCTCGCCTCCATTTCTTGCACGCGCTTCCAGAGGGGCTTGGATTTCTTAGCCGGTTTCTCTGACTCGCTGACAGGCCCTGCCAATGTAGGCCGATGTTTTCTACGTCCATTTGCATCGTAAAGATCTTCAGAGGGCTCAGAAACGCGAGCCTTTGGAAGCGTGCTCTCAAGGGTTGGGAGCTTAGCGCTGTCGCCTATGCCAGGATAGAGCGAGCCCGCAGCGGGCTGCGATTTCAAAGGATTGATAGCAACAGGTTGTTTTGTGGCCAACTTCGGGTAGACATTTCTAGGCATATTCTTATCTGCAATAACTTTCGCGATGACTGCATTCAATACGGGATCGTCGACGTATTTCACTCCTTCAGTGTTGTGCGACTGCGCTTTTAAGGCTGCTACACTAGACACTGGTTGCGGTGCTTCTTTTGCAGGCGATTCTTTTGATCTTGATTGTAGCAATGCTTCGCCATCATGTAACAGCTTTTCTTGCTCTTGAGCAGCTTGACGGGCTAGCTTGGCTCGTTGAGATGGGAGCTTTGCACCCGGAGCAACTTTTTCAACGGGCTGCGGTGCGGGAACGGCGGAATTGTGCTTTAGATTTGAATCAGTCTCTGGTACTATTTCTGGAATAACAAACGGATTCGAAACTTGGTCCTGGTCTACGGCTAAAGAATTATCTGCTTGGCTGGCTAACCGGCGTGCAGTCAGCGGGTATTTAGCGCGTTTACTCGAAGGTGGAGCGCCAGAAGGTGCTTTTGCCTGAAGACCAGTAGCCGCGTCAGTTGCAGCATGTGGCGCTGGATAAATAGTTATGGTCTCAATCCCATCACTTTTTACGAGAACAGCTTTACTTTCCTTGGCTTTCTTTGAAGCAGGGGCTTTTTTGGCAACCAGCAGAGATTCGGAAACATCAATAGCAGGTGCGTTTAAGCGAGCTTCTTCTGCCGCTTTTCGTGCAGCAATCTCTGCTGCCCTTCTTGCTTTAGCATCTGCTCTGAGCTTTAAGGACCGATCCCGAGCTCTCTCGGTAGGTCCCAGCTCTGGTGCACTGATCTCAGCTGGAGCAACCATTCCTTGAGGGCTATGCGCGAGTTTCGACATGATTATGGGGCTCGCGGGGGTCATTCGCAAGGATTCCACCGCAATTGGATGCTGTGTTGGAGAGGCAGAATGTGCGTTTTGCTGAGAATGCACAGAAGATATCTCCGTACTATGATGTGCTCTGAGGGCCTCTGCAACGCGAATCGGTGAGCCAGACACAAATGGGATCGACGACGAAGGAGAATCTTCTGGAAGATTTCGAGAAGTTGCAGCGACAGACATTGCAATAGCATTTGTAAAAAGTTTTGATTCTGCTAAACATTCCATCGATGGAGCAGCATCAGTTGTCTCAAGCTCGTCGTCTATTTCCGGTAACGCAGGAGCCCCTGAAGCTTGAGCAGCTACCATGTAGCTGGCTTCTGCCATACCATCGTCGTTCGACTCAGAAAGAGAAGCCCCACGTGAGGGAGAGTGATGCTCAGCGTCACTATAGCCAAATTCAGATGCGCTGAGATCATTCGAGTTGATACTCTCCAAGGCCATGTCAGGCACAGACTCTCGCATTGCACGCCGCACTTTGGCGTCGGCCCTGAGTCGCAGAGAGCGCTCTCTCGAACTCTCGGTCGGTCGGGTATTGAAATTTGCCAGTTCGGATTTCATTTCTGTTGTTAAAGGCGCTACAGATGCAGAGCTTTCTTCATCGGTGGCGTCGATTTCTGCCTTGAGGTTTTGGGAGATTATGTTCACACTTGCATCAGGGGCGACGAAATCGTCTTGAGTATCCTTCTCAGTATTACCTTTATGGTTGGTAAAAATATCTAGCGATGTCAATGAAGGTATTGCCACATTCTCTATGATGTTCTCACTCTCTAAGAATTCTTGAAGTAAAGCTGCGTCTTCCTCACTCTCGAGAGAAACCTTATGCTCAACTGCTGTATTAGCAATTTGAGAATCTCCCTTTCTATGATCATTAGATATATCGGTTATGAGCGTATCATTTTCTGAACTTTTTACAGATAATGCCATTTTCACTGACTCAATATCCTGGGATACTAACTGCGGAGATGAGTGTTCAATTTCTACAGCTGCGTCAGGTTTAACAGGAGAAGTACCGTAGTATTCAACGAAAGGATCTTTTTCCGGGGGAAGCTCGGGCCTCGGTGGTGGAGTTTTGGGATTTGGAGCCATTTTTAATCCTCTACTTGAAAACTCAATCTCTAATGCTGCACGAAGCTTTTCTTCACTTCTAGGAGTGATTTGTATCGTCATATTGGACATATTTTGCACAGATGTCGGTTTTCCGGTTTCTCTATTTATTTCCAACGAGGTTGGTAATGGCGCTAGTTGTGCAATACGTTCTAAAATGTCCGGTTTCCCAGGAGAACTGGGAGTTGCAAGGGTTGCAGCTGAGCCGGAAGCGAGCACCAATTCTGGTGCTATAATGCTCATGTATACGATAAAATATATAAACAATTCAACTTGCAGCAATTCAACTTATATACATCGGCTCAAACTCGGGAAGAGTTGAAGACTGTTATAAGTAGCTCTGATTCTCGGTGGGACCTCTAGACCAGTGCAAGAGAAAGAGACGCTCTACGATGAAAAATCATGATAAGACTGATAATCTCGTATCATAAAGAAAAATGATGCTATATTTTCTGTAAATATTTGAAAGAAAGGCTTATTTAGAGCTTTCTTTTTATGCAAAATGAAGGACTTGATGATGAATACTTCTGAAGAGAACATTAAGCATTAAGCCTGCTTCACAATGTCGTCATCTTTGCAAGCGCTGCTGTCGCGTTTGCGTGGCGTTGAGAGTCGCGGTAAAAACGTCGATCTTGCAGACTATATGGAAGGACTGCTAGATGAACGGAAAGAAGCCGACACTCAGCGTCCCTACACACGAGATGCCTTGCTGACACCCAAACAAGATACTAAGTTATCTAAAGAAAAAAATGGCATAAGTAGCGTAGCATCTCGCGTTAGTATTGCGACTAAGGTACATGCTCGCTCCTTAGTAATTGATTACGATGACATACCGTCCGGACTTGGCTCTCCCATTGACAACGGAGAAATTACCCCACCAAAAAGTGTTTCGAACACTCTACCTATTAATAGCGAAATAACAGTGACTAGTAGGCTAAAAGCTGTTACAAATAACACGCGTATCCCTTTAAAGCACCGCGGACAGCGCTCGAATTTGTCTGTAGAAGCACAACGCGAGGTTGATAGTGTCCTGCGCCCTAATCGCGGAAGTGTGGACATCGCATCTGAGGCAGAGAGCGTCCTTGATCGAATGTCAGAACTTTCTCTCGCGCAGCAAGAGCAAGCAACAGCAGCTTTGATGCAAGATATCTTACGCAATTCGAAACTGCTGTCCTCAGGCATGGCTGCGGACACAGGAACTCTGAAGCAAATGGGTACCGGAGCTTTACCAGTACAGCTGGCAGTCTTTAAAAAAGGCATCGACAAGCTGGGAAAGACAACAGTACGTCTACCTACGATAACATCGCTCATTGATAATACTCACAAGGTTCCTGTCCCTGTTACAGCGGGAGAGATGAAGAACAAGTCGCACAAGAGCGAAACAGCTGGAAATATTCTTGCCACTCAAGAGGCTCCGCCATCAGCCTTAAAAAAGAGAATTTCGCAAATGCTTCCACCAACTGAAGAAGAGCTCCACATGGCAGAGACTATTCTTGAAAAAAGCACTGAAAACGTAAAACGAGGACAAATTTATGTGAGTATTCAAAAAGCTGCTGTGCAAGAAAAACGCAATCAGTACCAATTAGCTGCTTATGGCAGCAAGCCTTTCGCGTCAGCAGGACCAAGCACTCCGATTGCATTAAAAGCATCATTATCGCAAACTCAGGAAGAAGAAGACCAATTGCTGCTTAATGACGATGATGCATTTTTGGAAGCCAAACCTGAGCTCGCAGACAAGTTGGCTACGATGGCTGGCGATGCACGGGCCGCCTTACTTGAAGCCGCCAAAGAAAAGGTTCGACAAGATAGACGTGTAGCTTTAGCAGCCGAAAAGAAGAGGGAATTAAATGATTTGCGCAGACAGCAGGAAATTAAGGTACAGCAAGAAAAAGCGGCGCGTGAGGCGGATGTGATTCTATTCAAAAATGCTGAGTTCCAAAAAGACAGCGATGGGAATTTACGTCTCGATGAAAGTAGCAGTGCTTATTTTCGCACAATGGCTCATAAGAAAAAAGAGGCTGCGATCAAGCAGCATATGATCGCACGGCTAGAAGCAGAAGAAGCCGAGGCGGAAATCCGCGCCAAAAACTTAGCAAATTTACAAGCACAAGATGAGGCTATCCGCCAAAGTCGCCCCGGAACATCGCAAGAAAGTGAGTCTATTATTCGCGACGAAGATGGTAATATCATAGAAAGTGGCAGTGAAGACGATGATGATGAAGACGACTTCGCCGATGACGTCCCCATTGTCTCTGGCCTTGGTTCACGCCTTGAGGGTGAAGTAGGCTCTGCAAAACGGAAGCAGTCCATTGCGATGCTTGTGCAGAAATCCGATTCAGCATTAGTGAAGCATGGAAGTGTGGAAGACTTAATGGCTGAGATGAGGAAGAAGGTGGGGGTGAAGGGTAAGCGCAAGAAGCACAAGAAGCATCTGGTCGACAGTGAGCAGTCAACACCGAAAACGGTGCGCATCAAAGATTTCTTGAAGTCACCGATACATCATGATACTCATACTGTTCCTTCCAGAGTTGTAGAGAAATTACCAACGGATCCGTCAGCAATGCTAAAACCTAAGGAGCTTGTCGGTGGGCCGCTAGTGGTGGGCACCGTGAACTATGGTATCCCATTAGGATTGCAACTCCATGGTTCCGGGAGACACAAGCCTCTATCGATGGATGATGTTGCATCTTTCCAAAGCATTCTTGTAGAGTCTTCAGCAGCAATACCTGTAAAATTAGGCGTGTCTGAGCTGCCCAGCCTCACGACCGGGATCAACGTACCACTTGACGAACAGCCTCCGTCGACGCAAGTGCAACATCCTTATGCCAGCTCAAGCGCATCAACAAAAATTGCCGTCAACAGCTATCAAGAACCAGTGCGCCCAGTTGCAGCTATATCGGAAGTGGATCCAAACATCTTTGCGGGTATGAATGAAGTCGCAGAGGTCAAGACCGTGGCTGAGAAGGTTTACGCTCAGGTGTCCAACGAAACAAAACGTTTTGCAAAACGTATTCTCAGTAGCTATTCTCAACAGAAAACACGATTTGCGGTGCAAACCGCCCGTGTTGATCAAATGGAGTCAAAGTCAGAGGAGTGGATGGATGCGTACAAGTTGGCACTGCATGACGATCTGGGCGTGGACATCGATGCGACCTTTTTACAGCGTAAACTAGCAGACCGAGCGATAAGGCTCATGATGTTTTACATCCTTGAAGTTCAGCTTAAGAACGCTTTTACCTTTTTACGTGACCAAACTAGGCGCGTAACTAATGCACGATTCATGCGAGCTGCTGCACTTATAAACCGCATTGGACGAGGGCTAGTCGGGCGGCAATATGCTCGAATGCGAGCACAAAAGCTCAAGGATAGACTCGATCATGAGCGCAGCACCAAATATAAGCGTATCCGTCTTGAAAATGCCAAGGCCAGAATCATTACCCGCGCTATTAGAAAGTATGCAAAGATGAAAACAATTAAGTGGATGTTGTTCCGTCGACGAGCCGCCACGACTATTCAAAGGCGTGCGCGCGGTATTCAAGGACGAGATTATGCCAGACGTGTCAGAAGATGGCGCGATTGGCTCAAAATCAACGCCACAATGATTCAGTGCGCTTACCGCCAACGTTTAGCTCGCCGCAGAGTAGTTTTGTACCGGAAGATACTGCAAGTCAGACACTTGATGGCGGAATGGGAAGCGATGAAAAAAGTCAAGATGAGGCAGTTACAGCTTGTTGGAGCGTCCAACACGATCAAACGTTATTATCGCGCGTATAGAGTGCGAGTTAAAATCAAAAACATTATATTTTGGAACCGATGGGGCAAGGCTATTTCCTTGCAGCGCTATGTGCGAGGCTATTACGGCCGAAAACTGGTTAAGAACCTGTTGCGTATAAAGCGCGCGAAAGAGAAACGTGTGTTTGACGCCGCTCAAATGATGCAGAAGTTTGTGCGTGGTGCCAATGCACGCAAGTTGTTCGCAGGTATGTTGCACGAGAAGAAAAAGCAACGTGCGCGCCGTCGCATGGCCAAAGCCAAGTACTTGGAGGACCGAAAGAACTTGCTAGATACGAGCAATTTAAAGCGATATGGGTTGTCCGCTTTACGCGGTCTCATGCCTTTTCGATACTTGTTATTATGGTCGCGAGCATTGAAGATTCAGCGCATATATCGTGGCTTTCGAGGGCGTCGCGTGGCCTTCATTCGAAAAATCAAGACACGCATTCGGAAAGCGAATGCGCTGTATTTCGGGAAAGAAAAAGGTGCTATACAGATGCAGCGCATTTTCAGAGGATTTAAAGTTCGTCGAGGTTTAATGCGAGAGCGAAGATTGGACGCCGCTATCAAAATGCAGTGCTTTATTCGCCAGTATCTCGCCCGTCAAGTTCTCACTTTCCACAAAGTGCGCCGAGACGCCATACAATTGTTATCCCGTAACATTTACCTGCTTTTAAAGTTCAAAAAGACTATGAAAAATAAATTCGACAACAAGCGGGTTGCGAAGCAAACAATAATCATTCAGCGGATGTGGAGACATGCGTTGAAAAGAAAGCGCATGAACAGAGTGAAGACTGACAAGCGCGCAAAGCACGAGCAGGCAAGTGTCATTCAATCTAAAATAACCTATATCCTGTGCCGCATACAACTGCGTATTCTGATGGAAGCTATAAATCGGGATCTAGGTATTGCAATCCCTTTTGTGGCCTGTGGCTTGCCATGTCCTGCACTTGGACCTGTACAGGCGCTGTTCCTCAGCGCTGTGGGTCCCAAAGCAAACACCAAAGAGGAGGAGTTGCTGTCCAATAAATTAGATAACACCAGTTGGTCCAAGTGGCTAGCCAAGATCAAAGGTGTCACCACCAGTGGGAGACCAGGAGATTCATCCAACTACAGAAGACAACCTATTCGATTCGACGTTTGGCAAGAGATGCTGCGTCGTCAAAATAAAGGAGTAAAACCTGTAGAAAGAGCGAAACCCGAAGATATTTCAAAGCAGTCAACTAGCCGAAGTAAAGCTGCTGGCCGTGGTGCAGGTGGTCGCGGCGGAAGAGGGCGTGGTGGACGCGGTGGCCTAGAAGCCCAAGAGGTGTACTACGAGTACTGCTCGTTCTCTTTGCTTGAAAGCTTTATGGACGGATCTATAGCGACGCTACGTGGAGGAAACAAAACACTCTCAAGCACTGAAATTGACATGATCTTTGTGAAAGGCAAGTCTGATCCCAGCCACCAACAACTGACCTACATGGAGTTCTTGGAATCCGTGCTTGCGATCGCAGGTGAGTTTTACTTTGACTACACAGATGAAATGAAATCTGCGGCACTCGCAGATGAAGAAGCTCGCGCCAGACTTGCAATGAAAATGCAATCAGAGATTTCAAGTAGCCAGGCTAGCCTCGTCGGCTCGGAGAACAAGGAGGCTGATCTTCAGGACGTGGATGAAGACGCAGACTCAAACAGCGACGGTGAGAAGCCTGTCAACGAGGAAGCGATTAAAATGCTCGCGTTAATGCAAAAGCGAGAAGCCGAGAAAGCCAAAAAGAAAAAGAGACCAGAGACTTCCTATGGGGCGTTCAATAAGGAATCATGGCGAGCAAAGGCACTGATGTGGGAAATGAGCGATATTTTGTTGACTGGTAAAGGGGGAGGAAATGCTCCGAATATTCGAATGCTCATGCTCTTAAAAATGTTTGATTCGTGTCGACAGGAGTCTTGGTTTATACCTGTTGCGAATTGGATTGAGCTGGAGGCAAGAGCGCGATTGGGAATGTATTGCAAGCGCATGCAGAACATGTACTGGCACATGCGGGCTGCATTTTTCCGGACACTAGTCAAACAACGTAAGCAAGAGAAAGTCCTTTTGGCTTTGCATAACAAAACTGCTACCGTAATCCAAAAATATGCACGGCGTATGGTCTATAAGCACAGGATGCATGTTTTTGCTCAAGCTTTTTTGATAAAATACATTCCTGACATCGGTCATGAGTACTGGTACAATCCAAGTACGAAAATCACCAAATATGCTAAACCAGCTATACTCGGTTCTCGCGACTGTCTGTCGATTCCTATGCCCCCGGTCGGTTTGGAGTTCGTTGTCAAATGCTCGAATTGCACGACCCGGCAAGCTACAATAAATTGCGATGAATGCGAGGACAGCTATTGTCGGATCTGCTTTGACGACATGCACTGCAAGGGCACACGTCGACACCATCACCGGCAAAAGATTCCTATGTGTGGTTATTGTAAGTTCCAAATGGCATGCAGAACTTGTATGACATGCATGACTGCCAAGCCGGAGCCCGGATCCCCGGCTGAATTGATGTCGGAGACGGACAGGGGTACTATGTGCGACACATGCTTCACACATACCCACAACGAGCATGAAATCGAATTGCGCCATGCATCAGACGAGAAGAAAAGGGCATTGAAGCAAATTGCGCAGAGTAAAAGCGCGTACTTGGTTGCGCATCAATTGCATTTACGCATCAAAACAACCCATAAGTATCTGGATATGGTACAGTCTTGCGAAGAGTGTTGGTCTCGCTCGGCAGGATGGCGCTGCTTAGACTGCAATCAAGTGTACTGCAATCGGTGTCTTTTGGGATTGCATTCTTTAGGAGGGCCGTTTTCTAAACATAAAGGTGAAAAGCTTCCATATTATACTCCCGAAATGCACCAATCTTATCTTCGTGACCAGCGCACGCAGAAGTTCCAGACACGTATGATCGAAGTCAATCGTCTCTTCGAAATCAAGCTTAAAGAAACAAAAATGAAAATGATCCTTAAAATCCAATCCTGGTGGCGCATGATTCGAGGCCGTCGCGTCGGTCGCGCGCACATGCTGGCTGTGAGGAAAAAGATTCGTCGCGCATACCGCGAACGACAAGGCGAAGAGCATATCCGCAACAGCTGGAAGTATAAGGTCTTATATGGTCTAGGATTTGCTCCCCGCTTAAAATCTGACACTCGGGAAGAATCTATTTTGCGGCAAATATCCATATTCGGCAAGCAGCGCGCTAGAGAATACATCTGGACAAACCGCTCCGACTTCGGCCACTACAAAGAAATAATAAAAACCAAAAATAAAGTCGGGCGCGTGGTGACCAAAATCAAGTATGGGCGGAAAGGCATTCCTGTTTCTGGCTTTGATGTTGGTACCTTACCAGAGCTAGCGCAGCAAGCTCGTAGTGGAGGCTATCGACTACCTGGATATGTGAAGATCAAGGCGGGCGAGTCTAAGTTCGAAACCACATGCGATCTTTCTGAGCTGTTGCAGCCAGGCATGCTCGTGAAACTTGGCCCTGGCTACTTCAAGGTGCGTGCTTGCAGATCCAATGAAGTAATTCTGGATCGCACATGGCGCTGGGCTGTGCCTAAAAGCCAAGAAGGCGTCGATCGGAACGAGTTGCAGAACCCCAGCCGCCAACTCGACACTCTCACCGAGGAGCAAGCAAAGGCGCATACTCATAACGAAGTCATGTACAGACTGCCAGTCTACGCAGACGAGCCAAGACGTTTACAGTACAAGTTCGTTTATTGGGCTTCGAACTACGCTATTAGTAATCCGTTCTCGCAGCTATACTTTAAGATGCATAACTCCTTGTTCACGAAAGTGGCCGGGTTTGGGAGGGCGATTGAAGCAGTACACAAACGTTTCGGATTTCGCGTAGGTGCAAAGAAATGGCAAGTATATGCAGAGCAGCAGGAGCGCAGGGCGCTTTGGGCTCGAAATTTGTTTAACGGTGAGAACGACATTGCTGATCTCAGCACGGTGAACAAGACGGGCAAGAAGACTAAAGAGCGCAAGCCTCCGAAAGAATCAAAAAGCTCTAACTCTTCAAAGAACAAAGCTATCAAAGCTTCAGGAGCTAAGGTGGCTCCCGAGATTGACACGCGCAGTCAGAGTGTGCCGACTCCGGCTTCCGGGACGACAACTTCTTTGGGAACCAGCGCAGGACCCAGAGGCACTACTGCTGTTCCTGCCGCCAAAATGGGCGGTGCCATTGAAGTCGGCGTGTCCGAAGAAGATGATGAAGCTGCCATGGCAGCGTTTATGCAAGATGAAATCGATTACGACGAAATTGAGGAAGAAGTGGGTGAGGAGGTTGATTCGAACGTCCGTGAGGAAGGTGTGCGCTGGATCGCCACCAAGGAAGAGCTTGCAATCCGAGAGGCGGCAGAAGCGCTGCTAAGCCCTGAAGAACTAGCTGCAAAGGCTGACGAGTGGAGCGAACACATTGACCCCATGACTGAGAACGTTTTCTGGGTACACGACGAGACACTCGAGCAGTCCATGACGATGCCGGGTGCTCTAAAGATGCGTATTAAGCTAAAGGAGGAGGCGGATAAGGTTCAAGCTGATAAGGACGAGGCCTTGCGTCGCATGCAAAAGGCTATGGGTAATACTGGAGCGAAAGGCAAAGCCTTATTTAAGAAAAAACGGTAACCCTTGATATATGTGAAATTGAGGTAGCAAGGTGCCCAAAAGACAACGGTGTATTTGTGTATTATTACGTATTATGTATTGTCCATATATTGTCCAATAGAATATATAAATGTCTCCTTAGATACATAACATAACGCTACATTAATTATTTTAAATGCACCCCATCAGCTTTACCGTTTTTTGGATTTGGATCTTTTTTCCTTTTCTGCGACCTCTGCGACGAGATTTAATCGAGAGGAAGAGTCACGCGCCAAACGCTCCTTTATCGCATCTGCTGTGTAGTTTTCAGGAGAGAACCGTCTGGCAAGAAATCCAAACTGAACGAAATATTTATGAACCCGTATCATGAAGTCGCTCGTGTTGTCGGTCTTTACCAAGTGACCTAAATTGCACTTTGCCATGTACGCATAAACCGCTTCCGTCGCCATTGGCAAGTTATAATGAGGAATGCTCTTGAAAAAAAGGTGGTGCACGATATGGCCGTCGGTGATATGGTGGCAAAGGGAGTCAATCCCTAAGCCAAACTTACGGTCGATGGTCTCAAATGCACTGTACACGAAGTTCCAGTCTTCGTTGTCGAACACCATCGTGGAATGATCGTGGTGCTGCAAATAGGTCACGGTGACAAGCCACCAACCATAAACGATAGCCGGTGCCAGATAGTAGTATGCAAACAAAGACCAGTCCCAATGAAAGCCGTACTCCAGCATCGCATAAGCAAAACCGAACACCACGCTAGATGAAATCACACAGTTAATGTGATCGGAGTAGTCACCATTAGTAGCAAAACTTTCTTTCCACATACGGTTATTATACGGCCCTAAAATAGGTAAAGGAATGAAGTGAGAACCATCTGGCAATCCAAAAAGATAAATGGCCCATCCGATAAAAGGAAATAAAAAACGCACAAATGTGATATTTTCCATTGCGCGGGCCAAAGCGAACTCAGGGCCGGCTGCAGGGTCAAGCTTGTCAGGGGTGTACCATGGATGGGAATAGTCTTTATCTGCATGATTATGATACATGTGATGCCTTCTGTGACTGAGCGCCCATGGATAGAAGGGTACCATTAACGAAGTATGGCAAATGTGTCCTAAGATATCATTTAATATCTCAAATTCACTGAAAGTACCATGTCCACAATCATGACCCACAACAAAGATGCACCACATAAAAAATCCTGCGATATTCCAAAATGCTGCGGTGGCAGCATATTGAACCCACTTCGGATAGGTGGCGTAATCTGGTGAATGATTAAACTGCCAAATGAAGTATGTGGCGCCGATCCAAACAGCAAAATCAACTATCATATAAAACATTGACCAAGATAGCGATTTCACAAAAGCTTCTTTAGGAATCGCAGCTTTGATTTTGCTTAAGTTCAAGGCTGGGTTATCTAACTCTTTCTTTTTTGCTTCATAGTCAACACAAATACCACCAACAGTGGATCGAAGAGTGCTTGAACTGGATTGATGAGGAGGCATTGCGTAAATATAGAAGAAAAATGTCTCTTTCCAAAATACGTCGCCTGTGACCTCACCAAAAACACAAATTAGGTGACCTAAACATCCACTAGACTATTGGCCAATAAATTCAATCATTGTATTAAAATCCTCGGTTTGAAGGAAAACCCTTTCAATATAAGTATATTCTTTACTATTTCATCGTTTTGAATTTTTCTATCCATTTCAAGTTAAACAACTAGAAAATTTGTGACTCTATTCGTTCTAATGTCCATTTCGGAAACGAAGACATGGGATCAAATTGTCAAGGATCGACAGCAATGGGCAAACACACATCTACCCCCACTCGAGTTTTTATCACTGTCATTTTCTACATTTTTTCTTATAGTCATATTTTTATGCAAGAACAACACCTTGCCGATTTATAAATCTTGTGAACTCATTGCTATCGGAGGCTGTATATATTTGACTATCGATACACTACTTGAAATATTTATTTTAGACCGATATAAATATCTGACGCATCATGCTATTGCATTTGTCATATTTATTACCATGGGGTATGCTGAGAATCGACAGGAACTCTATTCACCCGAACAAATTTTAGAGTACTTAGTCATTTTGTTTCTTTTCGAGGTATCAACAATGCTGCTTAATATTCGATCTTT
>JACCDO010339668.1_pt1 | contig 17571 bp, 15 predicted proteins | sample 7446101 | NCBI WGS metagenome assembly JACCDO01 (sample SAMN15323440, study PRJNA562643) | freshwater metagenome | isolation source: river surface water | place: USA:Blue River Watershed | collected 2017-08-16 | reverse complement strand
TTATAGCAAGGTTTCAATTCAAAGTAAGCACTTAATCTATTACAAAAATCTAAACAATCAAACCAACTAATACCTTCAACGGGATTCTTAATAGATTTTTTGAAGCTAGAAGGATTAAATTCCATTACAGATTCAAATAGTTCTTGAGTTATTTCTGTTTCTCCTAACATAAACGGTTTTTTAATCTCTTGCTCTCCCCAGTTATCAATTTTAACTTTATCACCTGCTGGACAAGTGATCATATTGAACTTGATCCCTTTATAATCAAGAGGCACTAATCGTATTGGGTAGGAACTTGATTCACTATATCTCCTTAGGTTGGTCGATTGGCTAGTTTGATATTTACGTTCCCATAAAAAATGGGTTAACTTGGATATATCTTTTCCAATGTTATTTTTGTTATACATTAATGTTTTTTTCATTCAAAACCCTCATTTTATTTCTCATTGTATATTATACAAATCGAAAATCCAAATAAATATTTACCTACCAAGGATTCCCAAACCTAGTAATACATAAACTAGATTGTCTTTGCAATACGGAAGCCTAAATTATCTTCTCGAAGGCTAGGATTGTTAAAACCTCGATAATTAGAACATAGATTTGAAGAGTCATAATTCCAACTACCACCACGCATGACACGAGCTACTGAAGAATTATTGTTAACGCCAGGCTCATATGAGTTTTCGCACCATTCCCATACATTACCACTCATATCATAAAACCCCCATTCATTAGGCTTTTTTTGAGCTACTGGATGAGACTCCTCATTCGCATTAGGCGGAAACCAAGCAACATCTTTTAATGCTTCTACATCGTTTGCTCCAGAGTATTGGTTATTGGTTTCCGCCATAGCAGCAATCATCCACTCCCATTCTCTTGGTAATCTAAATCCATTTGCCCATTTTATAAATGTAACTTTTGCTTCTCTAATAGATAAAGGAAACGGTGAAACTGGCAGTGAGATAGTTGAACGTGTTGAGAATTTCTTGTCTGCTAATATATAACAACATTCCAAATTGAAGTAATCACTTAACTTGTTACAAAAATCTAAACAGTCATACCAACTAACTCGTTCAACTGGCTTATTGGTATCTCTGAATACAGAATAATTGAACCCCATTACAGATTCAAATAACTCTTGAGTGACTTCAGTTTCGCCTAGCATGAATGGTTCTTGGATCTTATAAGTCCCCAAACTCTTGACATCAACCTCTCCCCCAGCTGGACAAGAAATCATATTGAACTTGATTCCTTTATAGTCAAAAAATGCTAAATTGGTCGGCATAGACCTATGAGAATAGCTCTGAAAACAAATTTTCCTATTTACCGATATGGCTCTGCTATGTGAATAATCATATTCCAATATCACTTTGTTTAGGCTATCAATTAATATTTTACCTGCATTATTATCGTTAAGTACATTGATTTTAAGCAATAAATTTCTCATTTAACAATCCTTGTTTATTATCAACAATACATTATTAAACTAAAATCGCCAAGCCAATTTTCTTTCAACAAAAAATCAAAAACCCAGTAATACATAAACTAGATCGTCCTTGCGATACGAAAGCCAATTGCTTCGTTGCGGTCAGAAGATGATTCCACAGACCTACTGCCAGGTTTCTGATATGCAGAACTAAACCCCCAACTGCCTCCTCGGTAAATACGTTTTGCTGATGGGTCATTGTTTTCAGTTGGACTAGTTGCATTCTCGCACCACTCTGATACATTACCGCTCATGTCATAAAACCCCCATTCATTAGGTAATTTTTGAGCAATAGGACGAGTTCCATCTTTTGTGTTATCGCTAAACCAAGCAACTCTTTTCAATAATTCATCATCATTTGCACCTACATACTTATTATTGGTTCCTGCCTTAGCAGCAATCTCCCACTCCCATTCTCTTGGTAATCTAAAACCATTGGATCCCACAATAAAAATGGTTTCTGCTTTTTTGATAGACGGTGGATATATATCCCAAAATTCTTTGTTTCTCAATATATAACAAGGGGTTAATCCAAAAAAATCACTTAATCTATTACAAAATTCTAAACAATCAAACCAATTGACATTTTCAACAGGATTTTTAGAACTTTTGAATCTAGAATAATTGAACCCCATTACTAATTCAAACAGCTCTTGAGTTATTTCCGTTTCACCCAGCATAAAAGGCTCTTTGATTTCTTGTAAGCCCCATTTGTTAATACTAACTTTTCCACCTGCTGGGCAAGTAATCATATTAAATCTAAATCCTTTGTAATCAAATGATATTAGATATCGACTTGATTCAATATTATTATATCTGCTTGGATTCACAGACTGGCTTTTGTAATACTCATAATCCCATAAGCACTTGTTCAAATCTATGATAGATTTACCAATATCCTGCTTATTGTAAATTAATGATTTTTTCATTTATATGTCCTTAGTTTTGTTTTCAATAATACATTAAATACACAAAACATCAAAACAACCCCAAGAAAAATAGAGAAGTTTTTTGTGTTATTACAAAAGTCATTCTTGTTTCTTTGGTTTGTCATGGATCAAAACTTCCAGTTGTTCAAGGATGTTATATTGACTTAGCAACACGAAAACCGAGGCGAATGCCACGTTCACTTGGGTAACTATATCCTCTTGTTTTCGTGAGTAAATAATGTGTATCATCAAAACAACCACCATGCCAAACTCGCTGGGCTGAAGGATGATTGTTTTCATTGGGTTTAACAGAATTCTCGCAAAACTCCCTAACATTACCACTCATATCATAAAATCCCCATTCATTTGGCAACTTTTGGGCTACAGGGAATATTTGATTGAGTGAATTGTAGTCAAACCACGCAAATCTTTTCAATGATTCATCATCATTTGCACCTGCAAACTTGTTATTGGTTCCTGCCATAGCCGCAACTTGCCATTCCCATTGTTTTGGTAACCTAAATCCATTTGTCCTTTCAATAAATGTAGTATTTGCTTCCTTAATAGATGATAGGCAAGAATCATCAACATAAATCTCATCCCTTAATTCATAACGACAATCCAAATCAAAGTAATTGCTTAATTTGTTACAAAAACTTAGACAATCAAACCAAGAGCAAGCTATAATAGGCTGCTTATTTTTTGAATGTGATTTGTTAAACCCCATTACAGCCTCAAATAATTCTACAGTAACTTCCGTTTCACCCAACATAAAAGGCTCTTTGATTTCTTGAACTCCCCAATCTTCAATATCAACTTTTTGACCTGCTGGACAAGTGATCATGTTAAAATCAATTCCCTTGTAGTTGAAAGGTGTCAATTGTATTAGGCTTAAACTTGATTCACTAACTCCATATCTGCTATTTGGAAATACTGATCGATTATTACAGTAGTTATAAGTCCATAAGTCCCTGTTCAATTCTATGATGGGTTTTCCAATAATATGTTTATCATACATTGATACATTTTTCATTTACTGATCCTTGTTTTTTTTCCAATGATACATTAAAAACCCAAAACATCAAAATAATCCCCCCCAAAAAAATAGAAAAAAACATCTATGCTATCGTAAAGAAATATTCTTATTTTTTTATATTTATCATGAGATCAGGCTAATCTTGCAACACGAAAACCGAGGATATTTTCTCGACGATTAGAACGAGGATGTGCTTCTCGATTATCTATATCTATATAACTCGCATCTTCATTATAGTGACCACCATGAACCATACGTTCCGCAGAAGGATTGTTATTATCATTGGGTTTGCGAGTAGTTTCACACCACTCACTTACATTACCAGTCATATCATAAAAGCCCCACTCATTTGGAAGTTTTTGAGCGACAGGATGTGCTTTTCGTTTAGAATTGTAATCAAACCATGCAGATCTTATCAGTGCAGATGCATCCAATTCGCCTTCGTCATTATATATGCCAGATACACCTGCATATTCATTAGTTGTTCCTGCTTTAGCAGAAATTATCCATTCCCATTCTTTTGGCAAACGGAATCCTTTTTTCCCTTCAATAAATGTAAATTCTGCATCTTCAATAGATAGTGGATATTTACTGTTAGAAAACTTTTTGTTTTTTAATGTATAACAAGGTTCAAAACGAAAGTATTCACTTAGACGATTACAGAATTCTAGGCAATCAAACCAAGTAACATTTGCAACTGGGTTTTTATGATGCTCTCTGGACTCAGAATAATCAAAACCCATTACAGCCTTAAATAACTGCCGTGTTACCTCTGTTTCGCCCAGCATTAAAGGTTCTTTGATTCCTTGATTGCCCCAAATCCCTCCAACGTTGCTTTTGTCTCCAGGCGGAACGTACATTTCTCCCCCTGTAGGACAGACAATCATGTTAAATTCAATTCCTTTGTAATCAAAAGGTATCAATTCTAAGGGCTCAAAAGATTTATCATAATCATTTTCATGTTGAATCCTTTGTTTTGCCATTGACCTGCTGAATTGATATTTATAAATCAATGAAAGATGCCCCATTCTGATGAGTGCCTTTTCATCTGCTCTTGAGCTGTTTATTAAATGAATTTTTAGTAATGAATTTTTCATTCGATGATCCTTAATTTTTTTATAAATAATACATTATACTTATCAACAGTCCAAGCATTTTTTTCTTAGCAAAAACTCAAAATCCAGGTGATACAGAACACTACATTGATATTGCAATACGAAAACCGATTCCATTATTGCGAATGTACGGAGGATTAGCATTTTGAATCATCAAATCCATACGCGAATCATTATTTCCATAACTCCCACCAAAAAAGAGACGAGCAGCATCTGGGCTTTCTTGGTTTGGATATAATTTACTATCAACCCACTCATATACATTCCCACTCATATCATAGAAACCCCACTCATTTGGCAGTTTTTGAGCTACAGGTTGCGGATAATCACAATTATATTGGAACCAGGCAACATCATACAATGCATCATCATCATTAGCACCTGCATATTTATTGTTGGTACCAGCCATAGCCGCAATCATCCATTCTGTTGCAGTCGGTAATCTAAATCCACTTCTATTTGGTATATATTCAAAATATGCTTTTCCAATAGACAAGCAATAGGTTGGGTCTGTAAACTCTTTATCCCTCAACTTATAGCACTCACCTAATCCAAAATAGACGCTTAATCGATTACAAAATTCTATACAATCATACCAAGTAACCATTTCAATAGGATTCTTGGGCCCGATAACAACAGAATAATTAAAACCCATAACTGTCTCAAATAAATCTTGTGTTACCTCACACTCCCCTAGCATACATAATTCAAAACCAAGGAGTCTTTCATCATAACTCATGTTGTTAAATTGAAAACTAATCATGTTAAAATCAACACCTTCATAATTAAAAGGTGTTAGTTTTAATAAGTTTGAATCTTTGATTATCTGTCTATGTGAATGTAGGGATTGGTTTTTGTGATACTCATAGTCAAACCAATATTTACCTAAACCCTTTGTACAAGATTCAAGAGCATTTTTGTTATATAGAATTGTATTTTTCATTATGTTAAGCCTTTTTAATCCAAATACTAAATTAATCTTGTAGATCAATCAAGAATATAATTACAATACTAAACGTACATCGCAATACGAAAACCTCCAGATACACTTGAATAATCGAAACCCACTTGATGTCGTGTTGATATGTACAGATCAGACAATTCACTACTCCCCCAATCACTCCCAAGTTGAATACACCAATCAGATACGTTAGGCATGTAACATTCAGAAGAGTATGGACTATTACCCATGCTTTGGTTCTCACACCACTCCCTTACATTTCCACTCATATCATAGAAACCCCAATCGTTGGGTATTTTTTGAGCAACAGGGTGTGTTTGAGAATTAGAGTTTTGTTCAATCCAAGCAACTCTAGGTAAGAAATCAATGTTATTGGTGCCTGCATATTTATTATTACTTCCTGCTAGTGCAGCCAACTGCCATTCCCATTCCTTTGGTAGTCTAAAGCCAGCTACATAAGGTTTGATCGTCACATCTGCAGTTTTTATTGATAAAGGCTTATGAAATGATTTTCCATAAGCATCCCCCGCAAACTCTTTATAATCAAGTACATAACAATTTTCCAAACCGAAATGATCGCTTAACCTATTACAAAATTCTAAGCAATCATACCAACTAACATTTTCAACTGGTCTATTTGGGGCTTTGAATTTTGAGTAATTAAAACCCATCACATATTCAAATAATTCCTGAGTAACTTCAGTTTCACCTAACATAAAAGGTTTTGTGATTTTTCGAATTCCTATATCTTCAATCTCAACTTCTCCTGTTGGACAAACAATCAAATTAAAAAAAATACCATCATACTCAAAAGGTATCAATTGGAGTGAAGGTATCGATTCCTTGAAATAACATAAGTTCAAATTATTTCCGTTGAATCTTTCTCTAGTTCGAAAAAAAGATACACTGTTTCGGTAATCATAGTTCAGTAACACTTCGTTTAAACATGTAAGAGCCGTTGTGTCTGCTTTATTGTTATTCATTACATGATTTTTCATCAATACATTTTTCATTTACTAAGCCTTTGTTGCTAATATATCGATTATATCATTAGTTTAAATAATAGTAATCAAGAAATATTAATCATTTTACCATGCTCTCATAAATTCTATCAAGGAACTAAATGGATCTCGCAATACGAAACCCCAAGTAAAATAAACGTTGTTCAGCCAGTCTGGTATAACGTTGTATAATATCTATTGAGGGGGTATTGGATTGTTCATCTGCCCAAACCCAAGATCCTCCACGGACGGAACAGAGGACATATTTCTTTTTTGTTTTAGGATGAGTGCGGGTAAGGAGATACTCACACCATTCCTCTACATTACCACTCATGTCATAAAAACCCCATTCATTTGGTAGTTTTTGAGCAACATCAATAGGTCTGTAAGTGGTTTTGCCATCTGTATCTTTGTAATCACAAAATGCGAATCTGGGTAGTAATGCAATATCATTCGTTCCTGAGTATCGATTATTTGTTCCAGCCATAGCAGCAAGTTGCCATTCACATTCTGTTGGCAGTCTAAATCCATTTGAGTTCTCTATTTTTTTAAATTCAGCAGACTCAATACTCAACGGAGCTACATCCTTATCACCGTATTTCATTTGTCCTAAGTGGTAACTCGGAGATAGCCCAAAATAAGAACTCAACTTATTACAAAAATCAACACAGTCATACCAAGACACTGCTGTAACTGGTCGATGATTACCATAGCTACAGTATTTAAACTGCATTACCTTTTCAAATAACTCTTCGGTCACTTCCGTTTCACCTAGCATAAAAGGTTTTTCTATTATACACTCCTTATCAAATTTTGGGGTATATTTTAATTCATAGTCGTCAAATTCATCATTATAGAGTTCAATCGTTCCACCTGGACAGCCAATCATAATGAACTCTAGGCCCTCATAACTAAATCTCTCTCTCGGAAGAGTATTATGTATCCTTTCAATTCCATGCCTAATTGGAGTCATTGATTGCCCACTGCAGTAATCATAACCCATTGATATATGATTTAGCCTTTGAAATGCAGATATGTTAGGTACCTTGACATTCATTATTTTATTTTTTGTTAATATATTCATTGTTTATTAATCCTCACTTCGTTTCAATAGTAATAGTAATTTAATTTTGCATACGATACAATATACATGAATAAACAATCAAGCAAGATTCTTTGCAATACGCAATCCAATTGTAGGTGTACCAGCGTACATTATCGTATGATCTCGATTGTCTGTCGATGTGAAGTCTAGGTATTTTGAATGATCAGACTGGTAATTACCGCCTCGTCTCACACGGTGATCAGATGATGGGATCTCACTAAAATGATTATATGCATTCTGGCACCATTCATTAACATTCCCATTCATGTCATAGAAGCCCCATTCATTTGGCAACTTTTGAGCTACTGGATGTGTATGTTCATCAGAGTTGGATTTTATCCATGCGAATCTACTCAATGAGTCTTCACTGTTAGTTCCAGCATATTTATTGTTGGTTCCTGCCATAGCAGCTAACTGCCATTCCCATTCCATTGGGAGTCTAAAGCCGTCAGATTCTGGATTGATTTCAAAATTAGCACCTGTAATCCGCATCGGGGCTACTTTGCTCCTATAGTGCATATTGTTTAGAGTATAGTACCGTTTCAATCCAAAATAGTCACTCAGTCTATTACAAAACTCTAGGCAGTCAAACCAAGAAACATTTTCAACTGGGTTATTAGGTTCTTTGTTTTTAGAATAATTAAATCTCATTACCGTTTCAAATAGTTCCTGGGTAACTTCAGTTTCACCTAACATATATGGATGCTCAATCTTAATAGGGCCTCGTGAACTTGAGATATCTACAATATCAATGTATCCAGCAGGACAAGTAATCATGTTGAATTTAATATGCCCATATTCTAAATGTATTGGCTCGTTGAAACTCAGTTTGTCATAATAACTAATCTGGTGCCTAAACCGACCTTGTGCTATACTTATACTATCTAAATAGTCATATTTTAGAACAACCCTTTTTAAAGACATGGCTGTCATTTCACCATTTTGACTATTGTTCATTACCAAGTTTTTCATTAATAAATTTAGCATATCATTTCCTTGTTTTATTATAATAATACATTAATCTCGTATAAAAGTAAAAAAAAATGAAATGGCAGATTAATTCACATTCCTTGCGATACGAAAGCCTATCACATCACTACAATTGCTCGTTGAATAGATGTTAGACTTTGTGATATCATAGTAGGAAAGATCATAGTCTCCGTATGATCCACCATATACTCTACAATGATATGGGGTAATTTCGTTATTCGAGATGTCAATAAAAACAACATCATTAGTCCATTCAAACACATTTCCATTCATGTCATAAAACCCCCATTCATTTGGCAATTTTTGAGCGACTGGGTGGGTTTGATAATCTGAGTTATCCCTAATCCAGGCATACCTGCCTACATCATCAGATTGGTTAGTTCCTGCAAACTTGTTATTGGTACCTGATAGAGCTGCTAGAGTCCATTCTCTAGCGTAGGGGAGTCTAAATCCACATGATTTTTTGTTTTCTATTATTTCGCCCACCGAATGTATAGACAAAGGCACTGGGTTGTCGTTATTATCATTTCCGCCATATACAGGGTTTCTGATCTCATAATAATGTTCTAAGTTAAAGTAATCACTTAGCCTATTACAGAATTCTGCACAATCGTACCAAGTAACCGCTTCAACAGGGTTGTTACGACCTTTACAAATAGAATAATTGAAATTCATTATTTGCTTGAACAAATCCTGAGTTACTTCCGTCTCCCCTAGCATAAAAGACTTGTCTATTCTTTGCCATTCTCTTTCTTCTGTAAGCGATTGGTTCTCGAATTTCGTTTCTGTAACTTCAACATATCCTTGTGGACAAGTAATCATGTTAAACATGATATTGTCACACTCAAAAGGGGTTGTACTGAATTCTACAGAATTATTTATAAAAAAGCTTCTATGGTGATACCTAACATGAGACATGGATTGGCTGGTTTGGTAGACATATTGCAAAACATTTGCATTCATGTTATCAGTAATTCTTTTGTTCATAAATCCATTAGTCATAGCTAGATTTTTCATCAGTATATTTTTCATTTTTTAAGACTTTCTTGTTTTTTATTTTACTATTGTATTTGTTTTTTTAGCATATAAACCAAAAAATAAGCAATCACACTTTTTTCAGTTGAGAAGACATCCTTGGTATAAAAGGAATTCCGTTCATCGCAGATATATAATCTAAACTTATTCTAAAATCATGAGATACATCTTGTTTTTGATTGGTCTTGTCTTGGGTAAAGTGATCCACCAAGACTTGAGCAATATCTGAATCAAAAGGTATTTCAAACAAGCCTATCGGTGATTCATCGCTAAGTGATAGTTCCCGAAAAATCCTACATCCTGCAAATTTATCATCTATAAAATCTATATAACAACGCACATATATCTGGTAATTATCAAAATCAAAAACGCACAAAGGATCTATCCAGTGTTTGATAACGGATATCAATTTGTTTTTTATCAGAAACGAAACACTAGAACTACTCAATCTGCTAGATGGTAATATATCCATAATCTTAGCAACAGCTTTGTCTATAATAACTTGACTATCCTTGTTCAGGAGAACATTAGACAAAACCAAGTTCGCAACATGACAACTATCCACCATGTCTTCTATGAGGTCACTCACTAAGTAAGGAGCAGGATTTTGTCTTGTTGTTTCTTCATCACCATAATCCCCAAATATCCCCAAAATATGATCTATCATCTCATCTAGGTCTTTGTATCCCATATCGGAATCAAAAAAAATTGGAGTGCCATACGCCATGCCTAAATCAGAAACCACAATGTTTTCCAAGTCACGCTTACCTACGTCTTTGAATATTTTGCTTAAATTACCAGGAATTCTTGTCCCTAAATTATTTTCTGTGATATCTACAAAAGCAATACCATAGTCCAATAGTTTCTTCTGCAGGTCTAGAACATTGTTAAATTTTGATCTTTTTATTGGCTTTGGCAATTTTGATTTTATTTTGATTATTTGGTTACCAATCTCACCAGATACCAAACTGTGAATCAGGGATATATCTAATAGGCTCAGAGCTTGTCCGTTTCTTTTACTTATCGAACTCGCAATATTTTTCTCTATTTCTTGAACAGGCCATATAAAATCCTCAATCAGTATCTTTTCCATTCGTTTTAGAGGGTTTGTTACACTTAAATGAACACCCACCTGCAGATTCTCTCGCACAATTAAATATAAAGGAAAATTTTTATTTTTTATATTGAGAGAACCTGTTCCCAACGTGTATGGTATCGCAGGGTGCTTATTTAGTATCTTGTCCTGGGTGATGATATTAGTTAGGTGATATTCAAACGGATCGGTTGTTAATTTAACAATAATCTCTTTCATGTTAGGAAGCCCAATAACAAGCCCCCACATCCCCGCACCAAGTATTAAGCTCTCGTCAAAGTCTAGTGGGATTAAACTTCTGATATTTTTTGTGTCTTTTATCTTTTTTCTTACTATGTTATTTATACTCTTACGAATAACTGGCCAGTTCTCTGTTAAAAAACCTATATCATCTAAACTTATTCTCTTGCTCATTCATCTAACTCCATTTATATTCACCTATTCTATTCATGTTTTGATTAATAGGTTTAATTTAATATAATCGAATAATACATTTAAATATTTTATTTTTACAAACAAAAGTGTTCCTAGCCTAACAATGAAGCAGCAATACGAAATCCAATTGTTGCATCTTGAATCCAAGCACTGTTAGTCCTAAATTCAGAAATTGAAATATCAAATGGGTCGTCGGTATAACTATGCCCCATTAAAACATAAGAATCTGGAGAGTCGGCTGATGATAAATCATTACCCCATTCCCATACATTCCCTAGCATATCATAGAACCCCCATTCATTTGGTTTCTTTTGGGCTACTATATGAGAATGTGTGAGATATGTAAATTTGTCCATAGAATTATCCGAATGCCAAATCGTATCATTTATTTCATCCAATGTTTTATCCTGTTGATTATCAACTTTTGCTGCACTTGCAGCTAGAACCCACTCTTTTGTAGATGGTAACCTAAATCCATTCCCACCAATTTCCTCTACATGAGCCCTAGATATTGACATCAAATATGGCTTAAACCTGTTGTTGTGTTTACCTCTCTCTATTGACTGGATGTTATAGTATGGTTCTAGCCCAAAATATTGGCTAAGATTGTTACAAAAACTAATACTATCATACCAAGTCACATTGGTCACTGGCTCGTTTGTATTGCCTCCACCATCAGAATAACTATAACCCATGACTGCAAGAAACAAATCATGAGTAATCTCTGTTTCTCCCAATATAAAACCACTTCTACCAAGATAATTTAGTTCAGGTTTGTCTGTTTCATCACAGGGACAACTTATCATATTGAATCCTATGCCTTGGTAATCAAGTGCTATTAAGGAATTTGGAACATCAGTAAAAAACGAAGTTGGCTTTAAATTAAATCCTTCTCTTGTCAGATAGTGAGTAGGCATGTACTTATAGGTTATGCTCTTTCTACCCATCGCAGATAGCATTAACCCACTTGATCTTGTTCCATTGATAATGTAGTTTTTTAATATATCACTTTTCATTATGTATTCTTTCATTCTTTTAATAAAAATAATATATTTAAATCTAATGAAATGTCAATCATCGAAATTTATGTCATATTCATCTTCATCAGAATCATAAGATTTTGTTTCAAATGATGGGAAACGCTCTTCTTGCTCCGAAGCTGTTTGTTGTCCTTGATTTGAGATGTTTGCTGTTTCATAGGCTTCGAAACCATATTCTCCGTTCAGTTCTCGGCTGTATATTTCATTGCTAATATTTTTACTGTGTTTCGTAATTTCAGATACAAGTGGCGTATAGTTCCTAGCTATTCTAAAACTAATGTTTCTTTCTCGATCACTCGTGTAGGGATAAATACTCATTGGAGTTGTAACCAGATGAGATGCAAGAAAAGGTTTCCACTCTTTTCCATATCCCAAGTCAGACCAGTACACATTTTTCAAAACTGTGCCAAAAACTTTCGACTTACCATAGACTAGCTCTCCCACGTCTGCTTGCGGAATAATATCAAAAACGCCAGTGCAGTGGGGAATCGCTTTTGCAACCTCTAGTTCTTTTTCTGATTTATTTTGAAATTTTGAGTAAAATTTTCTGTAGTTAACCTGGTCTAACTCATTGTAATTAAAGTATGAATCGGGCCTTAGTGACTCTAATGCCAACCAGTACCATTCTTCAAGTGTTAACAGACGGTATCCATCAGCTTTGGGATCAAGATTTTCTATCGTACTCACATCTATTTCTGATCCGCCCTTATTAGTAAATATTTTCTCAACAACACGGTAATATGGTGTTAGATTATGTAAGCGACTAAGGGCATTACAGAAATTAGCTGCGTCTACACTGCTTTTTATCAAAGCAACAGAGTTAGGAAGCCTAGATCGATTGTCTTCTTTCCTTGGAATTACCGCATCATATAGCTCTTGGGTAACTCTAGTTGTAGATACCCACATTTTAGATTTAGGAATATTATGAGCTAGTGTGGAATTTAGAAAATCTTCCTTATCTCTTGTGGTTAAATATTCAGTACTCATCAAACCACTCGGACCTACATTAATTGTAACCATATCAAATGATATATTATTTAATGATATTTCAACTTTTAGATGGTTATCTTCATGTATAATATCTTGGAAATCATTACCCTGATAGATAGCAGAGCGTCCAGAACTACAAGATTTATCGATGTCTAATTGGTTTGTTCTAATTAAGTCATTGTATGCTTTTTTGGGCTCATTTAAGTATGTCTCTGCTACCTTTAAGCTTACAACATTCCCATATATTGTTTTTGATTTAAAAACTTTTCTAGCTTCTGTATTTTTTTCTATCATAGGATTTGTCCTCGTTTTTCTTACCGTTGAATTGATTGCATCTATCAAGCGTTGTGTAATTGTATAGTGCCAAGCCCCTGGTTCTGGTCTCTGTTCAACAGGAAATTCGCCTATTGTATTATATCCTAGCCTATGCATTTTATCTAGTAATAGATCACTATAATTCTCCCCACCTTCCTCATAATCATCTATTTTTAACGTCTTGGTTCCTTTAGGGGCAAACCTCAACCTATCAGCACCTCTACTATGACCTAACCATAAATCAGCTTTCCTAGGCTCTGTACCTGGTTCGCCATCATCATAACTAATATCAGTATAACCTGCTTCTCTAAGTAATGAAGCTATATCTTTGTAGTATTTTTTGTATTTATCAGCATCTCGACCATATTTAGTATAATAAGGATTACCCTTGATAATTACAGCAGACAAACCCTTTTTCTTAGGATTATCAATCACTTTACCTTGCGATTCAAATCTGTTTATCTTTAGATTTCCTAATCTAGCCTCTTTTTGTAATTCATCATATACATTGATAAACTCAAAATTCAAGACGATAGGTTCTCGCCTAGATATGAACTCAGATCTACTAAGCTGGTAATCCCACTCAAATGTGCTGGGATCTAACTCATATAGGTACCCAGTTTTACCTTTGTATACTTTCTCAAATGCATTTGGGTACTTTTCGTCTAGGTATATTATTCCATCATTACCTTCTGTATACTGATAGAAATCACTATCCGACCAACGAGCTAAGTAACATATAGACAAAGTACGATTGGGCGTTCCAAATATAACAGGATCATCGCCTGCTAAGTAATGGGGTTGTAATACAAAATCATGTATTTCCTGAGGACTACCATGGTAAATTACTTTTGGCTTAGGTGGTTGCCCCCATTGTTTCTGGTACTCTATTTTTTGTGCTAATGATTCCCTTAAGCTTTTAGCTTCCTGCTTACTCATGTTGGAATAAGCTTTACTGTTCTTTGTTTGATTATTCTTTTTCACTATAATTTAACCTTGTTTAATGGAAGCTGTTTTCTTGTTATTGTACTAATATATCAAAAATATTTCATGTATTACTATAAAATAAATTGACAATATTCATTTATCTATGTTATATTTATACAAGCCTTTTACTGGGGGCATTGAAGACAATCGGGAAAGCCTAGTGGTCGAGACAAACACTGGGCTTTTTTGATTTATAGCTATTATTAAATCATTGCTCAGGCTTATTTTAATGCATCAAAATACCTTTGGGTGTTGTTGGTTAAAGTCCAACAGTCTAGTAATGAGCTAATGTATTATCTATAATACCTAATTACTTGATTTTTTTACTATAAAAGATATAGATTGAGTCGTATATTACATGAGTACTTGATTCTAATATGGGATTTAACATGGGTAAGAAAAACAAAAACAAAAACAAAAAAAACCACAACACACCAATAGTTCCGCTCAATATCAGCAAGACAAGCATCAAGCCTGTTAATAGTATCACGAGTTCCATCCGTCAAGAAGAAGTATTTTTGACAAGTTTCGATGAAAATGAAGACACAGACCCTGGTTTAGAGGCAGTGGAGTCTCCATTAGATATGAAGCCTATCATTCCAATCATAGTGAATTCTGCCCCTAAAAAAGATACACATCCTTGTGATAACCCAATTTTTTGCCGTTTAGCAAATGATTTTGTTCTAAAATTTGAATCAATGACTCGTGCTTATCTCGCCTGGAAACACAAGGATTTTGATATTCACCTTCTGGGGCTGAGAACAGATTTGATCAACAAACTATATTCATTACAATGGATTGCAAAGGAGATGAGAGATTTGTTACCTAGAGAATTACAAAAAAGCTCAAATGGTACTATCGAATTAGTACCTAGTCCTTGCTATGAACACTTGTACCAACAATTGATGCCTTGTGACAATAAAGGGATTTTATCCCAAAACCCTGATGAACGAGATGAAGCTCTATTTAGGCTAGAACAGGAACGTGACAGCCTCAGGAATCTAATCAGAGGTTTGGGTAAATAAAATAAATTATTTGACAATAATACATTATATCTGCTATCATTATATTGTCTTATGCTTTGTTGACATACAACGAAAGTTGGGAAAGCCTAGTGGGGCTGCAACTATACCACTAGGCTTTTTTAATCTAATATATGAATCAAAATTTGGTCTTTTACTTGTTCGGAATTTAGGTAACATTAAAAAATTTTTAAATGATAGTACTATCCACTAATCCTGTGTTCACATAGGATTGATATTTGAATACAAGTTGTACACATGATAAATGATTTGACTAAAATATTTGTTACTTGTATTCTATGTTCTTCTTGAAAGGAGAAATTCAATTGGAATTTTTGAATAGAATAATTTGTGGTGATTGTATTGAAGTTATGAAAGAGATACCAGACAATTCAATTGCTGTTTGTATAACGGATCCACCATACAACTATGAATTTGCAGGACATAAATGGAATAAAGATGAAATAAAAAGAAGAACTGAGCGTGTTCAAAAATCATCTACGCTAGTAAAGAATATGCCATACGGTAGTGGATTGGCAGGCGGAGTGAGAAATGAAAGATGGTACAAAAAGAATCGAGAAAATATTGTTGAATACCTAAAATGGGTTGAAGAATGGGGTAATGAACTCTATAGGATACTGAAGCCAGGTGCGTATGTTTTTACATTTAACAGTACTAGAACCGTTGCTCATGTCCAAGTTGGACTTGAAAATGTTGGTTTTTATGCTAGAGATATAATTGTATGGAGAAGACACAGTGGCATTCCAAAGGGGTTGAATATAACCAAGAAACTACAGAAGATGGGGGTAGAAGATTCTGAAAGATGGGATGGTTGGCATAGTTGTCTCCGAAATGAATGGGAAGCAATTTCATTGGTTCAGAAACCTTTGTCTAATAACTATATTGAAACTCTCACCAAATACAAAGTTGGTGTGCTTCATGCAAAAGTAAATGATAAATTTCAATCAAATATAATCGAGGACATAAAGAGAGATTCAATTGATGATTTTAATGATCACATCACAGTAAAACCATTGGATTTAATAAAAATGCTAATTGAGATGTCTGTTCCGAAATACGAAGATAACTTGGTTATTGATCCTTTTATGGGTTCTGGTACAACTGCATTGGCAGCATCCTGTTTAGGAATAGGCTTTGTTGGAATTGAGATTGATAATGAATATGTTGAAATAGCCAAAAAACGATTGCATAATGCTATAACTACGCCCGAATAAATATCCTTTCAAAATATGATAGTCGATTCCTAAGTCATTTAAAATTCATATTGACAAATTTATAAATAAGGTATAAAAAAACAAAACAAAAACTTCTCATAACCAAACCAAAAGGAGTTCAGTGTGTTTACTGAGAGTCTAAAAAAGCTGTTTACATTATTAAAATTCATTGTGATTACAGGAACTTTTGTTCTTGTAGTTATCATCGCACAAAAATCAAATATCATCCCAGATGTCAAGCTTATTGATCGTGTGGATTGTGAAGCATATTTTAGCAAAGATGCTTCTACAACAGCTATCAATGAGAGAGCATATATTGCTCCAAAGAGAATCGGCTTGATCTCAAGTGATAAACAACAAGGAGCTGTTGTAAGTATTGCTTATGCAGATAGAGATTTATATTTACACTCTAATATTGATAGCACTACACCATTATGTGTCAAAGCTTCTTCAGTAGTAGGTATCAAGTTCCTAAATGATCCCCTACTCTATGCAGAGCGAGGTATCAATGAACAAAGCTGTATTCAAGGCAAAGATGCTGGAGATACCAATTCAGCTTTTGCTATCCATAAGATTCCCATAAACAGCCTAATGTTCAAAAATTTCCTATCCAAACCTGTTGAGGCAATTGGATTTGATACAGAATCAGGTTCTGTTGTTGTCTATCCATTAGATATTATGAACCAAGAAACTATCAAGAATATTTTTCAATGCGCATATGATTCTGTAGGTAAACATATTGATCTGTCTGATGATTTATTATTGATCAATAATGGGCATAGAACTAAATAAT
>JACCDO010014868.1_pt1 | contig 17572 bp, 19 predicted proteins | sample 7446101 | NCBI WGS metagenome assembly JACCDO01 (sample SAMN15323440, study PRJNA562643) | freshwater metagenome | isolation source: river surface water | place: USA:Blue River Watershed | collected 2017-08-16 | reverse complement strand
GAGAATCATAATTAAACAGATCAGTTATTTGTTGAAATTCTTCTCCTTGAAAATTAAATAAATTATCCCAAAAATTATTAAAATATAAATATGGTTTAACTGTATAGAAAAAATCTTGTTTTTTTTCATGTATTAAAATAGTTAGTTCTTTTATAGTTGAAAAATAAAAAACATTATCATAATTTTGAAGTCTTTCTTCTAAAACAGAGTTAAATGGTTTTTTTAAAGACAAAATAGGTAATTTTGTTATCATAGACAATGACAATGTATATGAATAAGTTTCATTCCATATAGATGATTCAATAATCAAATTAGGATTAATTGATAATAAAATTTCATTAAATTCTAAAATATTTTTATAAGTATAAGTTTTGCCAGTATAGTTAGCAATTGATCCTACTATAAAACATTTAATATTAGTATCTTTATAATATTCATTAATTAAAAATTTAATAAATTCAGAACCTTTTACATCAGAAATATTTCCAATAAATACAACATTAATAGTTTTATTATTTGTATTTATTTTTTTTTCTTTTGATCCAAAATCAGGTAATTCAGAAATAATTAATTTTGAATGTAATTTTGGTTCTATCATATAAATATTATTAATGTTTTGTGTAACAATTGTGTCACAAAAATTAAAAAGAGTATTTTGTAATTTTAAATTATTAATAAGTAAATAATTATACATTGTATCCATTGTATTTTGAGGTTGGCAATATGTAATAGGATAATTATCATGAGTTATTGTGATTTTAGGTGTGGGTAATGAAATAAATAAAGATAGTAATTCTTTGGAAAAATTAATTATATGATTAAAAAAAATTTTATGTATTCTAGATTTATTCAAGTTGATCAAATAAATAATTTCTTTCTGTTTCAACTTTAATATTTTAGAGTTATTGATATAAATATTATACAAATTATTATTATTATTGTTATTGTTATTATTAGTATTATTATAGTTATTATTGTTATTATTATAATTGTTATTATTATATTTATCAGGACAAATGAATAATAATGTATTAATTTTAGAATATTTATAAATAATATTATTTATAAATGTTTTTGTTCCTCCAGTGTAGTTTTCTGGAAGATCTAAAATTAAAATCATGGAATAAAATATATTCGTTAAATAACAAAAATCATTAAAATTAAGTGTATTATAGTATTTAAAAGATTTATAATCAATATTTTCTAAATCTAAATAATAATTATTATCATCATCATTATCTTCATTTATTTTATCTTTAATAAGAGAATAACTTTTTTTGGATAATTGATTATATTTATTTTTATAGTCGTAAATTATCTTGTTAATAATTTCATGTTTTTCATTAATATAATTTAAATCAAATTTTTGATCATTATTATATTTAATACATTTAAGAGAAATATTAAAAATATTAGCATTCATATAATCACGAATAGAATAAAATTCTTTTTTAAAATCTAATGATTTTTTATAAGTTCTATTTTCATTTTTCCCAAAATATATATAATGATTTAAACAGTCATTTTCATTATAATTACGTGGTAAATCAGTATTAATGTGTAAATAATATTTCCAATCAAAGTTTTTAGAATAAGGTAAATAAATACTTCTATTTTCAGTTATTCCATAATTTATGTAATGAATAATACAATCTTTTTCATTATAATCGCTTGGTAAATCATTATTTATTTCTAAATAAGTTTTCCAATCAAAATCAATTGGAATTGTTTTAAATGAAATCATAAAATTAAAAAATATTTAAAAATTAAAATATAAACATTTTAATGAATAATAATATGAAAAAAATAAATTCAGAATTTTCAATCAATCAAGATGATATTAAAAAAAGTTTATTCACAATTGAAATGATAAATGGTTATGATAATGATTTTCAATATTTAGCAAATTCATTAATAAAAACAAAGATAATTAATAATTTAACTATATTAAATAATGGAAATAAGATAATGATTAATGCAAACTCAATAACAACGATGAGAGAATTAATGGATAGAAAAAATATGAATTATTCAGATTCACTAAAAATGATATATTATTTAACAACTCAATTATCTTATTTAATTTCACATGAGTCAAAATGTTTTTACACATATGATCCAAATAAAATAATTGTAATTGATAATAAGATCTATATTTATTTGTCATTAGATCATTTAAAAGATTTGAAAGAAAAATATATATATATTTATAGTCCAATTGAAAAAAATAGTTATTTATCACCGGAATTATCAGATACAAAAAGATTGCCAATTATAATAAATTATAAAACAATTTTTTATAGTTTAGGATTGTTAATAAAGGAAAATGCAATAAGCATAGATAATTATAATGGAACAAAATTATATTATTTTATAAAAAGATGTTTAAATGAAAATCCAGATGAGAGATATTTATTGTTTATATAAATAAAGTATTTATCTCATATTATGTTATAATGTCTTTGGCTACATTCAAAAAAAAATCCATAAATAAATATTCAAGCGCAACAAAAATATCAGGAAAACCTCCGGGAGGTGTTTTTCTTCCTCAAGGTCCTTTTGGTGGAAACAAAGAATATTTATCCATAGCATTAGATTCTCCTGGTTTTGAAGGTTTTTCTTTAAATGGAAATCATAGAAATATAGGTTATATAGGAAAAACCTATAAATTTTCCAAAAATGGAACTCCTTATAGAGGTTTTTATCCAAAAGGAAGTGGTTCTCGCTTAGGTTCTTATAAAGGTGCAACGGAATATAATAGATTAATTCAACCAGTTTGGAATGTAAATGAAGTATATGTTTTAGGAGATCAATATAGATTTGTAAAACAATCAGTTCTCTCTAATTTTGGAATGCTAAGAAAAAAATATAGATGGGCTTATAATGGGCAATATCCAAATTATTGGGTCCAACCAAATTATGGTCAAACAACACAATCAGAGACAAAAAGTCAAGGAAAATATTTACACGATTTAAAAGTATCAAATATTTGTGTTGAAGATATAAATAATAATGATAAATATATAGGATTTATTAAAAATTGTAGTGGAACAACATGTCATACAACTCCTGCAATGTTTAAATATAATGATGTTGCAAGAAATTCCGTTTATACAAAGAGATTAAATCAACCTTTAGATGCTAGCGAACAAACTTTAAGAATTCAAAGGAAATGCACAGATCCTTCAGGAGCAAAAAAACCATTTCCTTATGCTACAAATGGTAATTCTTGTAACCAATTAAATATAAATTATGTAACTCCACCTGCTTGGTATATAGAAGAAAATAATGCACAAATTAATTAAAGATATTTAAATATAATAAAATATAATAAAATAGAATAAAATAGAATATAAATATGGAAAAAAAAATACTATTTGTAGAAAATTTATGGTGGCCTTTTGGTGCTCACTTATTACATACTAAATTTGCATACATTTATGCATTGAAAAATAATTTATATTTTTTTTATAAATACAATACATTTCCAGTGTTTTTTTATTTTGATTATACAATAGAACATTTTTATGAATCAATATCAAATATACATGAAAGTGATTTTTTTGGAAAAGAAATGATAAAATATAATTCTGTAGAAGTAAATGAAGAATGTAAATGGATTTATAAACCAGATGAATTCCAAACAGTAAAAGATTTTCATCAAAATATACTTAAAAAAATTTATAAACCAAATGAAATGGTGAAAAATCATATAAATAATAATAAATTATATAGATACTTAAAAGACAATAACATAAAATATATTGGAATGCACATAAGATTAAGTGATAAAACAGGAGGAAATTTCAAAGAAACAGATTATATTGACTTAGATATTTATTTAAATAAATGTTTAGAATTATGTGAAAAATATAAAATAAAAACTATAGTAGTTTGTTCAGATACTACGGATGGATTAAATAAAATTTTAGAATATAATAAAAAATTAAATAATGAAATAGAAATTTTATATAATACTCAAGAAAATAGATGTAAAGATGATTGGAGAGAATCAGTAGTTTATAGAACTGCCAATTTAATAGCTTCTCCAAAAGAAATGAAAGATGAATATTTGACTGCTTTCGTAAATTTTGAATATTTACTTAATGCAGAAATAATAGTAGGAAATTGGGATAGTTGTTTTATTTTAATGGCAACCGAATATAGAAATAACAATTTAGATATCAATATAAATACAAAAAATTCTCCAAGATGGGGAAATCCATATTAATTAATGAAAATAAATATATAAATAATATATTATATAATATATATTATATTATGAAATCAAATAAATATTCAAATATTTTGCATAATCAAATTTTACAAAAGCATGATAAATTTATGAATCTAAAAATTTACATAAGTGGTTCATATAATTTAAAAAAGATGTATTACGCTGGTGTTGAAAAGCATAATGCAAATATTTTTAATAATAAATTTATAGATGCTGGTTTTGATTTATATTTGCCTGAAAATGAAGATCCAAAGGAAAATTATAATTGGGGAGAATCAATTCGTTTTTTCGGAACAGGATGGAAAGAAACTAGTCCTGTGAATAAAGTAGATTTTAAAATAAAATGTTCAGCAGAAATGTATTGTGATACAGGTAAAAAATTTAATACAGGATTTTATATGTATCCACGTTCAAGTTTATCTAAAACTAATTTAAGACTAGCCAATAGTGTAGGTATTATTGACTCAGGTTATCGTGGTAATCTAATAGGCATGTTTGATGTTGTAAATGTAGAAAATACATTAACCAATGAAAATAAAGGTGCAGACTATTTTGCAAAAGCATATGATAGATTAGTTCAAATTTGTGCTCCGGGATTAGTTCCAATTTTAGTAGAAATAGTTGAAAATGAAGATGAATTAGGAAATGAGACGGAAAGAGGAAGTGGTGGTTTAGGTTCAACAGGAAATTAAAAATATAATATTATTTAAATAATATTTAAATAATATAAAAATAATAATAATGAAATCAATATTAAAAATTAAAGATCCAAATAATAAACTAATAATTATAGGTTTATTAAGTATTTTTATTATTTTATGGATAATTGTTTATGCTATTCCAGGTTTATTATCTAGTTTATTTAATACAATTTTAGGTAAATTAATTTTGGTGTTACTGGTTTTATTGTTGAGCATAAAAAATGTAACGTATGGAGTATTAATTTTTATTTTTTTAATTATAATTTATAGATTAATTATAATCTCTAGTTTAAAATTAAAAGAAGGATTTGAATGGGATCAAAAATCATTAAATAAATTTTTAGAAATACAAAAAACTATAAATCCAGGAATAGTTTTTAGTGCGTCAGAAGTGCAAAAACAAGCATCACAAAAAGAATTAGAATATTTTTTAAAACATTATCATTGGCCTTGGTCAAAAGAAACCGAAGAATTATATATAACTTCTTTAAATTATAATCCATATGTAAGAACAGATCCCCAATTAGCTTTGGAAACTATACGCACTATTTATAATGAAAATGCCATTTTGCAATTATTATCTTGGCAAGCAAAAGAAGGTCAATTCCTACGTAATGGAATTACAATAAAAGGTGATAAAATGAATGAAAAACAAGCACTTCCAAATGGTTGGGGAGATTATGCATTTGATTCAAGGCAAATAAGAGAAACAGACAATATAATAAAATGTGGTATAAATGAAAAAGATAAATCATTATCTTTGCAGAAAATTTTATTTATGGGAGACGGTGGAATATTATATGAACATGTGAAAAAAATAATTCCATTAGATTATAAAGATTTAGAAAAAATTATCCCTGGGTTTAAATTTTTGAAAAGTCCTTGTAATCCTTGCGAAGCATTAGAAGAATCTCCAAATTATAATTGCCCGTTTAGTTTAAAATTAAAAAAAACAGATTATAAAGAAGAAAACAAGGATGATGATGAAGTAAGTCCAATTTGGAAATATCTTTGGTTTGATAAAAAAAGTAATCTTAATAAGTAAAAATTTAAAAAGAATTTGTATAAATTTTATAAAAATAATTATGTATTTGGTTAAGAAATTATTAATTATAAATAAAATAGGAAAAAAAAAGGAATTGCCTAAGGAAATACTTGATATTATAAAAGATTATAGTTTTTATGATATCATTAAAATAACAAAATTAAAAAAAATAGAAATAAATTATATTATTGATAACACATTAATTTATTATAGTTTTAAATATATACAAAATAAAAAATACAGTCATTTTGGAATATTAACTATGAATTTTGATAAAATTAATATACATATAAAAAATGATATTTGTAATTTTTGTGGAAATTATTGTTCTCATAATACAATAAAAAAAATTACATGTAAATGTTAATATTATTACAAATTTATTATCTCCTTTTCAGTGTTCTTTTTTTCTTATTAGGTTTCTTTTTGGATAAATATCTCCTCTTTCTTTTAGTTAATTTTCTACCACCTGTTTTTGGAACATATAAATAACCATTTCTACTATGACATGACTCTCTAACTGGACTATCACATTTTGGACAGTAATATTTTCTATCAAAAGCATTTTCACCAGTAACAATTTTAACACAACCAAAATGATATCTATGACCATTTTCACAAATAAAACAATCACGAAGTAGCATATTATTAAAATAAGCATCTACATCTACATATTTTTTACATGTTGGGCAAATAAAATCACTATCACCGATATTTGTTAATTTTTTACCTCTTCCAGGTTTAAAATAACCAGGCAATTCTTCTTTGGTTGGAACGTAACTAAAAGACATAATATTTATAATATAAATAAATATTTTAATTATCATCAATACTGGAACTGCATGTTTTCATAATGTTTAATAGCAATGAATTAGAATATGTATTATCAGTTTGTTGAGATACTTCGTAATTATCATCATCATCATCATCTTGAACAGCATTACTTTTATCAAAACATTGGAAAATATTGGATAAAAATACACTATTTTTAATTTCTGGTTCCTTTATTAAATTATTTTCTTTATCGTCATTATCGTCTTTATCGTCTTCATTATCTTTATCATCATATAACTCAAAACTTTCATCATAATCAATTAATTTATTTTGAGTACGTTTTATTCTTGGTGAATTACAACTAATATCTAAATCTTTGCTTTTTCTAGCAATAGGAGTGCAAGTAGCGCTATAACTCCTTTGTTCTCCTTGTGAGACCTGTCTTGAACATGAAAACATATGAGCATATTTAGTGTTAAATGTTTGTAAAGTAATATAAATGTCATCACATAACATCTTCATAAATTTATAATCATCATTTTTATTCAAAATTAATAATTGTTCAGAATATTGTTTCATTTCATTTAATAACAATCTCATTCTATTTTTAAAATAATCATCCAAAATTTTCCTTTTTTTCATCATTTTATCAAAATTTTCATTTATAATATTTTTATTAAAATTATGTTCATTAATTTCAAACATTAATTCCTGGGTTCTTTGTCTAAAAATGTATTTAGTAATATCATGTTTTTTATAATTTTTTTTGTTATCAATAGTAACTTGAAAACTATCTCCAGTTATATAATTATTTGCACTAATGTTTATTTGACAATTGTTAGTATTATCCGATAAAACATGATAAACTTTATTAATATCCATAACAAGATCATCAGTTTCTATATTTTCAACCCATTGATTATTTTTCCAATCATATATTAACCCATTTTTAACTCTAATATTAACATTATTCATGATTTTGTAAATAATAGAATGCAATATTTCTCCATAAACATAACCAGCTTTTTCTAATTCATCTATAAAATAATATTTATTTTTTTGTTTGGAACTTAGTGTTTTTAATAAATATGCATTGTGATCAATTCCAAAACCTATAAAAATATTTAAATTAGACATTTTATTTATTATTTCTAATAAATCTTCTGCAACCAAATTTCCAGCATTAGCTTCACCATCGGTCATAAAAATATGTGTAATATCTACATTTTCATCATTATGATCAATAGTTTTATTAGATTGTAATTTATGGATATAATCTTTAGAATTATTTAAGGCAAGTTCTATATTTGTCATATTTTTAGGACGTATTTGTTTAACTTGTGAGATTAAATCTTGATAATTTAACTTTGAAATTAATTCATTTTCCAAAATTGAATATATTTTATCATCAAACGCAAAAATACTAATATACACATATATATCTTTTTGATTACTTAAATAGTCAATCATATTTATAATTGTATGATTAATATGATCCATTTTGCTTCTATTATCGTTACATGTGTCACTCATAGATCCAGAACAATCAACATTAAAAACAAGATGATGGATTTTTTTTGAAGAATTAATATTTTTATTAATATTATCAATATTATCAATATTATCAATATTATTGGTTTTTAAATTAAATATTCCAAAATTCATGTTTTCATTAAATAATTTAATATTGGTAATATCATGTATATTTTCCAATTTTTCATCAAAATAAATAGAGGTTTCATTATCGCAGATTAAATTCATGTTGCTATAGTTATAATATAAGTTTTAAATTTTAATTGTTAATAAGTAAATTATTTTTATCTCATTTTTTTTTGTTAAAAATTAATAAAATTAATAAAAAAAATTTAAATTTAAATAAATACATGTAAACAATAAAATGGATCAAAAACAGAGAAGAAATGCCTATTTACTTACTATAAATAAGGATTCAAACCGAGCAATTTTTTCAAAAAAAATTTTAGAAGATATAGGTTTTGATGTGATTACTGTAATTGCTATTCCCCATGAAGACAAAGTTTTGTCAAACAAAATAAGCATGCAACATATTTATGAAATGATAATAAATTCTGAAGAGGATTACGCTTATGTTTTTGAAGATGATATAAATATAGTGGAAACAATTAAATTGGAAGAAATAATAGAATATGAAAAAATATCTGAATTATTTTTTTATTTGGGATTATGTGAAATTAGATGGATGATTAATAAATGTACATCTATCACAGATTATATAATAAATGGTCATGATGTATATTCAAAGTTAGGAGGTATACGAGGTTTACATGCAATTGGTTTTTCAAAAGAAGGCGCAAAAAGAGTATTGGAATATTCAAAAACAAAAATGAATCATGAGAGATATATGGATGAGATATTAGATTTTTTTGCAAGACAAAATGCTGTAAATTGTGTTCGTTATGATTTGGAAAAGATTGATTTAAATAGAGGAATAATTTATCAGGATAGAGAACAATTTCCTTCTAATATTAATAAAAATTAAAATTAAACATAAAAGAAAAATAATATAAAAATAAAAAATTAATAAAATCATAAAAGAATGGATAATTCTAATAGTAGTAAAGCAAATCCAACTAAAGAAACAAGATTAGTTGATATTGAGGTAAAGGACGAAAATATAGCATTGAATTTAATGGTGAATTTTTTGCAATTAGCCAATAAAAGAGGTTCATTTTCGATTGATGAAAGTGCAAAAATTTGGGAATGTATAAGTAAATTCCAAAGTCAAAATCAAAAAAAAGATTAAAAACAAAAATTAGAATAAAATACAATAAGGAAATAAATTGTATTTTATTATAAATAAAATAAAACGCTTTATATAGGGATCGAACCTATGACCTTGAGGTTAACAGCCTCACGCTCTACCTACTGAGCTAACAAAGCACAATATAAATATATATTTATTCTTTAAGTAATTTTAGACTTAAATTGTTTTTTACAATTTTTACAAAATCTAAATGAACCGTCTTTCATTAAAGGAATGGTGTCTTTACATGAACAAAAAATACAAATTGATGAAAAAGGTGTTGATAATGCATTTTGCATAAAATTATTATTATCTTTTGTAGTTTGAAAATTATATGCAAAATTAATAGGCGTTTCTACTAAATTTTTATTAAACATATTAGGAAAACTCATTTTATAAATATTTATTTATATTTAATATATAAAAAACTTTAAATGAACTTTTTTGGAATTCTTATTTTTTTTACTTTAATAATTAAAATAATATTATTAATTTTCATATTAATTCATGCGTATTATAAATATAATTTTAAAAGAAAACCAGGAGATTACAATTTAATCATAAAAGAGAAAAACACTTTTAAAATTAAACAAAACCTTGACCTATTATTTTCTTCTTTAGTAGCTTTGATTTTAATAATATTGTTTTTTCCCAACAATAAAAATGATTTGGTTATTGATAAAGAAACTAAAAGAATTTTATTTTTATTTGGAACAGTCTTATTTATTAAAGATATAGGAATAGAAGTGTAAAAAATTTAAAAAATTTAAAAAATTTAAAAAATTTTTTATAATCTTCTTCTTTGAAATAAATAACCTGCCGAGGTTCGTCCAACCATTCCAATTGCACTGTGAGGTTTGTATATAAAGTTTCCTTTACTTTGAGTATAACACAAAGTATTATTACAATTATTATACATTTTATTATAAGGCAAAATTGTAGTATCTCCTAATGAAGCAAAATTATTACTTTTATGTAATGATGTGCTAGGATATGCTTTTACATTACTAAAGTAGGCATTATTATTATTAATAAAAATCATTTATATTATTATAATTTATTTTAAATTATTATAATATTTTAAAAAATATTCTCATTAACCTCTTCCACATGAACCACACCCAGGTCTTACATTAAATATTCTGTCAATCATAGGAGCCTTTAAAGAGGTAGGTGCTTTTTTAGTTTGTTGTTTAGCTAAATTATTCAAAGCAATTTGTTGTAAATTATAATTGGGTGAATTATTAAAAGAATTTTGTAAATTCATTCTAAGAACTATTGAACTACGCATATTATGATTTATAATTATTACAAATATTTTTATTTCTTTTTCTAAATCATTTTAAATAATAATACTTATTTTAATAATTTTTATTTTAATAATTTTTAACAACTATATCTTCAACACCCTGTTGTATTATATCATCTTCATTACATTTACATTTATAATAAGGAATTATTTCATATTGATTGACAATATTTTCAGTTCCATCCTCAAATTTTATTACAAATAACCCGCTTCCTAAATCATTAATAATTTCTGCTTTCTCTTTTATATTTGAATTGTTTTTATAAGCATAAACAAACACCCCAACAGCATATTTATAAACTACATCATTTATATCTTGAAAAAGTGGATTAGCATAAATTTTAATATCAGTAATTCTATTATTTTGATCTAATGGACAATTACAATCTGCTACAATTGCCGTTTTGAATTGCTTTCCTCCATAAATAGGGAAGGCACGATTAAATGGAATATATGGTGATCCAAAAGTAGGTGGAATGACTCCTCTTCGTAAAACCTTTCTTCCTTTTAACTTATTTAAATATCTATCATAAGAATTATGTTTAATATCACATCCAATTCCACCAGGAGTTTGGGTTCCAGGTCTGCTAGAAGTATTGGAATGATGACGATTATTCAATGAGGTGTTAAAACCAGTAGGAATAGTTGCTTTTTGAACACTAGGATATGGTCTATCACTTTGTTGATTCCATCCAACATTATTAGTTTCTATAGTTGGTCTAGAATAAGAACTTAGTGATCCTAAATTCATCGTGTATAAAGATGAATATACACGAACCGTATTTTGTATGAGTTTTTGCTTTTGATATTGATCTGCAGGTGTATTGCCACTTAATCCTTTATTACATCCTCTACATCTGTATCCATATGGTTCAACTGCAAATGGTTTATATGTATTTCCATTAAAAATAATTCCTGTTCTTCCTAATAACATAATATATATATAATGCTATTAAATTATTTTACTTAATAAAATTGATTGAATTTTTGATTTAAATTTTTAATCAAGCAAATCAAGTATTTCAAGTAATTAAAATGACTACTATTAATAATAAAATTAAACAATCAGCATTATGTTGTATTTATTGTGGAAAAAGTTATAAAACTCGTTCAAATATAGAAAAACATTTAATATTATGTGAAATTAATTATAAATCAAAAAATAATAAAAATAATAATTACGACTCAGATGAAGATTTTTCAGTTCCTTCTTCTAAAAAAATGTATCAAATAATTTTGGAATTAACAATGAAGTGTAATAAATTAGAAAATAAATTAAATGAGTTAAACAAATTTGTTGTAAAAAAAATAAAAAAAATAGATATTTTACAATATTTAAACAATTTATCTGACAAACCAATATTAATTTTTGATAATATTACTGATATAATTCATATTGAAGATTCTGATATAGAATTTTTATTTAATAATTCATACTTAGATACAATGAATATAATACTGAATAGATGTATTTATGAAAAATCAAATCTGCCGATTTCTTCATTTAATCAAAAAAACAATGTAATTTATATATTTAATAAAAATATGGATAATTATACATCATGGAATATAATGTCTAGAGATAAATTTGTAAGATTTTTGAATATAATTCAATTTAAATTATCTAAAGCATTAAGTAACTGGCGTAAAAATAATTTGGAAAAAATATTAGATAACGATAATATTAGTATTATTTATGATAAAACATTTTCAAAATTAATGACACCCGAATTTAAAACAGAAACTACATATAATAAATATTACAATAATATTTATAATAAAATAAAAAAAGATATTAATACATGTTTAATGGATATAAATTTCACACATTAATTAAACTTGGTTGCAAAGCAATTCCACAAATTCCATCATCATTAGTTGAATCAGAACGACCAATTTTAACATATCCTTCTTCGCCCCAACTAGTTGACCAAGAATTTTTAACTAACCAATATTTTTTTCCATCTTCCTCTCCAAAACCAGCAATCATAACTCCATGATCTAAATTTGTGCCACATGCTGTTGAATCTAATACTCCTCCTGAATAAAATTGGAAATAATGTGTGTCAGCCTCAATAGCAACGGCAACTGGTTGTTGTGCAACAGCAGCTTTGAGTAATAATTCATTTTTAGAAGGAACATCACTACAAGAAGAAAATTTAACTACACTATCACATCTCAGACACTGACCTTCAGTTTTAGTTGTGCCAGATGTATATGGATATTCAATTGCTAAACATTGACCATTTTCAATCAAATATTTAAACGCACCATCCATTTGACCTCCACTGCAACCATGACTTCCATAATTAAAACCAGTTGCACAATCAACTAATTGTTGCTCAGATAAGTCAATTAATTCACCAGAACTAATTGCCCAAGCACCTTCGGCTGCTGCTGTGGATGAAAATGTCCAACAACTTCCACATTGTCCCTGATCTTTTACTCCAGTAACAGCATTCTTTTTTCTCCAATCTATAGAACTAGGCAAATTAGAAGTGCTAGATGAAAATGGCACACAACCAAATCTACTTTGTGATAAACCTCTTAAATTAGAAACTGAATTTTCAACATTTAAACCATTAACATAATATTCTTTAAATTCATCAACAGTTAAATCCGCAAAATGATTAACACCTAAAGTGAAATTATGCTTTGCTTTAAAATTATGGGATAATATTAGTTGTAAATTATTTTTAAAAATTCGGAATCTTTTTTCCATATGTTCAATTGAATCATATACTTTATTATATTTTTTTTGGAAAATCATAAATTCAGACCATTCACGATCATCAATAAAACCAGAAGTAAAATTAATAACTCCAGTAAATAAAAATAATAGAAGATGAAAATATTTTAAGATTACAATAACATTCATTTTCGTATAAAATAAGATTATATAATAATTTAAATAAATTAATCATTTTAAATGGTTTTCATATAAAAATTAAAATAAATAATTAAAAAATTAAAAATATCTAATTAATTTTACATTTGATTTAAAAATTCATCTAAGGATACTACATTTACACCTAATTTTTTTGCATCTAAAACCTTTCCAGTTTCATCAGATTTATCTTTTACTATCAATAAATAAGTGTTTTTACTAATACTATTACTGACTTTAACTCCGATATCTTTCAATTTTGTTTCTAATTCATTATTCCTAAATCCAGAAAATACAATTGTTTTTCCATATAGAGGATGTGGTTGATTATCTATTTTTTCATCCATTTTTTCTTTTTTAGTTTTTTCATATTGGTTTAATTTATTGAACATATCCGTTTCCATTAAGAAATCTTCAAAATCATCAATTTTATCTACAAATTCTTTTGCAGTTTTTCCTGCCATTCCTTTAATTTCTGATATTTTCTTTATTTTTTCTTCATCACTAATTACAGATTTAAATACATTAGGATAATTATCCAATATTAATTCTATTTTTTTATCACTAAATCCACGACCAAATATATTTGTAGCAGTCATTAAAGTTGGCAATGGAACTTTATCCAGTCTATCACGAATTCCGTTATGAATTTTAGTTGCAGTTGTTATTTGAAATCCTTCAACTTTCTTTAAATCATCAATAGTCATGTTAATAATTTTGGGAACTGAATCATAACCAGATTTAATTATTCTTGAAATATTTCCTGATCCTAAACCTTCAACACCAATATCTTTGAAAAACTTGGCAATATTTTTTTCTCTCACTGTTTCATCTGATAATTTATCTTCTAAAACTACATCTACATGCGTATCATTCCATTTATAAGGAACTGATGGCATTTTAGGTTCTTCTGCAGGAACTACAACCTTTTTAATATATGGAATTACATCTCCACTTCTTATTATTTCTACAACTGCACCAATTCCGATATTATTATCTTTTATAAACGCACCATTAAAACCAGTAGCAAATTCAATACGAACACCTCCTAAAGTAACAGGATTAATTTGAACTCTAGGTTTTAAATAACCATCTTTACTTGGACTCCATATAACATCCACTACATTAGATTCAACAACTTGATCGGATAAAACCATTTTAAATGCAAAAGCATGATCAGGATTTCCAGATTTTCTAGGATATATTTTATCGTCCACAACAATTACTCCATCGATTTCATAAACATAATTTTTACGCCATTCAATTAAAGTTTGTGATAAAAATTCATTTGTTAATTCATCAGAATTGATTTCATTATACATCACTGAATCAATATCCATATTTTTCAAAAATTCAAATTGCTCTGATGGTTTTAAAGATGGAACAATAACTTCGTATGCTACAAAATGAACATCCTTAATTTTATGATCAACAGTTTTTTGATTCACAATTCCGGAAACCAAATTCCTTGCATTGGCAAAATCTTTTTTATATTTTTCTTCAAAAATTATTTTAGGAATTACAAATTCACCACGAATAACAACTTTTTCTTTTATATTTTTCTCATCTTTAAATGGCAATCGTAAATAAGGAATAAAATGACTAACATCTTGTCCTACTTTTCCATCTCCTCTAGTATATAATTTTGGTCCATCCGAACCCTCTGTTGTATATAAACCACTTACACCATCTAATTTGCATGAAATTACATAAGGTCCAGCATATTTTAGTTTCCAAGATTGTAATGCTTTAGTATCAGGTTTGATTTTATCCATAGACCACATTTCATATGGTAAAACTGCTTTTGTTTTTCCAACAGGAATAGGTGCTCCAATTAATTTTATAACTTTATTTTCAGGAAATTTTTCTCTAATAAAATCTTCTAAAATATCAAATTGATTATCAGTAATAATTGGTTTTTGATTTCTATATAATTCATTAGATAAAACAACCATTTCTGATAATGTTTTTTCTGATAAATCTTTTAAAACAGAAATTCCATTATTTTTAAAATCATTAATTAATTGAATAATTTCTTCTTCTGATTTTTTATCCTGATCTTTTTTTTTAATAGTGCGAATTTTTTTAACTGTTGGAACAACATCTTTATCAATTTTTTTAATTGTTTTTTTAACATTAGTTTTTTTAATTACTATATCTGTATTTTCAGTTGGTTTATTTTCAATTTCAGTTAATTTAATTACTGCACGACCATCTGTTCTTTCTACAGGTGATTTATAAACTAAATTCAAATAATCAAAAATATCTTTTTCATCTTTAAAAGAAGCGTCTACTTTTTCTCCCTTTTTCTTGCCTTCCATTTTGTATAAACCGTGTTCATTCATAGTTAATCCATTTTGTAATGCCTCATGACGCATAACAGTATTGAATATTTTTGATCCAGTAAAATATAATATGGAAAATGGATATTCTTCTGGACTAGTGTATAAGAAATCCACACGTCTGGCAAATTCAAACGACGGTAATTTTGCAATAACCAAACATTTGGTAGGACCTCTTGACAAAACTTCTAATATTATTTTATCTTTAATTAATTCATCAATAAATTTAATAAAAACTTCCTTCTTTTTAGATGTGATAATAACATCGATATCGCCAGAAGATTCTGCACCACGACGATAACTTCCTACAATTTCCAATCGTGAGTCATTATCATTTCCAATCAAATCAACCACTTTTTTAAAATCAGTTTCAAAAACTTTTTCATATTCCATAATTTCAGTTCTAGGAATACGTTTTAAAATATCTTCGTAATATTTTAATCCTGTTTTTTGAACGTCATTCAAAACTTCATCAGAACGATTGCGTAATTGCTCAATAGTAGTGATTCCTTTTTCAACTAATTCTTTTGCTTTTTTAGGTCCAATTCCATATACTTCTCCCAAAATATTTACAGGATTATTTTTCTCTCTTTCTAAAATTTTTAAAGTTCCAGTATTTACAAATTCATTTAATTTTTCTAAAATTGTTGAACCGATTCCCGGTTTATCTTTTAATTGATCTACAGTAGAAATATCATTAGGAATAGTCATTAAAGTTTCTTGAGCTTTTTGATATGCTCTTGCTCTAAATGGTTCTCCTTGTTTCAACATAATAGCAGATAATTTTTCCATTAATTCAATAAAAGACTCATTGTAACGGGTTGCTCCACCAGACATCATTTTAAAACTATTGATATTTGAATTACGAGATTTAACTTTAATAGGTTTTGCATTAAAAAAAGTAGGGAAAAAGTATTCAATTTTTTTTTTGATAGTAATATTTTTTCCTTTACTTTTTCTTTTTTTTAAAGATCTAAGTTTATATTTTTTCTTCATTTTTATATTAAATTGTTATTTTTAATTTAGGTTGATATTTATTAATTTTTATATTTTTATTAGAACTAGTATTTATAAAACATCTCCAAAAGTAAGGTTCTTTATAAACTATTCGCGCTTCTTTAGCAGGATTCAGTAATTTATCTTGAAAATTATAGGAAGAAATAATATCGTACCAATAATCTAAATGAACAAAAGCAGAATGATACATTTTTCCTTTAGAATTCATTTTTACAATGAAATCAATGTGTTTAACTTTTCCATATTTTAAATCATGAAAGATGTGAGATATATATTCCTTACTAATATTTAAATGTACATAAGGAATATATAAACTCATTAAATTAGTTTGAATAGTAGATTCCATAATTGTTATTGTTAATTTATTTTTTTTATTAATTAAAATACTAAAAAATTATTTCAATTTTTTTTTTATTAAAAGTGAAATTTAAAATTTTTTCTTCTCACTTTATTTAAACCTCAAATATGAAATATTATT
>JACCDO011293565.1_pt1 | contig 17573 bp, 14 predicted proteins | sample 7446101 | NCBI WGS metagenome assembly JACCDO01 (sample SAMN15323440, study PRJNA562643) | freshwater metagenome | isolation source: river surface water | place: USA:Blue River Watershed | collected 2017-08-16 | reverse complement strand
TGTGCACTTGTGTTAAACTTTACACCTATAAAACGGGTGCGGTTGAAATAACAATTCATAGAAATGATAATGAAATAGGCAGATTAATGATAACTAGAGACAAATTATATAGTCAAAACATATTACCACCTAGCACTATAATAGCCTCTAATACAGATGATGAAACTGATAGACTTACTGACAGCGAAGCAGATATGATTATAAAAAGTAAATGGTCGGCTTGGTTTAGAAATTTATTTTTGCCTAGAATGGTATTAAAACCATGGACATTATCACAAAGTGATGAATGCGGTAGCATATCTAATCGTATTAATGATAAACCAGTTGAAAAGTATTTGGTAGATATTATTCCACCCAGAGTAACTATAGGTAAAGGCATTAGGTGGAAACTAACTTTAGATGAGAATACTAATACTTATAAAAATTCATCAAAACTTCAGCAACCGAATCCAATTCTGGTAGCATTATATTTTAGAGACACATCACGAAGTAAGTGAAAGGTTTCATGTAAATTTTGTGTATATTTAAGAATTATTACAAGAATATATTATTTTTATATTTTTTTCATCGAGCTTTTGGATGTGTCACAATATAACTTATTACATCAGACACTGAAAGCAACGACGAGGCATCTTTTTCATTAATTTTGATCCTAAATTCATCTGTTACATTATTGATTATTTGTTTCCTCTCCAAACTATCGAATCCTAAGTCTACTACAAAATGACTAATGACAGACGGTAAGAACACATTGAAGTATAATTTATATAGGATATAGCGATAATACCTGTGTTCCAAAATATTTGAAGGGGATGATTGTAATGATGAAACGCAATTAATTACTCTTTGCTTCACATCTGCGGCAGGCAAATATGATGATTGTGGTATTGAACTAAACATTCTGGCATTGTTTGTGCGCAATCTTGCTATTAGTCGGGTAGGAAAGCTCATCTTAGTAACTTCTTTTACTTTACTTCTATTCTTCATCCAATACTAATAAAACCGGGCCTATCATTTAGTATATTGGAAGTGTTTGTAAAATTCAAAACAGTATAATATAAGATAATTTAATAGAATACATCAACAAGTCGACAAATTATCACCAAAATACTTCATTTTTGATTTTATACTGGCAAGTGTACTATTACAATTTTCTTTACTAGTATTGAATTAATGGTACTATTTTTATGTACTATATTTTACTTTATTAGTTCAGGCGTGGAATGGCGAACAAAAACAAATAAAATATAACCCTATCGGTCCTTATGGCCGTTTTAACCAAAAAAATTCAAAATAATAATTGATAACAATAAACGTTGGCGGTACTACCCCGTATAACATAATAATATGGTATCAGAATTCATCATATGAAGTGCTTCTATTTTTATTAACACATTTACTATAAAAACCCTCTCAACAATAAATCGTATGAACTATAGATTAATCTATACATTTTTATAGGCTGGACAAGGAGCATCATTACAAAATTATAACAACGAATTGGTTAAATGTATCGAAGATTTGCGCGAGAAAAGGGAAGAGATAAATCGTCAAATACTTAAAGAAGAAGAAGAAAAGGCAAAAATTCAAAGAGACTTAAGCATCCTTACAGACAGATTATCTACTATAAATGAGACTTTGGCTAGAAAAATACAGGCTCGTAATGAATATGATAGAACTATTCAAGAAACAGAAGCTGCTTACATGAAAATTCTAGAAAGCTCTCAAACACTGCTGCAAGTATTGAAACGAGAAACGGTGAATCTTGTTAAGAAGAAACAGTCCTCGTCATAATTACCAGTATGATCAATGTAAAATAATTTTAGTAGATGTATATTACACTTATTTATATTATTACAATAATAACTAATTAAATACGGCAATAGAAGCTTTAATCTGTCGTCCTCCAAAATACCTTTTGTCCATTTTTGTGAACGCATTCTGTGCTTCATTTTCTTTCTCAAAACTTACTATTACTTTAATGAGACTATTTCCACCGACAACAATGTCAACATCTAGTACATTTCCAAATTTTGTCATTTCCTGTAGTACTTCTTGTTTAAAGTAAGGATCAGATGCTTCCTCATCAACAGATATCATATTTTCTAGTACAACAGACCATCGATTGTTTTTACTTTTAATCTTTTCAATTGGACTTTTTAAAGCGAGTTCTACTAAGATTGTGATTCCAGCCAGTGGAAAGCAATTCATATTCAAACTACAATCCTGAGCAGAGTTTACATTATTGAATTCAATACATGCATTTTTTACAATTACATCAGTTGACTGTAGCATATTACCCTCACCATAAAATGTACAAGCATTAATCGTACCGAATGGCGAAAATATAAGCTTCAACTCATCTGCTGTAATAGCAGAATGTACATTCTTTACTATGATCAATTTTGTATCTAACAACAATGATGCACTTAGTGGAATATTTGAATCGGTTTTATCTGTTAAATTATTCACATGGGTATTACTCGATAATAATGTACTTGATAATAAAGCTTTAGCTTGATCTTTAACCGAGAGTACATTAATTGCAGTTGGAGTAATACCCGAAAGGTTGGCCGCTTGTTGAGCAGTGTATTGTGCTGGTCTACGACATACTATATTTCGATTGGCCAATTCAAAACCTTCCATCGCATCTATTGCCGCAGTGGCCGAATCAGTATGCAAAAAGTCAATAAAACAAAATCCTTTGTGTTTTGTGCCATCACCAGCACTACTCATCTCAATATTTACAATCGTACCAAACGGTGAAAACAATACTTGCAATTCTTCTGCTGAAACATTGTAGTAAATATTACCAACAAATATGCGATTTTCTTGTTGATATTTCCCACCAATTCCGCCCTTAAGAGTTGGTGCAACAGAAGAAGTAATTGTAGATGCTTTCGCTATAGCTTGCTGCAGTGCATGCTGTATTTGAATATTATCATGACTGCTTAATGTAGGATTATGTATTATAGTGTCATTTTTAGTTGTATCTGCTGCAATGGATGTAGGAGTTACGTCCCATCCTCGTTTCTTTCTTGGTTTTTTAGCAGCAGGTTCTTCCATAAAATTTTATTACTATTAATTCAGTCTTTGATAACGAAAGATGGCCGAAAATCGATTTAAATTCTAAAATGTATTTATTCGTGTCTGATAATAGTTTGTTTCAACTACTGAAACTCGGCATCAAAATTTAGTTGAATTATGGGACTTTAAATAATACGGAGGATATGTCAATTGTCCAGGAATCAAGTTTGGCAAATCAACTGGGCACAATACGAGCCTATATTAGGAGGGGTCCGGGACCGATATACATAGTTCCGTATTAGAAAATTCAATTGAAATTGTAAATAGAATAGAAGCTTAACGCGTAAAATGAAAATTGTACGAGTAAGCGAACTAGATCATGGTTTCTCCATAAATTCTGGACCAATGTCTTGATGATTTGTTTAATCCCTATAATGCGGCCTCGTATGAGTCACCTTCTAAAAATTTGCAAATAGCCATAATTTAGCGTGAAAGCTCTGGAAGTATAAAGACTAGTTATTTGCATTTCACTAATCGTAAGCGCGTAGATACTTACTTCTAGAATGCATCGTGAATATATATTTATACTAATTCTTGTAATACTATTACAAGTCAAATGTTACATTAAATTGGTACCAAAAATAATACCACAGATTAATACATATAAAATCGGACATAGATTTAATAGCAATAGTGTGAATACGATTCATAGGGGACGAATTTTAATCAAAGACACTTTATCCGATACCTTAAATTACGCAAAGAAAACGAAATGGCCATCTCTAGTAAATTTATGGGAGTTTACACGACCTCACACAATATTAGGATCAGCCATTTCATTATTATTTCTATATTTGTATGCGATACCACCTAGCTTATGGTTTACATCAAAATTCAGAGAAAGTATATTATTTTCTGCCATTCCATCTCTTCTCATGAACATTTACATAACTGGTTTGAATCAAGTCACTGATGTAGAAATTGATAGAATCAATAAACCATACTTACCCATAGCTGCGGGCAATTTAACAAGAAACAAAGCCACTTTTATCATTACATCATGCTTAATTGGGTCAATATTTTTAGCTAGATCGGCAGCATGGCCATTATTATGGACATTGTTAGGCTCAGCATTTTTAGGAACAATTTATTCTTTGCCTCCATTTCGTATTAAACGATATCCACTGTTAGCAGCATTGTGTATTTTAGTTGTTAGAGGATCATTGGTCAATTTGGGATTCTTTTTTCAAGCCAAAATTGATATTCTAAATGAAAATATTCCAAGTGTAGCAGCTGCAATTTCAAAATTTCCAGAAAGTATTTATCTTACAGCATTTTTTGCTATATTTGGCGTTGTGATTGCAATAATGAAAGATACCCCTGATGTAGCTGGTGATCAAAAGTTTAATATTCCTTCGTTCTCTGTTAAATTAGGCGCTAGTCGTATGTTCGGATTTTCATGGAAGCTTTTATTTTTTCTTTTATCCAGCACTTCATTGGGATTTACTTTCAAGTTTTTGCGCAGTTATTCTACATCAACTAATATTGTGAAGTTGTATCGTGTAATATGTGCTGCAGCATTCACTTTACTAGCCAATGATGTAAAAGTTAGAGCTGAAATGGTTGATTGTAACGAATCTAAATCTATTTTCCAGTATTATATGCATATTTGGAATATATTCTATTTTTGTTATTTTCTCTTGCCATTTGTCAGATGATGTTGTAAGTATAAAATTTGTAATATGTTAAATAGATGAAAAACTGAAAGTATATTTAAACGTATAAGTAGCTCACGTCTTTAAAAATCACTACAAAAATGTAATTAATTATGCTATATGTATGTAAAAGTAATTATTAAGTCATTAAACTGTTAGTGGTTATTATTATTACGTACATTTTCTAAAAAAATATTTAACAAGAACATGAACTGGGTGCTTTATCATCAGTGCCACTTTTATTGGCAGGTCGTTTTGGTGCAGAAAGTTTGATATCAATTAAATTTGATGCTGGTTGTGCTTGTGCTGATTCCATTCCGGGTAATGCTGTAGCTAGTTTTCTGAATAATGCTTTTATATTAAATCCAGCTTTTGCTGAACTTTCAATGAACAATATTCCTTCTTTAGTTGCTTTATCCTCGCCTTCTTCTACTGATACCTGCCTCCTTTCTGATAAATCGGTTTTGTTGCCAACTAATACGATAATTACATCATTTCCTCTCTCATTTCGTACATCTTCGATCCATTTCGACGTATTTAAAAAGGAGGCACGATTTGTTATATCGTAAACTACAACAGCAACTGACGAATCTCTTATATATGATGGAATGAGAGATCTAAATCTCTCTTGTCCGGCTGTATCCCATAACTGTAATCTAACTGTTCTATCTTCGAGATACATAGTCTTAGATAAAAAGTCTATACCAATTGTGGCCTAATTAAGGTTGAATTTATGATTTAATGACATAATAGATGATGAATAGTTTAATTTAATTACCTGATAATTTTTATCAAAACTATCGTACATAAAACGACATATTATACTCGTTTTACCAACACCTTGATCACCTAAAAAAATATTATTTACATTAGCACTAATTATAAATATATGCTTATAAAATGAAACAATCCAAACCTAAAAATACCAACTTATATTTTGCTAATGGAGATATATTTGGTTGTGCAGCAGTTGCTGTTGTTGCACCACCTGTAGCAACAGATCCTCCGCTATCTTTTGATTCTGCCATTTCTATTTGATTCAAAAACGTATTACTACAAATATATTACTACTATGCTCTATTCCTACTCAAAAATGCAAATTTAATGCGCAATAACGACGGAGAGGTCTGCTTCCCTGAAAACCGCACCGAAATCTGCTTTTACCGATCTCGAACGGGCCGATATTTTGACTAAAGAGGAAAGAACAACCCTGACCAGTACCAAAGATAAATAATATTCTCATCAAATCAACAACAACAATATGAGTTGGTGGGGAGGTGGTGGAAGCAGCAATAGTAGCAGTAGTGGAGGCGGCGAAAATGGCTCGTACAATCCTAGTTCATACGATACTGGATCTTTTTCTCATGAAGATAATAGCTCAATGTCTGGTGCTGGTGGCTCTATCGAACAACAAGTGCAATTATTACAGCAACAACAAATGGTACAAATGCTTATTGGAAAATTAACAGAAATTTCATTTCAGCAATGTGTTACTAGACCTAGTTCAAATTTATCCTCATCCGAAGAAGCATGTATTAAAGCTGTAACAAAGAAGTATATTAATACTACCGAGTTAGTTGTCAATAAATTTATGAAAGGAGGGCGTGAGTAAATATCGATTGCATGGGTAAAGTAGTTGTAAGTTAGATATGGTTTTTGATGAACGTATTTCAATGAGTTAGTAATTTTCTTGTAAATTTGTATTTAATTAGACTGTTTTGTACAATTTTGTGCTCGTTCCATGTAATAATCTTTTTTCTTGTAAATTAATATTTAATTAGACTGTTTTGTACAATTTTGTGCTCGTTACATGTAATAAATCAATTTTAATATCACAATTAAATATTTTCAAACTCATACATAATAGTTTCTGGTGAGATAGATTGGTATTTATTGGTTCCAACACTATCAACCATCAAAAGGTTGTTGACTAAAGGTGTATTGAATAATTCTGTATCAATCGCAATTTTTAATGTATTATCTGATATTGTGTTACTAAATTTACCGTTAATGAAATTGTTTGATGTGTCATCGGACGTGACATTAAAATTGATTTTATTACCATAAATATTTCTTTGATTTATATCTTCTTCATCATGAGCGTCACTAGTAAACTGATATTGTGGTATTCCATATTTTGTATATATATCATTTATATTAGATTCTTCTGACGCCAGATAACAATTTATACGCTTTGTATTTTCTGCAATTTCATTAACCTTTGAAAATATCAAGACAGATTCATCAATTCTACCTTGTAGTTTTAATACCAATCCTAAATCTTCAAGGGCCTCAATCATATGAACATCCTCGCCATATGGTTCATACATTTTTATAACATCAATTAAAACTTTCTCTGCGGATTTAAATCGTCCCAGGTTAATTTTCGTTTTCGCTAATAAATGGCTAAATGTGCCATAGTCAATATGTGATTTTCCTTTGTGTGTAATTATAATATCTATTGCCAACTGCAGTAAATTAAATGCTTCCAAGTAATTTCCATTATTAATTAATGCAATAGCATTAGTTTCGATGTTTTGTAATCTTTTATCAATACTTTCTTTTGTATACACTTTATACATTTGTACACATGATCCAAATAACATCGAACTCGACAGACCAAAAAGAAAACAAAATAATGCAACAATATATAATTGATCATTTACTAGGTTCGTTGATTTTTTTGATTGTTTATTGCAGTCATTATGTACATTGTAATTAATATTACAACTGCAATCCACCAGTTGCTTATCTTTATGCATACTTTCCACATTTGATGCTATTGAACCGATTAATTGATATAAAGCTATTTCATGGCTATGTACATTATCATGATTATTTATTTTATTTGTGTCATGACAACTTTTACATGGAACTATTAAAGTAGGATTTTGCAAAAACTTATGATAACGTTTTTCTTTATAAATCATATCACTTTCTCCCTGGCTATTATCAAGTCGTGTTAAATATTTGCATTTATCATGATTATTATACTCATTATATTCATCGTAATTGTTTACCTCAGTATCCATGTAAACGTAATTACTGTAGATGTGATCACTATCGATGATAATCATAAAGTCATATTTACTTCGAAGCGCAATAAAAAGTGTGCCTATGTATATTGTATAAACTAACGGAAGCATCAGTCACACCCTATATATCTAACCTGAAATCCGAGTAGATCAGCGATTTTTTTGGTCCCCTTATCGCCGAATTTGGGAATTTGATCAACGGCTATATCAGGTCAAGCAAAAGTCATACGTGGGCAACGAACTTATAGTGGTTGTGCTATTCAGGCTTGTAACTCTACAAGAAACACGTCAATCACGTGGTTGATGATAACTGTCAATCACAATTGGTGATGCGACAATCTCACAAGGACCGCATAGAGTGGGGAAGCCACTGGGGATGCATTTTAAAAAAAACATCATAACGAACTCCAAATCGGAAAACCTCAAAATGTTGACACAAGAAAGAAAATATTGTGATTAAGATGAAGAAAGATTTACTTTTAAATAATTCTCTAGGTAACAAAGTTTCTAGGAACTATCTTAGTATTGAAACGTCTATAGGAGAAAACGATACGGATGATAATGATGATGCGATCACTCTGGCAATTAATTCGATTGCATTAACATTTAAAATTTTAGCGATTTCATTTTTGTTGTCATATTTTTCATTTACAATTCAAATGATGTTTAAAAGCTATTCTCTATTTGTTGATGAAGTGTCATTTACACCTATGTTTATTGGTTTAATCTATTGCGTCGTTTCATGGTCACTATTACTTCGGAAATTTTGTAGAGGATTAACAGCAATATCACCGGAGAGGCGATTGTTTATGCGCGCCCAAGGACTAGATATACGTGCAGATTATATGACTTATGATTCTTTTCCACTCATGCGTCAATTATTTTTTTGGATTATCGTGCTAATTATATTTGGTCTATTGATATTAACTTCGTATATATTGTTTTTCCTATGGTTTACTATTGGTGTAATTGGAATGTGGCATGCGCTAGTTCCTGCAATATGCGTTTTATTGTTAATTATTTCGTACTTATATGTCGTGAATACAATACATGTGTCGTCATTAGCGAAGGTTTTTATCGTTCTGCTCACAATAATATTATCTATATATAAGTATAGAACTGAAATGACTGATAAAATAACTAGTATGCCTATTCCTTGGCATATCCTACATTTTCCTTTAATTTGTGTTCAGTTGATAACAACAGTTGATTTGATAAAAAAAATTGTTAGTTTTCGGGTTTTAAATAAAATACAAATGAATAAAACCCAACAATATTGCTGTATAATATATATAGTTAGTATACTATTGATGATTTTTGCCGAATTATATCCAATTAGAAATTCTAATATAACAGTTGTAGTTTGGTTAATAAGTTGTGCAATGTTCACATTTGCTATTATAAGTATAGTCGACCAAGAGTTTTTAGCCATCCGAAAAAGTAGAGGATATAGTGATCCGATTCCTTTATCCAAAACTAGGTATGGGTGGGAAGCGGCTTTAGTTTTAGTAAACCATAAACATATCTTACTAGGTACTATCACTAATTTGATGCCACAAAATGTTTCTAATTGTTAATAAATATTTTAAATGAATTTACAAAATATCAATTCTATGAAGTATCGCACAACACAGCCATAGGACAAGATTATAAGCCTGCATTGAATTCAACAGGGAAACCTAACAAAGAGTTGATGATGTATGGGTTGTTATCTAACTTTTCGTGGACCATTAAAGCAAGAATACCCATTTGAGCAGCACGACCATTATTTAATTCAATTGCTTGTTTACGACGTAAAGTGGCTTCATCCCAACCAGATGCTTTAATTTGAGCAGCTTCAATTTCTTCTCTTCTAGCATTGAAACCTAATTCTATTAATCCGATAAAATGAAAAATTGCGAATAAGCCTGGAAGAGGAATTGTTTCAAAAGCCGCAAGACCAGTCTTCATTGAAGCAAATGGCACACCAAATGCGATATCACCTGGTAATCTAACACCAGCAGTAGTGACAATATGACCTAAGATTGCCAACATAGCAATGCGACCATGTTTATTCTCTACAAAACGTAGGCGTTGGAAACGTTCTTCGTCTGCATCTTCTAATAATCCTAGTGGATCCCAGAATCCTAATGGAGCTTGGGCACCTAGTGCATCAGCAAATTCAGATGCCATCTTCAATGATCTAACAGAACGGATGTTAGAAACTGGTGCAAACGCAGCAACTAAAAAGAAATTTGTATATTAGTGATTTATGAGAGAAAAATATGCATTAAAAGCATTTCGATGCATTGATATCACTTACCGCTTGCTAAAAGAGTAACGGCGATCAACAATTGAAACATTATTTTATGCTTTCCTTTATCGTCTCTTGACTTGACATCAGCAGAGATTACATTCAAGTTAGGGTTTTATCAAAAATTATTATGATTATTATTGTTATTATAATAATTTATAAATTTACAATTATTTATCTGTATTGCTCATAACAAAATCAACATGTGGTGCAAATATTTTTTGTATATAATCTAACTTGTAAACATCATCTTCATATTGATGAAATGGGATTGGGACGGATAAAGCTTGTATAGGACATATAGTGCTAGTTGATAACATGATTAATTTCTTGGTTAATATGTTGGCATAGTCGTATCTATTTCTTTGAACAGTAGTCTCTAAATCAAGAGTTTTACGATCACGCATCAATTCAACCTGGTCATCTTTCCTATCCCCTTCAGCTAAATTAAATTCAGATTGACTAAATGTAGGTGAGAATACTGAAAGATCACCATCGCGATTATTATTTCCTTTTGTAGGTGATAATGGTAACATTCGTTCATTATCTAATTTAGTCTCTTCGTTTGGTCTAAGTATTTTTCTGGCAACAGCCATAGATGGCTTTTGATTAATATACACTTCATCATCATCACTTTCACTATCTGTTAAATGATCGGCACTATCTTTTTTATTTCTTAAACCGGGAACTTCTTTATCTGGTGTCAATAATCCTCTTTCATGATCCGATTTAAAACATACTAGACCAGATTTATGACGATCACTATCAGGCAGATAAAAATCAACTAAAGTAGGACCAGGAGGGGGTGGTGCTTCCACACTTCTTGATTCTTGTCCGCCAAATAAGTACATATTTGCTGACAAAAATCCTGCTTGTTTTAATAATTTTGTGCGTAAAGTAATATCTTCGGTGTATTCAAGTTTTTCATTACTTGGTCTAAATATCCAATCGTCATCCATCTCAGTTAATCGTGGTTCAGGAACATACATGCGAATGTCAGGTTTAGCAGAAAAAAATGTAAGTTCTTGAATCGACCAACATGGATCATTAGTTAACCATGATGGAGTACTTAATAACTCATCAATTTCGGAGATATCTTTAAGAACTGAATTGTTTGGTGCATCCGGTAATTTTAATTCTGCAAATATATCAAATGGTGGTACACTACTTAACAACTTTACACTTTCTTTTGACGTAGAAATTAATTGAGGCTCAATCGGTGCAATAGACTTCAGATCAGACAAATTTAATAATTTGTCAGCAGCGGGTCTTATATTCAATTCCTCTGGGGCACCAAATCTTAAATTTTTATCTACTCCGGGAGAAAAATAAATAGCTAATTTAGGCGTTTTTAATATTTCATAGCTCAATATTTCATATTCTGGTCTTACTTTCAAAGGAAAATATGACGAATCATCAAATATATCTATACTTTTAAAGTTGTCTGGATCAATCTCTTTCCTTGATGAACCTTCTTCAAACTCGTACTTAGGAAAGAGATTACGTTTAAGTATATTTCTATCAATCTGCAATCGTTTACAATTTAATGTATCATCTACATTAAAACGTTTGTCAACCAATTCATTATTTTGACTACAAACCATACTTATAACCGTAGATGGTTTGTTATTTTCATCACTAGAAATTATATTTTTTCCTTTTTTGGAGGCTAGATTCTTGCTAGAACCTTGATTTTTACTGGAACTATCACTAGCAACCCATAATTTTACTTCTTCTTTCGTTTTAACACCGGCAATTTCCATAGCTTTTTTAATAGACACTAAATTTTTAGCTATTCTAGTTCTAATCAACCATCTACTAACTAGAGAAATGAACCTACGTAAAGTATTCATACGTTTAGCCCAAATATCATTTCGATTAGAATCAAATGAAGGCGACAATGACTTTGATAGCATATTTGCGGTAGTAGCAGCTGTTCCAGCTTTCACTTTAATACTAGTTGGAGGATATAAAACAGTATGCTGTTTCGCTTGAATATTTCGCCATTCAGTCCTTTTTTTGTATAATAATGCCCTTTCACGTTGCTGTAAAACTAGATTAATATCATCATCTGAGAGAAGTGTTGATCCTATACATTCCTCTGAAACACGAAAAGTTTTCTCTATTTCAGCTTTTGCGACATCATCAACATCCGCGGTAAACGCCATTTCTCGTAACTGGCGTTTAAATGGATCTGCCTCAGCTAAATTTAATCTTTCTTCAGCTAAAATTCCCCTCAAATCTAATAATCCCGCTCCACCACCCTCTTCTCTCATTTTTTTTTGTTCCTCGGCACGCAATTCTTTTTCTGCCCTATTTCTTTCTATCGCTATTTTTAAATCTTTTGGTTTTAATTTTCCCGGTTCTTGCGTTATCACGAAGTTAACTTGGTAAGTTGATTCTAATGATGGTGGAACCCGTAAACCTTCGACTAATTTATCATCTTTTATTCTAGGGATTATAACTTCATTTCTCCCTTGAATTGAAACATCCATTCCAGAACTTTGAAGTTTTTGTAATTTTTGTAACAATGCTTTTTTATGATTTATTGTGTTCCATTGTGCTGATGCATCATAAACTATTCCAGAACCAATGCCGCGAGGTCGAACGGGGACAGTGGACTTTAATATTCCATCTAATGCAACCAATCCAGTAGTAGAATTCTTACTCAGAACTTTAGAACTAAGTAAAACATTATCTTGAATAACAGCATCTAATGCTTTTGACAAGTCCGAAGAGTGAAATGTACTTGCCAACATTGTTGCAGTTGGATCATTGTTTCGATTAATGTTTGATTTTGTGTTATTATCGAAGTGTTCAGTATTTTTGAACTTAATTGTTCCAGTTCCTTTAAAAGAACTGTTATCACCCATAAATTCATTCAATTTTTTAGATTTATTGTTAATGTATTGCGCTATATTTGTTTCAGCCACTTCTAACTCTTTACTTTCAATAATTCCAGATGTTGCACATGCAGATATTACTGATTCAATCGGGATATATCCAGGTTCATCAAGGAAAAATTTTATTGTCATAGAACATGTACCTAATGTTATTGGTGTGAAAGTTACAGTTATAGGAAATTCTTCTTTCCCTGATATTTCACCACGCAATGGTTCAATCTTAAAATATGGATGAGGCGATACTATTTCCAAAGAGAATGGAATCTTTCCTGGTGTTGGTAAGTTGCATTTCACAAATATTGTTTTCGATACTGTTTCACATAAAGGACTTCTACTAAATGCAATAACCTTCGGAAACTCCACGGAGTTTGTTATTCGCCTCTTATTCTCTATGGTCATGGGATTGCGGTTGTGGCTTTTTCATAAATTGAACAATGTAGGCAAATCGATTTATTGTAAGTGATGATGATTTGCAACAGTTATCAAAAACAATAATATGCGGCCCAATGAGGAAAGGATCAACCTTTATGAAGAAGACTGCATGGTACGCTTAGATAATTATTATGAAACCTAATTAATTGAATAATGAGTCGTTGTGTGCTTTTTCCAATCTTTTTGTAGTTTATATCCATATTATTACTAGTTTGAAAATCTTTGCATTTATTGAATATAATTTACAAAATTATCAGGGTCTTGCTATTACATAGGCATTGAAAAAGTTATATTACGAACATCAAATATACTGCTAGAAATTCTAACTTTGATTCAAGTCTTTGAAATTCAAAGTTTGAATAGAGTGATTTAATTCATTTGTAATCCCTAATTTTTGAAGGCCAATGTGCCGAATTGGGCCAATTAATTGACGTCCAATTCGTGCATGTTTTGGTCTTGGTCTCTCACTTCTACATTTATGTCCCTTTGTCTTTTGGTTCTAAATGCCTCGCTAAAGAACAAATTTCAACCAAGAGTGAAAAGATATTTATTACGAGAAGCGAATCAAAAATCGATAAAAATGGGAATGTCAACTAGCAAACTTGTAGAAATTGATACCACATCATTTTTTGATGAAGTGTACAGCATGAATCCGCGAAATCTTTTTTCCGTATATTGTACAGGCGGAGCATCAACTGTGATTTCATCATTGGTAACAGTTCCTGGTTGCAGTAATAGTTTAATTCAGGCAGTTGTCCCATATTCTTTTTCGTCATTAAAAAAATTATGCTTAGACGGAGGTATTAAGTCTGAAAACTTTCCCCATAGTTATTGCAGTGCAGAGATGTCAATTGCGATGGCAAATGCGTCGTATAGAAAAACCATAGAGCTTATATTAGCTGAAAATAATGATATCACTGTACTTGTAAAGGATAATATCTTTGGTGTATCTTGTACAGCCGCATTAGTTTCAAAAACTTTAAAAAAAGGTAACCATAGAGCCCATGTTGCAGTTGTCGATTCTAATCACACTCGAATATATTATATGGAACTTGAAAAAGGACTGCGATCTAGACGACAAGAAGACTTACAATCTTCATACCTCGTAATGAAAGGTATTAGTGATTCCCTTCATTCTCCTACAACTCTTAATATTGATCAATTGCTAAAAGATGGTACCAAAAAGATGTATACTTGCGAAACTATACCGCATAGCGACGTTTTTGATAAAATATATGGTGGTAAAATAGGTTCAGTCCTTTGTATCCCAAATATTGGTCAGCAATGTTTTTTCAACGCTTATAAGTACTTCGACGATATTAAATTACCAAAAGGCACTTACTTATATCCTGGATCATTTAATCCGTTGCATGAAGGTCATGTTGATTTAGTTGTCTCAGCTATGAGAAAGAATGGTTGGGTGTCATCAGAGGGAACTGATTCCAAAAATCCATTGATAGTATTTGAAATTTCCGCAATTAATGTCGATAAGCCTCCATTATCAAGAGAAGAAATTCTTCGTCGTTTGTCTCAATTTTCCGAGAATAAATTACTTAAAAATGCTGGTATTAGTAACTATGCGATAGTGATAACATCCGAACCGTTATTTTTAGGAAAATCTAAATTATTTAATGATTGTACGTTTATTATTGGGGCTGATACAATGACTAGATTAATAGATCCGAAATATTATAACTATAATGATAATTTAAACCTTAGTATTGAGGAAGAAGAGAAAAAGAAGCATTTAATTTAATATCTGCACTAACAACTATAACTGAAAGAGGTTGTAATTTTGTCGTAGGAGGAAGAACAGATAAGAGTGGAGAATTCGGAACGTTACAAACTATACTTCAATCGAGTAAAGTAGGTCGTATTTTGCCGTCAAAAGTAATAAGTATATTTTCACCGTTACTAGAAGCCGAATTCCGTGTTGACATATCCTCAACTCAAATTCGAAGTCAACGAACTGAAATATTTTAATCGAATTTCGGATTCGAATTTATCAAAGCGATTTAATTAATATAAAATTTGTGTTTATTATTATAAGAAATGTTGAAAATTATGTTACACAAACCTAACTAAAACTATTCATCTAACATGTAAGGTTTGTAAATCAGAACTAATTTTACAAAATAAGCCCTTATTCTCCGGCTTTTTTCTTTCTAGTGCCTGATACAACGTCATCAATTCGTAAAATTAGGCATGCACTCTCAATTGCGGTTTTAAGTGTCTGTGCTTTCACACAATATGGCTCCCATATTCCTAACTTGGTCATATCAGCCATTTCACCAGTGGTGCCATTTACACCCCAAGTATGATTTCCTTCGGATAAATGTTTTGTGCGCAAATCCGTCATTAATCTTATGACATTAGCTCCACAATTTTGTGCTAATGTACGTGGAATAACCTCTAGGGCATTACCTATCACTGCAAATGGCCACTTTGAGATTCCTTCGACAGATTCCGCTGCAGTTGAAATTGCGGTAGCAATGGCTAATTCTGTTGCACCACCACCGGGTAACATTCTACCATCAAATACAACATTTCTGACAACTTGCATTGCATCTTGAAGATTACGTTCGATTTCATTCAACACATCCTTTGATCCACCTCTCAACATAATTGTGCATGCTTTCGCTTCTTTGCATTGTTCAAAAAAAGAAAAATACCTAATTAAATTGTAATAAATGAGTTAAAGTGATATGATAAGATTTGATGGTTTCTTCAATATTATATTTTGGGTCAGTTAGAATTTAACTATTCATCATTATTTGACATAAGAAGAACGAAAGTTATGCTGAGATCAACATAAACTTTTATCACTCCCAATTATATTGATTATTGGTAATATAGGAATGAATTAAACTTACTCGTCTCCAATTTTTCTAACTTCAAAAAGTCCACAATTAGTTCCAATATCACTTTCTTGAATTTCGTCAGGACGATTTACAATGGTGGCACCTGTTGCACGAGCTAATCTATTCTGATCCGTTTTACGTAATCGACGAAATGATGTAATACCAGCTTTTAAAAAATAATGCTGGGCTAGATCAGACACACCTTTTTCAGTGACAACAATATCTGGTTTAAAAGCAACTATCTGAGCACAAATTTGTTCTATATATTCTTCTTCCTGTCTTAATAGTGCATTGAAATCATCTTCATTCATAATTTCTACATTCGTTTGACTATCTCCTTTTTTATATTCCAGAGGACAATCTAATAATAAAATGCGTGGATTTTCTATGTATCTTCTCATCTTGGAATGTGTCACATCTTTATCAAACATAACACCATCTAAAACGTGACATTCAGACAATTCACCACCAGGGATTTTTTCGATACGTACATATCTTTTTACATCTACTTCAGTATAATCACCTCGTTTAGTTACTACTTTCAAAACTGCTTTAATAGCCATGTCAACCATCATTGGTCCCCATTTGGATGAAAATTTTGTACCAATTGCTGATAATACAATTTCTCGCAAGTCTGACGTATTATTAATATCAATCACACGAGATATCTTTTTGCATGTATCTAAAGCACATTGTAAAGCTTTGGAATATCCACTAACGATAATAGTTGGATGAAAATTGCGCTCTAACAACGGTTCAGCTAATGAAAGAATTTCGCCACTTAAAATAATGACAGACGTAGTACCATCACCCACTTCTTCATCTTGTGCACGTGATAACTCAATCATACTTTTCGCAGCTGGGTGACTGACATCTACTTCTCGAAGTATACAGTTACCATCATTTGTCATAACAATACCACCCATTGGATCAAGTAACATTTTTAACATAGATCGAGGTCCAAGGGTAGTTCTAATAATATCAGATACAGCTTTTGCTGCTTGAATATTGTTAATTTGTGCTGTTTTCCCAGTTTCACGTTTAGTGTTGGCATCTATATTAAAAAAATATTAGTATTGGTGTGTAGTAGAATTTTTTGTCATTAAACAAAATTAAAAGTAACAATATAACAAAAGGTAGCATAATCCACAAGGTTAATGAACGATACTACTTACTTAAAACCATCACGGGGGCCTGCATGTTGACTTCTTCTTCGTTGCCAATGCAAATCAATCAATGCTCAGAACTGCGATTTTTGAAATCTCTCTTTAGGGCCGAGAAGGTTAGGGTACTTTCAATTGTCATGT
>JACCDO010394799.1_pt1 | contig 17573 bp, 8 predicted proteins | sample 7446101 | NCBI WGS metagenome assembly JACCDO01 (sample SAMN15323440, study PRJNA562643) | freshwater metagenome | isolation source: river surface water | place: USA:Blue River Watershed | collected 2017-08-16 | reverse complement strand
ATTTCGTTTGATAAAAATTCACAAATATGTTTTATACGGTTAACATCATTAATTCTATCATTACATGTTCTATTATTATTTCCTGTTCTATTTCGATAAAAAATAGTTGTTTTGTTAAATTTGGTTGCGTTAAATTTGTAAAACTTACACAAGTCTTGTTTAATTTTGCAATTAAGTATTCTTGTTATAAAATGCCCAATAATTACATCATCTGCAACTGAGTAGTTTAATAAATTATTCAACATGTAAAGTTTATATGTAATGTTTTTATTAATTAAAATGCTTGTTCCACTTGAATATATTGTGTTAAAATAAGTGTTGTCAACAATTCCTAATTCTTTGTCAATCCATTTCAGTTTTAAAACAAGTCCTCCATATGCTAAATATTCGTTCGAGCAAATATGTATGGTTACATTTGAATTCAACCAATTTATTAGATAAGGTATGTTTGATATAGTGGATACATTTGTTCTAAGCATAAAAGTAAAATTGTATTTCAATACATCATCTACATATTTTAATGCTTTAATTGTTTTTTCCAAACAACCCGGAACAATGCTTTCGTTTCCTTTTATACATAACGTGTTTACGTTTTCGTCATAAACATAATCGTGTTGTATGTCATCATCATATGCAACAAACAGAAATAGAAAAAAATCTTTATATTTATTAGATTTTTTCAACAAGTTTATATAGACATTTGTATGTTCTCTCATTTTGTCATAATATTCATTTTTGCTATACATTGAAAGAACCAATAGGTTATGAGACATCTTCTTTATTTTATAAACATTTATTAATTTAATAACTTAATAATTTAAACATATTTGTTATTATATTGCAATGATTCCAAAAATAATACATCAACTGTGGATTGGACCAAAACCAGCACCGACGAACTATATGTCATCATGGAGAGAAAAAAACCCGGGGTTCACTTACATGTTTTGGAATGAGGATGCTATAACGAAGAACACGCAGATATTTTCATGCAAAAATAGAGTTGATGAAATAGAAGAAATAAATGGAAAAGCAGACATTTTAAGGTGGGAAATATTGTATGAATATGGCGGTGTATTTTTGGATGCCGATTCTATATGTGTTGAGCCTCTTGATGATGAAATTATGGACACCATATGTTTTGCTGGATGGGAACAAGAACAAGTGAGACATGGGTTGATAGCAACAGGCACAATGGGATTTCCACCAAAATATGAATTGGTTGAAAAAGCAATTGAATGGATAAAGAACAATGACGTAAGTTATAATAAAACAAAAAAACGAGCATGGTTTACAGTAGGTCCAATGTTACTTACTAAAATGTATAACAGTAATGAAAAATTTAAGAAAGAAATGACAGTATTCCCCAGTTATTCTTTTTTACCCATGCATTATACTGGAATTGAATATAAAGGGCATGGTAAGATATATGCATATCAAGAATGGGGATCAACCAAGAAGAATTATGAGCAAATGAATAAACTGACATTGCCACAACAGTTTACTCCACCAAATGTATACAATTCAGTTACAATTTTAGTTTCGAGTTATAACAAAAACAATATGTGCATAAAAAAGTGTTTAGAAAGCATTAAGCGTCAAGAAGGATGGTTTAACATCGAATTGCATTGGGTTAACAATGACTCAGATGAAATTAATACTAATGTGTTGAAAAGTTTACTTAACAATTTTGAAAATACAACTCGGTTTTGTAAAGTGGTTTATGTTGACAATGAGTACTGTGAATCAATTAACAATAAATTAACCACTAATAATAAACTGTGTGGCAATGAAACCATTATTAAATTGAATCTAGACGACATAATGATGAGCACAAATAAAGTTAAAGACATTATTGATTGTTGTCTGAATGAGAAACAGAAATGCACAATACAAATAATTTGTGGGTCCTAAATTAGAATATTGCCGCTGAATACTCGAAATTCACTTATTTAACTTAATGTTTACTGCCGGCAGACTTCTTTGTACTTATTCTTTTATAATTCAAATCAGCAACATTCACTTGATTTTGTGGTATAATTAAGTGAATTAAATTAAAATGGTGACATTGAAATAAGTACCAAGTTATTTTTTGGGAACTATATTCTTTAATTGAGTATAAAATTATTAAAAGACGTTACACCACAAGTTAATCATCAAATTGCTGGTATATACACATTCCAACCAAGAGACAGTAATATTGCTACCGCAGGCTAGGAATGTACTTATTTTTCCAACACAATAAATTAGAACAAAATTATTTATGTTCTAATTTAGTAAATTCATTAAAAAATGATCAGCCATAATAATAAGTGCATTGCCAAATTGCGGAGACCATATTTGTTTATACGCGTAATATAAAAATTAAGAAAAATATAGTCTATGTCTATTAATAGCACAATTACAATGAAGACACATTTTAAATGATTTTGCTTATCTCCTGTTCTGAATCATAGACATCATCGGTCTTGGTTTTTGATAAATCGTTATTTTTGTTTTACTAGAATCAACAGTGGCCATGTCATTATATCGTTTTTCATCATGTAGTGGTTGAAACGATGCCACATTTACCATAACAACACCATCTTCCAGTTCATTTGTTTTGTAACTGTAATCTCTAATAGTATTCAATCCGTTCCAATACTTGGCATTTCTATGTCTTCTTCTCAAAGCAACATCTCCGTATTCTTCTTTTTGTTTATTCGAGACTTCCTTGTAAAATCCATGAAAAATAGTCAATATATTCGGGTCATTGAATGCATAGAAATTGCGTCTATCAATCGCATCTGCACTAAACATTTCTTTTACTCGCAACTGCAACTCATTGTCTTCGAACCCCCATCCCCACAAATTCGGGAAACCATTAAGCAATTCGAAGTCACCCGCCTTAATCGACACTATTCCTCCAAGAGCAAACGTAAATCCGAAGAAATGCTTGATTTTTCCGCTGGTTGTTTCATAATCCAATAATCCTTGTTTGTATGGCACTGTATCAACATCATTAAACACAATTGTGATGTCCCTGTAATGATTTGGATAGTTTTCTTTCAAATAAATGAATCCCATGTTTTTCATGGCACCCCGATTAAACTGTCGCTTATCGCACTGATGTATGTATAATATTTGCCATCGCTGGTTGACAACTTTTAATATGTAGTCCTTCATGTATCTAGTAAAAAACGTTTTGTGCTGTTCTCTGTCTCTATATGGCACGACAAAGACGATTTCGGGCACATCTAATTGCGGCTCTGGCACACAATCGTTTGAAAAAAAAGACGAAGGTTCAATATCAGTCATTTATTCTTAATTCATATAAATTTATTGAGAATTTGCCGCCACAACTGGTGACTGCTGATACTTTTGAAGAATTTGCTTTGGCACCAAGTCTTCTTTAAGTGTGAGTAACTTCTTATAGCACTTGTTTATTGTTACTTCGCTGATTTCGCTGACTTTGTTGACGTCCTTCTTGCTGATGCTTACGTTGCATAACTCGCCAATGAAGTAGATAATGCCTGCTGCAACCGAGTGTGGTGTGTTTTCCGGAATCATGTTCTGCTTTTCAATCTTAATCGCAATAAACTGACACAACTTGGTCAACTCCTTATTCATATTCAGTTTGCTGCAATAACGCTCAATAAAGTCATGCGGCGTCATCTTGCACAAATGCGTCTTGTCATCGGCACACATGTCCTTTTCGAGGCTATTCAAAATGGACATTGCATTCTTACATCCATTTGTGGCACTAGTTGTGTCGAGGTGGAAAATCGCCGCCAATTCCTTGGATGTTCGCGGGAAATTGTTGCGACGACACGCAATGTAGATGGATGCCGCAATGATTCCGTCTCGATTCAGACCCCTAAACGTCTTCTCTTCTGAAATCTTCTTGTGAATGACACATGCAGCATCAATGATAATCTTCGGAATTCCTGCAATACTTGCCATTACTTTAATGTGCTCAAACTCGTGACTCTGTGATTTCTCCTTATACGACGTCTGCCACTCTGTGAATCTGCCGATTTTCCGCATTTCATAACTCGAACCACCGGCACAATAGATGCGACAACCGACAGATGACTCTTCAAGTAGTGGATTGGTTGGCATTCCGCAACGAGTTGGATCGCTGGCTTTAGTGTCACTTGCACCATAATAACGCCACTCGGGACTCTCATCTAGGATTTCACGGCAGATTTTACCGCAAACCGGATTGCTGCATACGTAGAAACTCTCTTCGCCGAGTCTCAATGGCGACCCACATGTTTTGCAGCAATCATTCTCACAACTTATTAAATCTTCATCTTCTTTCTCATCATACACGCATGATACTTCGGCATCAAACAAATCCCACATTGCAGTGCGGGCTTCATCTTTTTCTTTTTTTATCTTTTTAGTAGAATTGGCAGGATTTCGGGCGATGTTCGATTTTTGTGTGAGTCGTTTCTGCATTCTTATTTGACTGAAAGGAATTAGAATTGTAATTTTAACTCATTTAAGTAATGTTTAAATCAATTTTTTATTAGTGTGTATAACAAACATTATCTTCTTATAAATATATACCATGGGAAATCAGTCATCATCAGAAACAACAACGACACCAGAACAAAAGCCAATCATGTTGCCTGAAGCAATTGACGCAGTGGCAACAAAATATATTCTTACACAGAATTTCCAAGACATGCTTAAAATTGAGAACAAAGAGTATTGTGACAAGTTGATTATCTTGACATCTAAAATATTTGGCACGCATCTCACTAATCTTGAACTTAAATATCTCGCACAACGCACTGAAAAAGGTGCAATTATCGACAAAATGGCAAAGGACAATGTTACATATTTGGATAAGTCTAAAGCAGACCACATCGACGTGCAAAATGAAGTGCAAAAACGCCGTATGTGCATTGGAATTGCCAAGTTTTACGTGCGAATCGCCCATATTTTCGCTGCCATAACGAAGACTCTTAATCCTACATATGAATATAAAAATGCTTTTGGAGAGACTGAGCGGGCTTCTCTCCTTAATAAAAACTCTGTTCCGGCTGGAATCGAAAAGAAACTCGTCCAAACTAACATTTGCTCAATGCGACTTAACGCGATTAAACCGGAAATCGATGAAACAACAAAAACCATGACGATTACACCTAAATTTTGTGAAATGAACAAATTGTCAGGTGACAAAAACAAGAGTCTTATGGATGAGCCAGGAATACCTGAATTGAGAGAACTGTATAACGATGTATATGATTACAATGTCGGCAAATTCGTTGGAATGTCGCCTCAAGCAACCGAGAAATACAAGAGTGATCTTGCATCTTTTTACAAGGCATTCACTGGTTCTAAAGAAGTTCCTGCTGAAATCACGTCATTTTCGAGTGTTCCACTTATGCAGTTTCACAAGTCTGTGTTTTGCATGAAGAAACCGGAGCCAATGGCGGCCAACGACCCGGATGCCGAGAAATACGCCAAGTTCACCCAGCCAATCACTGGACCCGCTGACAACAAGATGTTCCAAGAGTATGGAACTCACACGGCCGAAATGCTTAAATCAGCAAAGGCAAATCAAAACAAGTTGCTTGGTATCATTGACAAACTCTTCATTTTTCGCATTAATCCGAAGACAAAGGAGAAGGAAATCAGCATAAATCCAGAGTTGACTGACGAGAAATTAGACCAAATTACTGAGGAAACGCGAAATCTTATTATTTCTCTCTATATTAAGTGTGAACAAGATTTTCAACGAGGTCTTACCATGTTCGAAACAATTGTGACTGAACAGATGCGGTTAACTGCTGAGAGAAGAATAGCAGAATTGGAGAAGCAGAAGGAGAAATTGGTTGCCACGTTGCCACCGGTTAACACGGCATCAGCATAAGCGTTTTTTTGGACGCAACAATTTTATCTAACGCTATATTATAATTTAAACATGTCTGATACATGCAATGAACAAAAGATGTGTGATTTAGGGCTATATTCGAGAGAAGACACAAAAAAGTGGCTTATTGCAAACCATCCTGATAAAGGCGGTGATGTTGATAGTGCTGTTTTCGGAAATGTCGCTGCTTGTAATAAGGAACGCGTTTATTGTTCAAAAGAAGAAGAACACAATCAACGGTCGACTCCTCCTGCCGACAACGATACAGCAAAACAGCGCAAGAAGATGTTTACTTGCATGCGTCAAACTGAGAATTTCTCTAAACTTCGTCCCGAATTCCGTGTGGATTCCAAGGGATTTAAAGTAGACAAGTTTAACGAGGCCTATATTGAATATTCGCCTAAATTAGCCCAATTATTTAGTATTATTAAGGATTTGGACGAGAATGACATGAAGACACACGGCAAACTCTTCAAACATTTCATATTCTCCGACGTTAAAGAGCAAGGCTATGGTGTTAAAGTGCTTGTCGCTGGATTTGAAGCGAATGGTCACCAGTCAGTAATTAAGGTTAAAGGTGCTGGTGATGGAACACGTAAAAAGAGCAAGAAGCCAGCCAAGCCAACCCTTTCTCTCGTTGCTAGCCATGGCCCCCAGTCATACGCTTATCTCGCCTCAAACACCATGTTCGGGGCTGATTTCACGAGTAAATTGAAGAAGCAAGTGCTTACTCGATTTAATGCGAGACCAGCCAATGCTCACGGTGATGACATCCGGTTCATCATTCTCGACAGTGGGTTCAAGGAGGGCATCGACTTGTTTGACGTTAAATATGTCCACATTTTCGAGCCATCCATGACAATTGCTGACCTCAAGCAGACAATTGGCCGTGCTACACGCACATGTGGTCAGCGTGGCCTCAATTTCCAGCCGAATGTCGGTTGGCCGCTCTATGTTTACAACTATTTCATTGTTGTTCCTGATCACACCAAAGAAGCACTCGTTGCTCGTGAGCCGAAGTTGCTGAATGCACCGGTCGACGACAATAAGCCATTTAAAGAGGGTGCGAAATTCAAGGATGGAATAATGTATTACAGTCAATTTGACAAGGCTTTGGTGAATCTCTCGGCACAACTTTTTGATTTGGGCCCTATTCTCTCGGTTGACTATGAATTGACGAAGAATATTCACGGAACTGAGGAGCCGACTTACATGTATGAGGGCGATGCTACCGCTATTCAGATGGGTGGAGTTGGAAAGCGTTTCAATAAGGTAGCAGTTGTTAAATGTGACGGAAAATGTGGAAAGAAGTCGACGCTTGACATACCAGTCGGTGTCGACTTTTTAAAGAAGGTCTACATTGAGCATGGTCACGATAAATCAGCGATTCCTAAGAAAGAACCCCGTGCATTCTTTTGCAAATACATGGCGGATCACCCTGATTTCTGTACTCAAGTGAATCGTGCTTGGGCTACTAGGGCGGCATCAGTACCTCGTGTGGTTGCTAAGGCAAAGACACCAAAACAAGCAGAAGATGAGATTGTTGCTGGTCTTGATTTAGTGCCAATTCGTGAGGAAGATACCGATGCACCAGTGTACGACATAGTTGCCGTTAAGGGACATGTTGAGCCAGGCATGAAGAGAGAAGACGGGCCGGCACCACCTAAACGACGTCTCGGATTCGCACAGATGCGTGACTATATTCGCACTAATTTTGGAGCCAAATTCAAGTGGTCGCCGATTGAAGTTGTGAATAAATGTGGAGAGCCGCCAAAAGGAGGTGCCCCATCAAAAGATCTCTCAAAAATCATCACCTTCAATCCCACACAAAACTTTGTCAGCCACTATTTTACTCCAGAGTCGCCGTATAAGGGCATGCTTCTGTGGCATTCGGTCGGAACCGGTAAGACATGCACTGCGATTGCAACGGCAACGTCGTCATTTGAGCGTGAAGGCTACACGATTCTCTGGGTTACGCGAACCACCCTTAAGAGCGACATTTGGAAGAACATGTTCGACCAGATTTGTCACACAATCATCGCAGATCGCGTGCGAAAAGGACTGGAATTGCCGGATGATGACTCTGCCCGCAAACGTCTCCTTAGCCGCAATTGGATTCAGCCAATGTCTTATAAGCAGTTTAGCAATCTTCTCTCCGGACAGAACCAGACTTATGAGGACCTTAAGAAACGCAACGGTGCAGAAGATGTTGTTCGTAAGACTCTCATTATAATTGACGAAGCACACAAGTTGTATGGTGGCGACCTCAAAGCAGCAGAGAGACCAGACATGGCTGTCATGGAGAAGTTTTTGGCGAATAGTTATGCGAAGTCAGGAAAGGATTCAGCACGTCTACTGATTATGACAGCGACACCTTTCACTGATAGCCCAATGGAACTGTTTAAGTTGATTAACATGTGCATCGAGGATAAAGCCGAGAAAATCCCTGATGATATCAGGAAATTCAAGGAGGCCTATATGAATGAGGATGATGTTCTCTCTAAATCAGGTGCAAAGAAGTTGGCAAATCAGTTGAGTGGTTACATTAGTTACCTGAATCGAGAGAAAGACCCGACCCAATTCGCCCAGCCGATTATGATTGAAGTGCCTGTAGTCATGTCAGCAGCACCAGAGGACATTAGACCATTCCTCTATAAAGAGAAGAGTACAAAGGATATGCGGGCAGAAACAAAGGTGGTTCTTACCGAATATAAGGAGAGAATAGCCGGTCTCAGGGCGACAATAAAGGCCTCAAAGACGGCATCAAAGGACCGCAATAAAACGTTAAAGGCGGCCAAGAAAGCGGCGAAGGAGGACTGCAAAGCCAAGCATCCGGGTCGTAAAGACAAGGCCGAACGCGACAAATGCATTGAAGATGCTATAGCAAAGGCTGAGGCAGATGTTGACGAACATCATGGCGATGTTGATGCATTACAGAAGGAATTGGATGATGCCATCGCAGAGAAGAAGGCAATCGCCGAGGATACTAAGAAATTGGTGCAAAATGTGCGCGATGCCAAGAAGAGTCGCACTAAATTTCAGGATGTTATGTTGAGAGAAAGGTGTAAGTTTTAAACTCACTTTATTCTCTCGTTGATTCGCCTAACCATGTCTTCATTATAGATACCTAGTGGTGTATAAGATGAAGTCTTTTTGTAGTCTGGCTTTGGTTTGGAGGATGCATTTGCCTGCGTATTTCTCTTTGTTACCTCGTCAAACTCGGAAGAAGCAGGTTCGTCTTCGTTTAACACTTTTCCGAAGCCATCTATTTGAACTCCCGTCTTTTTCTTGATGTCTTTTCTCTCATAAGCAGGAATGTAGTGCTGCCATGAAATAAACAACATATTGGGGTGAGTATACTTTACAAACAACTTGTTTTCCTCTAATTTCTCGATGACATATTCAATGCATGCACGAATGTCATACCGCGGGAAGCCGATTATTACTTCGGGAACGACGTAAAAACAGAATTGTTCCTCGTGCTTTAGACGGGATGTCGTCTTGATTTTCTTGAGAATTCGCGAGAGAATACGCTTGAAAATAGCCTCTTTTTGCTCCTGAATTTCGCGTCTTCTCTCGTAGAGTTCGTCTAAATTCACTTGTTCTAGGAGTTCTTCGTCGTCGTTCATACATAGAAAAATAGAAAATATTTAAAGAAAATCAACGAGAAAAATGCACTTATTTTTTCAACACAATTAATTCCACATTAACCTGTGGTTATTCTAATCAAAGGTTCCTGTGGAATTGAGTAAATTCATTAAAATGCACTCCCAAACGACGGGGACTATATATAATTCTCGACAAATATAATGGTACTTATTCTAATCATTCAAAAAAACAATTAAAATACAGAAGCATCCCATTCTTTCAGGTGAATTTAGGTAATTTAACTTGAAACAATAAATATCAAGATAGCCGGCGGCAGCCATAGTTAGAATTTATTTTCTATTGTGGCGAGTGTTGTTTTTAATTATTTTAATTTTACGTCTTCTAGTTTTATTATAATTGATGTCTTTTTGTCCTCCGGGAACATAACGCTGGGGGGAGGTTATTGTTCGTGGCGATTTTCGTGTTCCAGTTTGTTGTGGTTGTTGCGATTGTTGTGGTTGTTGCGATTGTTGTGGTTGTTGCGATTGTTGTGGTTGTTGCGGTTTAAGCGAAACAAATTTGTTATATAGTTCATCTAGTTCTGGTTTAAATGATGGTGTTAGTTGAGAATAATTTTCAGTTTTAATGTAATCTGTTAATGTTTTTGTTTTATTTAAAAATGGTAATCTATTTGACTCGTCGAAATTGTAGGTTGAGTAAGACTCATTTAAATTAAGACATCCATTGGGGTCTGTGTCAAATGGGTCGCACCATTTTATTAACTCTTTGTTTTCTTTATTGGTTTCTATGCATTTCATTGACTCAGATAAATCAATAATTGATTCTTTATCAAGATTGGTATATTTGTTTATCAGTTCACCTATTTGAATCTGTATTAAAGTCAACTCCTGTATCTTTTCTATCTCAGGGTTTGACTTAGTATTGTAGTTTATTTGTGTTTCAGCCATTAATTTGTCAACTTCTTCTTCTGCTTCTTTTATTTGTTCATTTGTATATGTTGTATATCTACTTAAAATTTGTTTTTGCAAACGAGCATTGTCTTTTAATTCTTGCAACTTAATTCGAACGTCATGAGGAACCGTTTTATTAATGCTTTCCATCATTTTGTTAACAACATTCATTTGCAATTTAATTTCTATGGTGTATTTCGCATATTCTTTTATTAATTCTGCATTGGATTTAGTTAAAAACGGAATTCTTGGCATTAACAATTGTTTCATTCCAGACCACCAACGGTTTCTCCTGAGGTCTACAAGTTTTTTCTGAGAACTATTTAACCTAGCGTAAATGTTAGAAGTAGTTGTCATTCCACCGAGTGATTCAATAAACATCATACAATAATCATAATATTGCTTCCATGACATACGTGTGTCTGAACTTCCGGTAAAAGGATTGTCTAATAAAAGATCTTTTATTGTTGGTGTGGGGATGGCATCATAACCATACGAATCAACAACTAATTCGTCGAGTTTAATTTTTTGAAATATACTAAGTTTTCCTTCTTCTGTAAAAAACCACTTGTTTTTTATTTTTGGTTCTCTATACCCATACTTCTCGTCGGATTTAATTTCTTCATTGTATCCTTCAATATTAATTGAAAAATACTGGTATAACATTTTTTTAGGGCGTACACTATATCTTAACGGATATGTACGCATGACTCTTCCTTTTAATTGTTCATAATCTCCATATGTATTTGGTGGTTCCATGAATATTATTGCAGGATTAAACTTAAGGTCTATGCCTTCTGTCATGTCTGTGTGTAATATAACGCATATAGGGTCTTCGTCCGGCTCAATTAATGCGTTGAGTTTTTCAGAGAAGTCCTCAATAATTATCTCATTGTTTAAGTTCTCATTGATAAATTCTTTCATTTTCGCAGCAGTTTCTTTGTTTCTTGAACATAACGGATATATGTTTTGTATGGACCTCATGCGTTCTTGATTTAGAATTGGTGAATTTGGGTCAAGAACAATGTATTTATAACCTTTGCTTTCCAAATATGACGCGAATAAATTAGAGCCAATTACAGGTGAACAACTATATACTATTGGTAAATAATAATGTGTTGATTCCATGTAATTGTATTGTTCATATAGTCCATCCTCAGTGTTTTTAATGCCAACTTCTGAAAAAGGGTCATGTATAAATTTTGTATCATACTCTATAAATTTTGAGTCGTCGATTTTTCTTAAATGTGGATGTTTTATTAACTTTCCATCCTTGTCAATCATCGTGCCTGTTTTTATTATTTTAAGATTTCGTAATATGGATTCAAATTTAGGGCATTCAAAATGTGTTGATTTTTGTTTTATTGCATTTATGGAGCCAATATCATTTAATGGCGATACTAATTGAAAATATCCTTCTTTTTCGTTGTACTTTGTATTTGTTCTAATGCGTGGTTCTGAATAAAGTCGTTCCACCAATGATGAATAATTTCCAGCAGTTCTTAACATAAAATTTCTAGGATCACCACTGCTAATTCCTCTGCACATGTATGAATACCACTTGTAATTGTGATTTTTAAATGTTGAATACTTATACAAATCATTCAAGTAGAGTTGTTGTTCTGGTGTATACGGCATTGGAACCATGACTTGTTCGCATTCTGGATAATTGTATCCTTTGATTGAACCTCTCTCTAGATTTTCACTCAACGCTTTAATGTTTGTGTCTTTTAGACCTATTGTGTCTATTGTAGGAGTTATTTTTTCAAGATTTACAATTTCACTCATGTTGACATCATAAATAGATATTAACCCTTGCGTTTTTTCTGCTAGTGCATTGCAATCATAAGGCAATTGTTTATTCATAGCAAGAAGGTTTTTTCTTAGCATGTCAGTGCCGAGACCATCAACTAGTTCAAATGTTTTTAGGTTGGCTTCTTTTAAAAGGTTTACAGAGGCTCTCCACATAGCCGCAGCCTGGTCACTCATTACTGAGATGGCGGACGCCTTCATGTATAAATTAAGTGCTGGATGTAAAAAGTTTAATGCAATCCCAGTGGTTTTTCCCAAATATCCAATTGCTTTCGATGTATTTCTCAAAAACCAATTTGTTGATTGTGTGAAATTGTCGGAAAATCTACTAAGTTTTACAAATGAATCTAATGTTTCAAGTGTCATTACTTCCCTGTAATTTTTGTAATTTTGATAACTAAGATATGAATTATAAAAAGCGGATATAATGGAAGGGGTAATTGCCGAAGTTATCTGTTCATTGGTGAGATTTGTAACATCAAGATTTGATAATGCAGACAATTGTAGTGAATATGTGAATAAATTCATAACATTTTCTAATAATGTTTCATTTTGTTGGTAGTGGTTTGAATAGTCAACCATATTGGTTAATTTCATGAGAATTGAACCGGATGTATTTTTTAATTTTTCTAGAAGACCACTAGTATATATGTAGTTCGACCGTCTAAATGCTAAAAAGACACTTTGATTAAATTCTTGATGTTTGCTTGTTACTTCATTAATAATTGATTCAAAATAACCAAACAATTCCACCGGCACAACCGTCTTGTAATATTCTTTACTGATTTCAATCATTTTGCTTATAGAATATTTGCGTGTTTGTTCATTAATTAACTCAAACAAGGTATTAACATCCGTCGTTTTTACTAGGTCTGATAGATATGAATAAATTTGATTCTCACTTATTTGACTGTATAATGATTGTCTAAATTGTTCTAGCACTTCATTCGCACTTTGTAAATCGTAAACTTTGCTAGCCATGGATTTTGCAATGTCGCTTATGTTTGCTGATAAAGAAACTTGTTTCAATGCATCATCTATAACTGATTTGGCGGAAATGTCTAAGTTTGGAATATTGCCGAGTTGTAATAATTTGTCAGGAGCAAGACCACTCACTGCATTTTTCAAATCTTCTAATGATGTTTGGTTTAATTCATCTTTTATTGAAGTGATTGAGTCTTCGATTGGATTTGTAAGAAACTCATTAATGTTTTCAACCAACGACCCACCACTTTGTGGCACAGTTTGGTAATCGGCATCATTAATAGAAACTATTTTGTCGTTGTGAACAACGAATTCATTTATGTTTTGTATTCCCAACACTGTTCTTATTCTTTGAATTGAAATTATTGTTTGTTTTATTTTATTCAACTCACTGCATGCCTTTTCATCAGTGCATTGTTCTTTTGTGTTTAAATAATTTTCGTCAACGTACTCATAATTATTAACATTTGTAACATTTTCATCAATTGCGGTGCGAACTTGTTCGTTAATATTGTTGTAAATGTATTCAACATTGCTTAGAATGTCAGTGGGAATTGGGTCGATGTATTTAGTAATTCTATCTTTTATTTTTGTGTATAGCAGTTCATACTGTGTTTTTATTTCTTTTACATTCGATGAATCGATTGACAAAGTGTTAAAATAAAATTCATAATCTTCGTAAACCATGTAATCACTCAACAATGAAAACATCTTTTGAAACGCATTATCGACTACAGTAAATATTTTTAAGGACGTTTCATTATTTAATAAGTCATCAATTGATGATGATTGACCAATTGGAGCGGCAATAGTCTTTGGTTTGGATGGTTTTTTTCCAGTTCGTTGTGTGTCCTGCAGTTTTGATAGTGCATCGAACGGATTTGCTCCTCCTTGATGCATGGTTTTGCTTTCAGATTTTATCAAATTCAGAGTTGTGTTTATCATGTCACATAAATATTCATAGCAACTAGTTCCGCCTCCGACAACATTCGTATTTTCAACTTCTTCATTTGCTTGCTCTAACGCACTGAGTTCATAATCTATTTGAGCCAATGGATCTTTTATTTGATTAACCAAATTAGTTATTGCCAAATTTTTTTCCTTATAATTTATTGAGTTCAACGTGGTTGACGTCATTTCACTTGTAGAAAATTTATTTGCTGATTTAGAGCCAACATATTCGCTTATCACTGAACTCATTAACTCAGCAACATTATGTGGATTTTCAATTGATTTTGTAAGTATCTCATCGAGTTCAGAGGAATGCAACTCAATCATTTTCATATAATCTTCTGAAAAAACAAGGTCAGCAATGTGATCGATAAAACTAGCAATATCTTCTGGTTTATTTTTTACATACAACTCGTAATAAATTTGACTTTCAGCGATTTTCTTTACGTCGTCACTGTAAGTTGACGTATTAAAATAATTTATTGCATCTCTAGCATTTTTTAATTCCTCAAATTTTTTAGTGCATTCATCGAGTGTCATTGTTGTGCATTTATCGGGATGGTATTTTAATAGCAATTCTTTGTATTTTTTATTTAATTCAATCGGTGTGGCGGTTGTGTCTAACCCGAAAACACTATATGCGTCTTCAATTCTACTGAAACCTGTCTCGCCATTTCCGCCCTTATAAACATGTTTGCCTGTTTTTTTATGTCCACCATAGTAAGCATGAGGAACCATGTTAGTCATGCTCATAAAGTTTGAATCATCTTTAAAGAAATTTTTAAATATTTTTTTTCGGTCCGAGTAAGATTTCATTTTATAAAATTCTTTAAATTTTATATTTAATTCAGTCATAGTTTTGACTAATGAGTCTATTTCACTTTGTTCAGATGAAGATAATTGTTTAATATAACTTTGGTCTGTCACATTAATTGCATTGATAAATTTATTCATTTGTGACGAGTAATTTGTGTAAATTGTTTTGATCTCATCGCTTAAAATATAATCAACCGATGCACATCGTTCGCTTAAATTGCTTATCAATGATGCTGATGGGTCAGTTGGTTTGTAGTTATATGTGTCGATGTAATGTTTTATTTTGTTGTTATATTCAGTGTGAATTTGTTTTATTTGTCTTGATGCCCGTTTTAATTCAATAATTGTGTTGATGTTGTGATTGTAAATTCTTGCTTCATCATCATACGAATATTGCGATTGCGGATTTTTTGATGCGGTTGCATTATCTAAAACATCAAAGAGTGTTTTAAGACAAGTAAATGTGTTAAAATCGTTAATTAATTTTGAAATACTTTCATTGTACTCCATCATATTGTCTATTATTTGGAACCGTTTAGATGTTGCTTCGACCCTAAATAAACCCTGATATAAAAACAAATACGCATTGCTTGGAGAGAAAAATCTTTTAAACTTTTCGGCGAAACTATCTCGGTCTCCATAAAGTTTAATGTTGTCTATCATGTTTTTTACATAATTAATTGCTGCTTTAGCAGGAACATATACAGGGGCAGTTACTACATTTAAAGTTGACAGAGCACTGAAATATATTGTTGATCTCATTAAATACGTTAATGTTCTATAATTGTTTACGGTTTTTGGTACAAAATCAACTAATTTTAAACCTTTTTCAGAGATGCAATCAGGGGTGGTCGATGGGGAACATGTAATAAAGTTAAACATTTTCAATATGTCTCCCATTCCAGAATTGTATGGAGTTCCTGTCATGGCAATACATTTAATGCAGCCAGCCAGCAGTTGATTTGATATAAACAAATCTATCATTTGACGTCCGAGTGCTGGAACTAAGCGGAACAATCGATGTGCTTCATCAAATATAACCACCGTTTGGTCAAGGTCTCTCTTAAATTGTTCAAATTTAGAATCGTTTAAATATTCCATGTTTAGGTCTGAATATTTTTTTCCTGTAATTGTTATGCGTTTTCCTCTAAAATAGCATGTAAATGTTTTATATTTAGTATACATCTCTTTTGTAACGTCATCGTAATCTGCACTGGCCTTTATTGCGGCAGCATTTAGTTCGCTTACTTGAGTTACCCCCCGTAGTTTTCTAAGTTCGCTAATAAATTGGTCGAATATTCCGGATGGAGCAACAATTTGTATTGTTCTCTTCTTTATTTTCTTTGTATTTCCATGAAAGTAATCATTCACATAATCGAATGAATTTAATGCTATTGTCAATGATGTAATAGTTTTTCCTGTACCAACACTATGCATCAGTAAAACTCCCTTGTTGTCACAATATTGTGTAAATCTATGCACAGCCATGTCTTGTCTTGATTTGAGTTTTACATAGTTTGGTGCAGCGGACATTATATAATCTATGTAAATATTTAAAATGGCCTTAAATACTTATATATATATTTAATTTAAATAAAAATGAGTACCATAAATACGTTAGTTTTAAGCGGCGGAGCATACAACGGCTTAATTGAACTAGGAGTATTGCGACGTCTCTCCGAAAAGGGGGTCTTTGACGTAAAGAGAATACATGGCACGTCAGTCGGCGGGTTCATCGCTGTTTTGCTCGCACTTAAAATGGATTGGGGTGATTTAATCGAATACTTTGTGGAACGCCCGTGGCACAAACTTCTCTCCATTAATCCAATTGAAGTCTACACAAAGAAGGGAGCCTTTGACAAGCAATTCTTTATTAGTGCATTGACACCGTTGTTTGCCGCCAAGGGTCTTGATGTTTCCACCATTTCTCTCCAAGAGTTCAAGGAATATAGTGGAATTGAGTTGTATGTCTATGCGATCAAGTTGTCAACATTTGAAGTTTGCGAAATTAGCAGTGAATCACATCCGGATATGCTTCTGATTGATGCTGTTACCATGACATGTTGCATGCCGGTTGCATTTCGTCCAGTGCTTTATAAGGGGGAATACTATATTGATGGTGGAATTGCGGTGAATTATCCGTTGAGAGAAGCCATATCTCACTCCCCGGATGCAAATGCTGATGTAAGTAAAAATGGTGATGCAAATTCTAAAATTCTCGGCATAACGTTCGATCTCGGCTACAATTCAGCATCGATTAACGAGAATTCAAATATTGCAGAGTACATATATTGCTTGTTTATGAAAATTAGCAGTATACGCGAGTTCAATAATGTCGGATTTGGCACCATTCAAAACGAGATTGTGATACGATGTGCCGGAATGAATGCTGCAGACGGGTATGACGCGTTGTTTAAAAGAGATTCGAGGGCGGACATGGTGAAGCGAGGTGAAATGATCGCTGATGAGTGGTTACTTTCTAGAACGACGAGTTCGAGCATTTAACGTTTTTTCTTCTCTTTTCACTGTTTTTGCAAGTGTCTTCAAATGCTTTTTGAATGCCTTCTTTTCTTTCACATTCCACT
>JACCDO010821351.1_pt1 | contig 17578 bp, 11 predicted proteins | sample 7446101 | NCBI WGS metagenome assembly JACCDO01 (sample SAMN15323440, study PRJNA562643) | freshwater metagenome | isolation source: river surface water | place: USA:Blue River Watershed | collected 2017-08-16 | reverse complement strand
CATCAAAGACCTTTTTGTACTTCGGCGGGAAAATGGAAAAGACGACCTTCGTGTCAGCCTCAATCGGGGTCACACTGATATAATCCACACGTGGATGAAGTTCCAAGATCTGTTGAACCTGGGCTCGTTGCCGCTCAGTGGCCTGGCGAACAACAAACTCTGCTGTGTGATTGTAGCCATTGAGAACATTGGAGATAACCGCCAACTCTTCTGGAAAGTTGATTAGAGGCGTACCTGAGAGACCAATGATCTTTGAATTCTTTGCGCCTGCGAGCAAGCGATATAACAAGTAGGCACGACGATATTTTAGCGGCGTTCCGCACAGCGCCGGCGACCATTGTTCAGGTGTAAAAGGTTCAAAAGGCCCATCTTTCATTTCATTACGACGCTTGCGAGGATCCAAATCCTTGTCCATTTTACGACACATCATACGTGTCACATTATGGACTTCATCAATCACAATTACAGCATCATCAAAGAATGTCGGTTCTTCGCAAGCAATTTTCTGGAGCCTAACCGTACCAGTATCTTTCGTTGAGTTGTAACTCATGAAAGTGATTCGGCCTTGGAGCATTGCCGTCAGCTGATCACGAACCGCCGCAGTATCCTGCGCATCCAAATAACGAATTCCCTCTACTGGTCCAGTATCGGGGATTTTGTAATTCGGTGTAGCAGCCTTGGTCATATCAGGCAGCCACAAGCCACGCTTCGCAGGATCAGGATTGTTAAGGATATTCGTTAAGAAAGCACTATCACGCTTAATCTTAAGATATGTGGTCGCGAATGTCATAAGTTTTGGTGTATCTTCAAACTTGATAAACTCCCAATAGTTATTTGTGTGAAAGTGCTTGAAACCGCAGCTCATCAACTCGCCTTGAAAGTTAGGCTTGAGTGAAGATGGTGTCATGACAATCACCTTTTTGTTCGAGCGACCATACAAGGCCTCAGCCGCAGCAATTGCTGTACATGTCTTACCTGAACCTAATCCATGATAGACAAGTAGGCCTCTGTAAGGTGTTTCTTGCCGGAGGTACTCACGCACGAATTCTTGATATAAAAACCGCTTGATAGCACCTTCTCCTGGTGCGCCCATTGCGGCGCATGCTTCAAAATCCGGTTTCGCAACCTCTTTGATGGCGAACGGTTGGAAAGTTGTACGGATGAAGTTTTGGAAAGCCAGACGAGTAGGGGTTATAAATGCTGGTGGGAGCGCATCAGACATTTTGTATGGATCGGCTTGGCGAACTTGCTCATTGTCATATGCTTCATAGGAGGCTATCTTTGCCTCTGCAGCTTCTTGCTCGGGCGTTTTAGGAAGCACGACAGGCGCTTTTCGAAGCACGATTGTCTTCTTTTTTGGAGCAGCCTCGGCTGCTGCTTCTTCAGGCGGTGCTGCTAGAGCAGCGAGTGAAAGAGGTGCCTCCTCAGTTGGTTTTGTCTTTAGTTTAAGAGTAACTTTGGGCTTGGGTGCTGCAGCGGCTGCGGTGGCTTCGGCAACGGGCGCAAGTGTAGCCTGCGGCTTACGTGCGCGTACAGCACCAATACCTGCTTCTGCGGCCGCATCATCATCAGCAACCATTACTTCTGGTGCTGCTGCCGCCGCGGCAGCTTTCGGTTTTAGAACCAATTTCGGTTTTGCTGCTGGCACTGGAGCTGCTGCCATTAGTTCAACAGCTTCATCTTCAGGCAATGGGATGTCTGACATGTAGGCAACCATGAGCTTGCGGAAATCCTCTGATTCGGCTGGGACGCCGGCTGTTGTGGCGGCTTGAGTAGCGGCTTTTAGCTTATCTTTGAATGCCTTCACTTCAGGTGCTGACATGATCGCGAATTTATATGTTTGCGCAAGCATTTTACGGCCAAATTCAGAGTCTTCAGTAAAACCATATTTAGGCAAATATTGTTTGAGAGACAGCACAGCATATCGCTGCTGAGACTTTTGTGCCATAGTCAGTTCTGGGCCTGGGCCTCCTCCTGCGCCTGAAGCGGCGGCAGCCTCAGTAGCAGGCGTGGCCTTAGGTTTGAGTTTTAGTGTTAATTTTGGTTTCCCCGCACCCTCAGACATCTAAACTTTGCCTAGTATTTCTACTTTTCAGCATGGGGCGCGTTGGTGACTTCACCAGAAACACGTTCCATCGCAAGACGACTTGCTTCCTGCTCGGCAACCTTCTTGTTCCGGGCGGTGGCTTTTGCCATGATCTGACCATTAGGGTAGAGCACGCCCATTGTAAAAACTCTATCATGTGGCGGTCCAACCACTTCAACCTCCTTGTATCGCGGTGGCACATGATACGTGGCCTGGAACCAACGCAGCAACTGGTCCTTGTAATTTGTATCCTCGTGAATTAAAGTGACAAAATCAATATGCCGCTCCATGAGGCTCACAAGCCAATCGTAGCACGCCTGAAATCCCCGACCAGGTGTTGGTTCCTGCCGATACATGGCGCCGGTCCAAGCCTCGAGCATTGATCCGAGCATACGCAGATTCTGCCGACCATCACATACATCCTCTACATGTCGGCTTAAGATGATCCATGGTCCAAACCCTGCCTGTTTGGCAAGCTCACCAAGCATTTTGTTATTTACAATTCGCGTACGTAGGCGTGTAAGAAAGCCCTCGCCTTCACCTGGATAACGCTGCGTTAGATAAGTGGCAACGATACATCCAAGTACAGAATCACCGAGGTATTCTAGTTCCTCATTATCACCTTCACGTAGTGGCAGACAGTTGGCTGGGCGCTCTGCCATTACCATCGGCTCACCGTTTTCAGAATGCTCTGCCCAAAGATCGGGCCGATCAACATATGATTTATGAACACATGATTTTTGGAAAAGAGTTAGATCATTGATGCGACCTTTCCATCCGTATTGGCGCAAAATGCGAATGGCATCTTTGAGTTGGAGTTCTTTATTGCGAGGATTCCAAGGATTGAATATCTTCGCGGCCTGCTTTGTCGGATCATCAGACAAAGCAGGCTGCGTGGTTGGCGATGTTGAGCGCTGGGCAGACATTCTATACATGTAAGGTGTGATCAGAGTTTAGGCTGCTGCGCAAAGGCGGTAAGAGAAAATCGTGATAGTAGAATAGATGTCGGCTCCCCCGCAGTTGGAAATAAAGTTCCTGGACATTTTCGGGGATACCTATCACCTGCCTGGTGGCTCAATATTAATGACCGCTGACAGGAAACTCGGTATCCCTGGATATGATGACTTTTTGGACAAGTATGGGTTCAAAGGAAAAGTTGCTAGCACAAAGCCAGCATCAGGGCTGCCTGGCGGAGTTGCAACCGAAGAAGAGGCCGAGTTTATCAAGTATTTTGGCGTTCCATACATCTACGGTCCATCGCTAGAATCGCAGAAAGCAAAATGCCGTCTTGCGAACTATGCAAAGATTTCTGCTTTTTTGAAGCATCGTTTGACAACTTTAGATGCGCAAATTAATAATCTTTCCGCCGCATCTTCTGGAGCACAGAGTATTCCACAACGACGATTTGAGCGCATTCGGGCAAATCTGAAGATTTTCATCGACGACATGGAATCTACCAAGCCTCTCCCTACTTGTGACGATTACAAGATTGATTATTTTAAAGATGATACTGACATGTTGAATTATTTAACTCGTGCGTTGTATTATGGTTTGAAACCTGAAGCAGGCACGGATGAACATGTAAAGTGTGTGAATTTGTTTCGTGATGCTACAGGCGCAGATGTTGAGCTTCAAGCATTGCTACAAGTTGTAAAAGACAAACGAACGGATGGTATGTTGAGTTTTATGGAAATGGTTGGATCATCATTGGCGGGACTGGTACATAAGATTAATGAAGATCGTTCTTTTGCTCAGCCTGTGGCTGCTGCTAGTGCTAGTGCTGGTGCTAGTGCTGGTGCGGCGGTGATCCAGGGTATTGATGAGAAAATTGTAACTGATTTACAGAATTCTCTTGCGGATTTTTTCAATGGTCTGGATTCTGCTAAGAAGGTTGGTGAGCCATTGCGTTCTGCGAAGCCTGCTGATCTGCTAACTGTTTTTACTTCTGTTGTAAAAGCGGCTGGACCATTGCTGACAAGTAGGGCTAGTGCTGGGCCTGGGCCTGGCGGCTTTCCTGCTTCGCTTGATGCGCTGACTGGTGAAATTATAAAACAACTGGATACCCTTGGTGTAAAAGGTGCGGCAAAGCCTGGTAAGTTTTACAATTCAGATTATAAGCAAGTGTTACAAGACATTCTTGCCATGCTTGAGAAAGGTCCTTTGACAGCGGCGACAATTGGTGCTGCGGCCGATAAGCTAGCGCTTGTCAAGGCTTTTGAAAATATTAATCCATTAGTTATATTAAAATCATACATATTAATTATAGATAAAATTGCCGATGTTGCCAATCATAGTACTGATGGAAAATATGATCTTGGTGATGACACTAAAGAACTAATTAAACTATATCAAATATTGTTTGCTATTTTTAAACAACTGAAAAAAGATTATGGCATAAATAAAGAAAATCTTGATAAAAATATTACACGTAAATATAAAAAACAAGTAGATTGGAATGGTAAGGAACTTAACGTTACTGGATTTACATTATATAATTCTCAAGAAAATCTATATGGATCTTTGAACATTGAATCTGTTTATTCATTTGAACCATTAGATTCTGAGTTTAAATGGATTGATAAAGATTCTACTTTTAAGTCAATAACCGCACAATTTCATAATAATTATGATTCTATTAAGGAATTTATTGATGATATAAAAAGTCAGTTTAATATTGGTGATATTGTAAAACTAGTTAATGGATCAACAGAATATATTATTAGAGAAATATATTATGCTCATGCTGCTTTAATATTTCTGGTTAAAAATATAAGTACAAATAATTATGATATATTAGTTGCTGGAAATGTTTTAACCGATTCAAAAATGGAAAAAGGTACTAAAAATTTAACATCTTGGGTTGAACTTGTAAGAAAAGGAAAACCAGAAGATGGTGAGGAGGTGATTGGTGCGAGCGCTGCGGGTCCAGGAGGTGCGGATCCAGCTGAAATAACACGTTTGCAGGGAGAACTGAAAGCAGCTCAGGAAAATATTACTAAACTTGAAGACGCGAATAGAGTATTAATAGGTGCTGGTGGAAAAATATCTGAAGAATTACAGAAACAACTGGACGAAAGTAATAAACAATTAAAAGAAAAAACTGAGAATTTGAAAAACGCTAGTGCTGAGATTGCTGATTTAAAGAAGCAATTAGAAGCCGCGAAGGCGGCTGGTGGTGATACAGCCACAATTCAAGCGGCACTTGATGCTGCGCTGGCTAAGGCAAAAGAAGATGCTGAAGCAGCAGCTGCTCAAATTGCTGAACTTTCACAACAACTTCGTGAATTACAGATAGGGGGGCGTTTTGATGAACTTAAAAAAGAGTTGGAAGAGCTGCGAAAGAAGACTCCACGCACGGGTGATGAGCAAACTAGACTTGAGGAACTGGAAGAGCTTTTTTCTCCTGATAGTTTAAGAAATCAAATTGCTAAATTGAATGCAATGGTAGAACCATTAGCAGCACGTAATACTGAATTAGAATCGCTATTATATCAAAGAGACTTTAGAAATATGCAACTTGAACGAGAACTTCAAGAAGCTAGACAGATTATAGAAGCTACAAAAGTATCTATTGCTAAATTAAAAGCAGAAAGCGATGCCGCCATTCAAGCAGAAAAAGATAGATGTGCGGATCTTGAAGCACAACTCAAAGCTAGCGGCGATGCTGATGAAATGGCAAAACTTAAAGCGCAACTTCTTCATGCTCAAACAACACTAGCAGGATTAAAGGCATCGAGTACATGGACAGAAAAAGAATGGAAAGACTTTGAGGCAGTAACTGCTGATAAAGCTACAGCCTGGGCTGAAGTAAGTCGTATTCGTGCTGATTTGGCAGCAGCTTTAGCAGAACAGAAAAGACTAGAAGGCGAATTAGAAGCTGAAAGAAAGAAGGGCGGTGGTGGTGGCGGTGCCCGTGAAGCGGAGCTCCAAGCTCAACTGGACGCTGCGAAAGCAGCAGCTACTGCTGCTGGTGACGCTGCCGCAGCAAAAATTGCGGGCCTAACAAAAGAACTTGAAGAAACACGTGCGAAACTCTCGCGTTTGGATATACTAAAGAAAAAAATTGCTGAGAGCGTGGCTGTGAGCGTGGAAGATCAAGCAGAATTTGAGAAATTACAAGCTACAGAAAGTGTTGAGATTGCAAAACTACGTACTACAATAACCACTTTAGAAGAGGCAAATAGATTTCTAAAATCTGAAAATCAAACAATAATGACTCAACTTGCGAGTTTAAGTGATTCTATAAAAGAGGCTATGGCTGAAGTTGAACAATCAAAGAAAGCAGTAGCAGAAGCAGAAGCGAAGGCAAAGGCAGATCTTGCTGCTGAAAAAGCACGTTGTGCTGAGATTCAAAAGGCTCTTGCTGAGCTAACAGGAGTAGCAGGTACAGCTGATCCAGTAGCAGCCAAAGCAGCATTTGAGAAAGCATCAGCAGATGTGAAAGCTGCGCAGGCAGCCATTTCTTCTGTACAAGCACAACTTGAAGTTGCGCGTCAGGCAATTGCTAAAAAAGATGAGGAAATACAAGCAGCTGCCGCCGCTGCTGAAAAAGCTAGAACTGATTTTTTTACATCAGGTGCTAATGAGGCTGCTCTTAAAGAAGCAAATGCTAGACTTGCTGAAAGAACAGCCGAACGTGATGCTGCTCTTTCAGACTTACAAAAGGCACGTGAAGCTTATGCTCAAGCCATGACTGATATATCAGCAGCTCATGCCGCTGAACTTTCAAAAGCAGCAGCCGCCGCAGCTTCATCGAAACCATTAACAGATGCGGAAAAAGAACAATACCAAAAACGTATAAAAGAACTTGAAGAACAACTTCAAGCAAAAATTGCTGAAGCAGATTCACTTAAATCAAAGACAGGTGGATCATTACTAACAAGCGCTGAAAGACTTGGCCTTGAAGAAGAAATTAGAAGGCGAAACGAGGAAATTACTTCTATACTGCGAGAGCTTGGTTTAACAGCTGTAAAAAGCGGATCAAATGTTGATGCTGTAAAAGCTAAATTAAAAACTATTTCTGACAGGTATGATTCAGAAATAACACGTTTAGGAAAACAAAATGGCGAAGTTGAAAATGATTTAAAAAGAGCAAGGGAATCTTTTCAAACATTATTTGGACAACAGAAAGATAAAGATAAACAAATAGGCACACTAACTGATCAACTTAAAGCACTTGAAGGCGTAAAGGCAAAAAGTGCCGATCTAGAAGCACAAATTAAAAGACTTACAGCGGAACGTGACGCAGCTATCGCAGCAGCAGCAAAGCCAGATATTGCTGCGGCAATACGCGAAGTTGAAAGATTAGAAGCAGAAGCAGAAGAAATAAAAAATGAAATAACTGGATCAAAACAGATTAAAAGTTTTATTACGAGTCAAATTGGTGAATTAACTACAAGGCCTGTTAATGTTAAGCCAGAGGAATATTGGCGAGAAATTATAAATAAACTAAGTAAAAAATTGGAGGACGCTGAAATGGCTGAAAAGATTGCGAAAGGTCAAGCAACAGAAGCTGAACGTAAAGCTTTTTTTGCTTCTCATAAAGCATTTGTGTCTTCGAATGATTTAGAAGGGATGAAGGCCCAACGTGATGAAGCATTAAAATCAAAAGCCGCATTAGAATCACAAATAAAGGGCTTGCAGAGTGGTAAAGAAGCTTCAAATAGCGCATATTCAGCAATGCGTACAGAATTATATGGCACACAATCAGCTCTTGCTGTGGCGCAAGAAGAACTTAGAAAGGTACAGGCAGCACTAGCTGGTGCCAAACTTTCAACATCTGGTCAAACTACAGATGCTGCTGAATTATTTAAATTTAGAGTTAAAAATATAAACTTAGAACGCCAATTACGAGAACTTCAAAAAGAAAAAGCAGCTCTTGAAGCACGTCTAGCCGCAAAACCAGCAGAAGGTAATATTTCTGAGATGTTACAAATCATCCGTGAATATATTGATAGTCTTCCTGATTCACCAAGTAAGGATCAGATTAGTCAATTAATGAAGTCAATACGTGAATTGAGTGATGAAATAGCTGAAAAAGATGAGGAGATTGCTAGATTAAAACAAGAATTAGCAGAGGCAAATATATCAGGGGTAATTCAGCCACCGCCATTAGATTCACGCCTTAATGAGCAAATAGCAAATCTTGAATCTCAAGTAAAACAGTTAGAAGCTGAAAAAGCTGAAATGCAGGCGTATGCTGAAGCAGAATATGAAAAGCTCCTAAAACAATTACAAGAAAGTGTTGATAAATTTGAAAAATTATCAGAAGGAATAGAAATTGAAATATCAAAAGTGGAGGCTTTGAAATCTATATTTGCTTCCAAAGGTATTTCAGTTAAAGGTTCTATTAAAGATATCTCAGCAGCATTTGATCGCTATAATGAACAGCTCCAAAAAACTGTAGCAACCGCAAAAGCAGAAGTTGAGAATGTTCAGGCTAGAAATGAGGAACTTCAAATGGAACTACAAGAGCAAAAAATTGAAGTACAAGAACTGAAAGCAACTATTGAACAACTTCGTCAGCAAAAGTCGGTTCAGACATTTGGATCACTTTCTGGAATGCTTTCAACGCCAGCATTCAAATCCGCAACAATTGATATTTTTACACAGTTTGCTGGTGATCAAAAACGGAAAGCGGGTTTTGAATCTGTTTCAAACTCAAATATTCGCGAGACACTTCCTGGTACAGGACCTGAAAAAACAAACAATCAAGCTAATGATTTGTATGCTATCAAAAAATATTATATTGATACACTAAAAGTCCTAGCTATTAATTTGAGCGCATTTGAATCTCAAGTGACTCTTAATGATCCGCTAGAAATTAATACATTAGCCAATATATTAAAACTGATTTCAAGTCCTCAACCAACAGGTTTGTATTCATTGAATGATGTTCAGTTGAATGATGCTACAGCGAAAGGACTCGTTACTAAACTTAGAACAATAAATGAAGAAAATTATAATAGCACTGAACCAGTATTATATTTACCGACAAGTAGTGAATTAGATCATCTTAGTAAGGGTTTAGTTAGCTTCCCTGAAGACAAAGACTTAATAAAGCTGGGTATAACTCAAAAAGCTAATATTAAACAACAATTAATTGCGAATTTTTTTAATAATAACAAGACTGAACTTTATGTTATGTATCCTACTATGAAAATTGGTAAGGAGGTTGTTAAGAAGGAGACCAAAGAAGAATTTATTAAAAATATTGATATTAATCTATTTGAAATTAAAAACAATACTGTTAGGTTTGGTAGATATTTAGCAGGGTCAGCAACTGCTGTATCTAATGTTACTGAAGCCGGCAAACGACTACCAACACTTGGTGATTTAATTACTCAAGATACGAAAGAGCCATTTTTTGCTACATCTGAAGGAAAACTTGTAAGTCGTTCTGAAATTATTCGTATTTTTGTGAAATCATTATTATCCGCTTTAGAATCAGCATGGAAGATAAAAGCAAGCGGTCAGCAAGCACTGGCGGAAGCAACGGCAGTTCAGAAATCTCTAAACAAGTAAATCTGCGCGGCGAAATAAATCGTATAATGCTAAAAGCAAAATATGCGATTTATTGTACTCTTCTCTTCTTTTTATTTGCCAATCCCTACACATATGAAGTGACCAATACCTGGTTGAGCTCTGTGATGACTGTTCTTGATGGCGCAGGGCGCCCGACACCTGCCGGCTTTGGTCTTCATTTGATTCTCTTCTTTTTGACGCTGTGGGGTCTGATGCTTACACCTATCTAGTAAAGTGAATAGCCTACATTCTGCTCAAGAATGAGTTGCCGATACACTTGTTGTAGAGCGGCCTCTGCTACAGAACCATTTTCAGTATAACTGGCAAAAAGCATTGATGCTCGCCACCGATCAGCCCGAGTCCAACTAACATGGCAGTGCTCAGGTGCTAAAAGCTGAATCGGCCCCGACGGCGTCATAATGCGCTCTTGGGAGAGAAATTGTTGTTCCATTACCCTTACATGTAGATTGAGGGAGAGATTTAGGCATCTGATGAAGAGAAAATCTTAGTAGCACTATAGATGAAAGCAGCAGCTGGTTTAATCTATGGAGTTGTAGTTCTCATATTGGTTTTAATGTATTTGGTTTGGCGTGGTTCTTCCACCGCGGAGGGGTTCGCTTCCGGTGGTTACGAGTTTGCCATGATCTATGCGCCTTGGTGCGGATATTGTAAAGAGTTTATGCCAACATATGACAAATTTATGGAAAGTAGCCCAATAACTGTTAATAATAAATCTGTCCAGCTCAAAAAGATTGATGGTGACACCGATAAAGCTGCTGCTAAAAAGTTTGAGGTAGAAGGATTCCCATCTTTTGTTCTAATCTCCCCTGATGGCACACATGAGCGTTATAACGGAGCGCGAGATCCTGCGGCTTTCAAGCAGTTCTTGGAGAAGATGGTACGCTAAAACACCAGAATGGTGTTTTCGCCCAGGCGCTAAACAGAGTGCCGACGAGCAACGGATGTATAGAGCCACTGATGAGACTCTTTTGCTTTGACACGTAGGGATTGTTGTGTCTGCTTGTATGCGGATTCAAAAAGCCTCTTTTTGTCAGACTGTGTCAAAGAGAAATTCACAATGAAACTCGGAGGGGTTTCAATATATACTGTATTATGGTGCTGTCGCTCATGACTAAGGCGCGGGGGCTGGAGAATAAGTTGTATGATGCGCTTGAAAAATAACCACGGTTCCTCTTCAACTTGTTGCGGTGGCGGCACTTCATGGCGAGTGCATAAACATACACCGATTGCTTCTTCCTGCTCTTGTTCTGACAAGTAGGAGATTGGGTAGTGGTATAAGAGACCTCCATCAGCTAGCCATTCTTCATCGGTCGCAGTTGGGGCTTTGCGCGGGGCAAAATAGAAAGGAATCGCAACTGATGCCAAGACACCTTCAAGAATACTTACATCAGGTGTTCGCGTTGGGCTAAACTCAAATGGCGCGGCATTCTGTACGTCAGTAGCAAGAACACGCAAAGTCACTCCTCGCAAGCGGCGGAGTTGCGCAAATGTAATCCGCGGCGAGAATCCACGCTGTTCAAGAATTTTAGAGAAATATGCCAACATCGTGCTGCCATTGTCCAAGCCATTTGCGTCAAGAAGACCCATAACATTCTCCACGTCAAACGCATTTGGATCTTGAAGTTCGCTAAAATCAAAGCCCATAAGATGATCAGTGAGTTCTTGTACAGAATAACCAATAGCGAGTGCCATAGCAGCAATCGCACCAGCGCTGGATCCAATAAACTCACGCACTGTGACAAGCTTTCCAGCTTCTTGAAATGCCTTGAGTGCGCCGGCGTGGCAAATAATGCGCGCACCACCACTGCTAAGAACAAGGCGCTTCGGAAGCATTCCTACATGTCAGAAGTGTAGAGGTTTTAGCCTGGTGGCTTGCGGTGACACGCGGATAAAATCATTCTCTGTGTAAGTCAAGGAATGAACACACAACCGCCATCTATACAATTAAAGGACCTCTATGCCCGGCGACAGAATCGCGACTTGTCACGGCTGCGTGCTTATGAGCAGATACTTCAGCAGATAATGAATCGTATCAAAGCGCATTCAGATTTGCCCACGCATCCAACATCTCTGCTTTACACAGTGCCACAATTTGTGCTTGGTCTGCCAATGCTGGATCTGAAGGATTGTATTTTATTCTTAGTACATCAGCTGCGATCTTCTGGATTAGAGGTTAAATATACCTATCCAAACCTCTTATACATATCATGGCGCAGTTACGAACATGAATATATGAAACGTGAGAGCCCAATTTACGCCGCTATGGTAGCTTCCGCAGGACAAGCAGCAGAAGAGCAGGAAAAGCGACGAGCAGAAGCAGAAGCGGCTAGGTTAGAAGCAGCCAAACCACCTGAAAAGAGAAAACCAAAGAAGAGCGTCTCATTCACTACAGGTCGTGAATCCAAACAAGCTTCTGTCCGCAGCGAGCCGCCGGTTTCGGCGTTGAGCTACACACCCTCTATGGATTTCTTGAATGCCGTTGAAAAGCCTTCTGAGAAGAAGATGTCAGAAACGGCTAAAGCATTTTCAGATCTATTCACCTTCTAAGGCTTCATTATGAAGAAGCGCAAAGAGTCGTTTCGCAACTGCGGGTCCAACCCTCCGTGTGCCAACTTTTACATCTGCTATTGCTTTCTCATCGCATGAGAAAACATCAGACAGCAAAGGACCTTTCTCCTCCATTATAGCATTTGCGGCTTTCAGACTCAATCCAGGACACAGAGCCAGAACCTGGCGCGCAAAAGTTGCTGCATCCATATTTTGCTTTTTTGAAGAAGACAAACTCTGCCAGTAAGCAGGTTGTCCTCCCTCTTGACAAGTAGGAGGTTGGAATGCAACCGGGTCAGCCGCAAGTTGTTCTGCGGTAGTCTTAATCCATTCTGCTGTATCTGCTACAGACTCTGTTTGAATAACAGCTATTCCATAACGTAGCTGAAGACGATTGATCAGCTTACGAATAGAGGCTGTGGAGAGATTCGCAGGAGCAAACGCAATATTCCCTTCGAGTACATACACAGGCCGCATACCAAGTTCTTGACAAGTAGAGAGAAGACGGGCCTTCTGTTCGCGGTATCTGCCATCAAATAGACTTGCCTGTAGATCGGCGAGAGCCTTGCGCTCTACGATGAGACCTTTTTGACCGGTTGGTGGCTGAATCCAAATATCGCCAACTGTCAGCGCTTTCACTTCATGCGGCGTTGTTGCGAGAGCGCGGATTAAAGCATGTTCTCTATTATCCAAAATCAAAACCATCTACTTGTGGATTTTGATTGTGTTTAAGTAATAATTATTTAGTTATTTAATACCAAGAACTCTTGGCGTAAGTCGGCGCGAAGGCGCGCTCTAGACCAGGTGTCCATTGGCGGTAGTCATTGCGACCTACACGCGTCTGACTGACATCAGTATTGAAGAAAGGATCCGCAGAGGCAACCTCAATGGCCGCTGCGGGCACACGTAAAGTGTTTTCCATGGCCTCGCCGACAGCATTGAATGTCGCCGGTGCTTGATCTTCCCATACGATTTTAGGATTAATCTCCTGTGTGCCGACGACCTGATAGACATTTGGATTCTGAGGATCACGCTTAATTTCAGGAATTAGACCTTTCTTACGGTAAATCTCCTTGATAAGCCGATCAGCATCTTCAATACTATAGGTTGTCATATTGGGAGACTTGCGCGGCTGATATGTAGCAAGAAGCTTTGCCTCTTCTGCGTCAATAGCGTCTTGATCAATTGGCTGGACCTCACCGCCTTCGAGAGCCTTGAAAACACTCTCATCGGGGACAGGCTTGCTATAGACTCCATTTAAGTAGTCCGTGCGTTCAAGCTGGAAGCGTGCGGAGTTTGGGGGAAGGCCGGACCAGTCAAGGGGATACTGTGCTGTCAGCTTATTGATTGTGTTTTTGTTCATCTCTCTATTTGTTGTGAGTTGATAAACATTAGGCACTTCATAGTCATCAACATCATTAATTGGCTCTTTAGCATATGGTCCTTCCGGCGATTCTTCATAGACAATACCAAGGCCATTTGATTCCATCTTATTCACGAAGCGCCGACTAGTAGAGGGTGTAACTCCTTCTTGTCTCAAGGATTCCTGTGCAATTTCTTGATATTTATGCATAAACTTGTCATCAGAGGCGCGGCGGGCTGCCTCTCTTGCTTTCTTTTGGGCCTCCTTCTGCGCATGTGTCGGGACAACTGATGCGGGTGCTGACTCATATCCTTCAATGAATTTTCGTTGATATATAAACATATAAACGAAAAATACCACAATTAAGATGATTAAAATGGTACCCATCTTACTTCTGTAATAAGGGGAGAAACGACTTACTGCTTTCGAGAATATGGGCAATTGGCGAAGCCTTCAGCAGAAGCAGAAGCACTAGAATCATAGCTCATATACATCTCAGCATACTTGCGTTGATATAGATAAATGTAGATGAAAAAGAGTACTGCGATTAAACTAATCAAAATTACGTCCATTCTACTTGATAGATAGATTCTGTTCTTCAGTAGGAGTAGAATATGCCTGCGCGTAGTAAGCGAACAAGAAAGGCAATGAAGCCTATGCGGGTAAAGAAAGGTCGTAAGACACAACGTCGCGGTGCGAAGCGTTTCATGAATGTTGAAACGGTCGCTGATATTCCCGCCTTTGAACGCATGCTCAAAAAGGGCCCGATCGTTGTCGGTATGTTCTACTTGTCATGGTGTGGTCATTGTAAGAAGGCAGAGCCTTCGTTCAAAGATGTTGCTTCCAAGAACTATCCGGGAGTCAGTTTCGCAATGGTAAATAGCGATCTCAAAGATAAAACATCACTTCGCACTGTCGAAGTAAATGGCGTACCCGATTTCTTTGTTAGTGTTCCTAACAAAAGTGGCGCCAATAGCACTATCAAGCCAGAAATGTCATATGATAGATCTTCTATTGAGAGACTTGCTACAGTTGCTTCAAATGCTGCTTCAATGGGTTCGGCTGATCCAACCACACTTAGCGCATCAATCAATAATAAAAAAGGACCGCCGCCATTCTTAGCAATTAATGCACCATCTGAAAAGAGTGAATCACTAAATGTCCAGCCACCATCTTTCCGCAATTTGGGTGCTTCTGGTAGCTTACCTAACAATTTCAATAAGAAATCTGTAAAGACAATTGAAGAACCAATCAACGCAGTTAGTGAAGAAAGCACTGATGAAGAAACAGAAGATGAACTCATGGTTCCCAGTTATGAGAGTACAATTGTTGCTCGTGAAAGTATCAATAAGAACAAAAATAGTCTTATAAAGCCCGCATTGAGTCTTGCCGGCGAGGAACCAACAACATCAACAACACTTTCTATTACAAGTCCAGTTGAAGCGGTTAGTTCTGTAACAAACTCATTGCCAGAAAGCACTCTCAAAGCCGCATCAAGAGAAGAAAAAGAGAAGGCAGAACAGACGCTTAGAGAAAAAGAGATCGCTGAAGGTCGTAACTTCAGTATGATTGGTGGTGCCAAGAAATCTTCTGTGACAGATGTTCAAAAAGAAGGATCCATCCTCTATCTTGAATACAACTTTGATCATTATAAAATAAAACGTGGAAGCACACTTGGAGGCAATAAGTCTTATGAAGATAAATATGTGTATGAAATTAAATATTTCAATGATGAAGCCGACAAAGAAGAACGCATCAAAAAGAAACAAAAACCACGTAAAGTAAAGAAGGATGCTAAAACACCTTCTGAACTTTATGGTATAGTTAAAAGTTTCTTGTCAGACAAAATTGAAGCTATCTAAGTTAAAGGGGTTAAAATGTAAGATTATAGTATATATTATGTTAATTACCAATGATGGCTCAAAACATAATATACATTTAATATCATTTGCGGATGGTAATCCAAAATATAATAATGCTAAAGAAAAACTAATTAATGACGCAAAACAATTTGAATTATTTGATAGTATAAAAGTATATAATTTTAATGATTTAGATCATGATTTTAAAATGAAACATATTAGATTTATTGCTGCTAATAAACGTGGTTTTGGATATTGGATTTGGAAACCATATATTATATGGAAAACTCTTGAAAAAATACCAGAAGGTGATATTTTACTTTATGTAGATGTATGCACTTTATTAAATCCAAAATTAAAAAATCATTTTATTGATTATCTAAATATACTTTTAAAATCAGAAGATAAAAATCTATTTATTGAGTTTGATAATTTAATTAATCAATGGTGTAAAATGGATACTATAAAAGCCTTAAATGCAGAAGATATTTATCATTTAAAAGAGTTAGCATCTGGAATTATTTTCACGAGTAATAATAAGAAAAATAGAGACTTCTTTGAAAAAATGTATATAACAATGACAGATTATCATTTGATTGATGACAGTCCAAGTATTCTTGAAAACTTGAGTTGTTTTCGAGAGAATCGCCACGATCAAACAATCTTTTCTATCTTGGCAAGAAAAGAGTTTAGTTCTAGTATATATCCTCTTGGTTCTGAAATTCTAAATGACCCTTTTAATGTCATAGTTGCGAGAGGTAATAATTATGTTTATAATAAATAGCAAATTTTGCAACTAAAGGTAGGCTGACAAGTAGGTGTAGCGACTATGATATATATATTTTATTTATATTTACATTATTTAAAGTTTTATTTTTAATATACATATATAATATGTTTATTGATATAAATGGCAATAGCCATAATATACATTTAATTTCATTCGCAGATGGAAATAATTACTATAATAAAGCAAAAGATAATTTAATCACTAGTGCAAAAACTTTCAATTTATTTGATAGTATAACAGTATATTCTTATAAAGATTTAGATGATGATTTTAAATCAAAGCATAATAACTTTATTACAGCAAATAAACGTGGATTTGGATATTGGATTTGGAAACCATATATTATATTAAAAACTCTTGAAAAAATACCAGAAGGTGATATTGTATTATATCTTGATGTCTGCACATTATTAAAGATAGAAAATAAGAATAGATTATTAGATTATATTGATATGGTCTTAAAATCAAATGAAAAAAATCTTTTTTTTGAATTTAATAATATTATAAATAATTGGTGTAAAATGGATACAATACTCAGTCTAGAAGCACTAGATATTTGTCACATGCATGAACTAATACCAGGTATTATATTTACAAGTAACAATAAAAATAATCGCGATTTCTTTAATAAATGGTATTTAACAATGCATAATTACCATTTAATTGATGATAGTGAGAGCATTAGTAAAAATCCCGCATGTTTTCAAGAACATAGACATGATCAGAGTATTTTTTCTATATTAGCAAGAAAACATTTTAAAGATAGCATCATCCATCTTGGCTATGAATTATTACTAACAAGAATACCATCTTATGATAAGAATAAGGTAATAATTAGCAGAGGTTATAATGATGATAAAATCTTCTTATAAGCTAAAATTTGCGGCTAAAGGTAGGCTGACAAGTAGGTGTAGCCACTATGCCATCCATATCATTTCAAGTGATTGATATCATCGCTCGCGATGAAGTTATTCTTCGCGAGGATGCCAACGAGCGCGAGGTCATCTATGAAAGCGGCTCGGGTTCTGATTCTGATTATGAGAGTAAGCGACGCTCGGCATTTGCGGCAGCAAAGGCCGCAACAGAGAAGAAGTCGCTGGAGATCAATCTATTCGGTCGCACAGCAGATGGTCACGCTGTGCGCCTTGACGTAAAGGGCTTCCGCCCTTCATTTGCGCTGCGGCTGCCACTTGAGGGCTCCACAAGTCAGTATGTGGCAGCTCTCAAAGATTATGTAAAGAAGTGCGGCGTGCCCATAGATCAAATTGGCTGGACAATGGAACAGAAGAAGGTATTCTATGGCTTCACAGCAGATCGGTTGTTTCCCTTCGTAGTTGTGGATACGCCATCTATGGCTCTTTTCCGCCGGATGAAGAATTTGTTCT
>JACCDO010681491.1_pt1 | contig 17578 bp, 17 predicted proteins | sample 7446101 | NCBI WGS metagenome assembly JACCDO01 (sample SAMN15323440, study PRJNA562643) | freshwater metagenome | isolation source: river surface water | place: USA:Blue River Watershed | collected 2017-08-16 | reverse complement strand
TATTGAAAAATTAGTTACTATTGAACCAAATATTGAAAAACCAGATACTAAAGAACCAGATATTAAAAAACTAGTTACTATTGAACCAGATACTAAAGAACCAGATATTGAAAAACCAATTACTAATAAAATAAAAGAAATACAAAAACCAATAAAAATTAATAATATAAATGAATTAAAAGAAGTTAATAAACCAAAGTTAATTAAAAAAGAAGAAAAAGAACCAATAAAAATTAATAATATAGTTAACACACCAAAGTTAATTAAAAAAGAAGAAAAAGAACCAATAAAAAATAATAATATGGTTAACACACCAAAGTTAATTAAAAAAGAAGACCAAGAACCAACAAATGTAACATTTAAACAAACTAAAAAAGTATGTGATTTTATTGATAAAGTAAAAAATACAAAAAAAATGTTTATTGACCTAAGTTATGATAGAATTAATAATGAAATAGAAACTAAATTTAAAAAAATAATATCATTATCTCCAACACAAAATAATAAAGAAAACGTAATAATAATAAATGAAAAATTAGTTCAAGTTAAAAATAATAAAAATCAAATAACAGTAAAAGAACTTTTATTTAATAATATTTATAAAAACAATGAAAAAATTGCAGGTATTTATTGTAATATGGATGGAGATGAAGAACAAATAATGGAAGATTTATTACATCATGCATTTATAAATAAAATAGATATATTATTAAAAATAAATTTTGACATAAAAAAATATTCATATTTAACAAATTATTTTATAATAAATGGTCAAATACAAGAAAATAATTATATAGTATTAAGTCCTAGACATAATGATGATTTACAGATGGTAAAAAAGAATATGCCTATATTAATAATAGGTTATAATCAATATACATATATAAGTAAAATGGTAAAACAACTAGAAAAATATACAAATGATATTATTGTTGTTGATAATAATAGTTCTTATGCACCATTAATGAAATATTATGAAACTGAATATAAATATACTTTATTAAAAATGGATAAAAACTATGGTCATAAGGTATATGAACAAGATTTTTTAAAGGGAATATTTGGAAATATGTATATAATAACAGATCCTGATTTAGAATTAAACAAAAAACTACCAATAAATTTTATAGATAATTTAGTAAAAATTTCAAATCATCATAAAGCAGGTAGAGTTGGTTTTGCAATAGAAATATCATCACCAAAAATAAGATCAGAATTAACATATGCAGGGATGCCATTAAAATTATGGGAAGGAAGATTTTGGCAAGCAAAAATACCAGATAATAATTATGAATTATATAGTGCACCAATAGATACAACATTTTGTTTATTAAATACAAAATATAATTGTTTTGGATTAAGCATTCGTGTAGCAGGTAATTTCACATGTAAACATTTACCATGGTATATTAATTATCATGAAGAATTACTTGAAGATGAATATACAAAATATTTGGAAAATAATATTTCAACAAATTTTTGGGAAGACAAGTTTAAAATCAATAAACAAACAAAAACAGAAGATTTAAGTTGGATAACACCTAAAATAAAAACAAATGAATTATTAATATTGGGAAATAATGATTTGGATGAAAAACTTATAAAAAAATTTAAAGAAGTATACATTGAAAGTAAGAGTACAAAGATAAAGGAAATAATATTTAACTTGTATAATAAGAAAAACACATTAAATTTAAGTTTAATATATTGTAATTATGATGGTAAAGAAGAAGAAATGATAGAAGACTTGTTATATTTTTGTTATATAAACAAAATAAACTTGTTATTAAAAACAAATATTAAAAAAACAAAGTATGAATCATTATTACAGTTATATACAATATATGAAAATAACGATAGTAATAAGACAGAAAAAAGTACTTTATTTTTTGAATTAAATAAGACAATATCAAAAGAAGTTTATAAAAAAAATATGACAGTTGTAATAATTGGTTTTAATCAATATACATACATTAAAAATATGGTATCACAAGTAGAAAAATATACAAGTGACATAGTAATAATAGATAATAATAGTACATTTCCTGAATTATTAAAGTATTATGAAAATGAATATAAATATACATTACTAAAAATGGATAAAAATTATGGTCATAAAGTATATGAAAAACAAGTAATAAATTATATTATAGGAGATATATATATATTAACAGACCCTGATTTAGAATTTAATAAAAAATTACCTAATAATTTTATTGAGGAAATGATAAAAATTTCAACATATTATGAGGCAGAAAAAGTTGGTTTTGCATTATTAATAGATTCAGATGATATAAGAGAGGATGTAACATCATTTGGTAAATCAATAATAGATTTTGAAAAACAATATTGGATGTGTAAGTTTTATTATCCAAATCATGAATTATACAGTGCAGCAATAGATACAACATTTTGCTTAGTAAATAAACAAAATAAAGGAGGACATTATAGAATAGCTGGAGATTATGTATGTAAACATTTGCCATGGCATAAAGGTTTTGAAAAAGATTTAATAAAAGGAGAATTTGAATATTATAAAAAAAACAATATATCTACTAATTATTGGAAATAAATGGTAGTCTATTTTACTTAAAAATATTAACGAGCAAATTACAGAAAATTAATGCAAATAAAATAACTAAAAATAATAAAATAGTATCTTTATTATCAACAATTAGATTATCAAATTTCTCTATTATGTTAGATTTAAATCTCTTACGCATTTTCATTCTACAAATTTTGCATGTTTCTAAATGATCTAAGAAATCATCACAAATAAATACATTATGATAATTATTTGTTTTGGTTATTGCTGTTTCTTGAGGTTTTTTAATTTTATTTTCTTGAATAATTTTTTGCTCAGTTTCTTTATTAATTTCATCAAATAAATTATTATCAAAATTAAAATTAAAACTATTTTCATAATTGAAATCATTATAATATTCTTCATCATCTATTTTAATTGTAGGTTGAACATCATTATCAGCTGAAAAATTTTCTATAGTTTTTTTTTTCATTTTGAATTGCTCTGTTAAACTATCAGAATTTTTCCATGCATCTTCAATAGAACAATAATTCATAAAAGCACTATTAAGATACAATAGATATAATTTTATAATTTTAATTAATTTAAATTAAAAAAATCTAATATAAATATATAATATGAATAAAATTGAGAATAATCAATTATATTTTATTTTGATATGTACTTTTATATATACATATTTATATGTATCTTTTGATGTTTCAGATTTTATAATAAATATTTATAAAAACCCAATATTTAAAATAAGTTTTTTACTTGGATTATATTTTTTTGGTTATGAAAATGTTATGTTAACATTCTTTTTAGCAATAAATTATGTTGGTTTAGGACTAAAAATACAAAATCAAGAATTATTAAAGTAAAATAATATCTTTTATAATAATGCGTTGAGTTAAAGAAAAGAATATTAATAAATATAATATGAGTTCTGATACGTCATCTGAAAATAATATTAATTATCATGATACAAATGGGAAGAAAATTATGAGTGAAGTTAAACATAATAAAAAAGAGTCCACAGAAACTGATTTTTATTTTGATATGGTAGCAAATAAAGAAAAAATAGTAGTTAAAAGTCCTGAAAACACTGAATCAACTGACATTAAAATATCAAGTTCATCTAGTTCATCAAAAAGCAGTAGTTCAAAAAGCAGTAGTTCAAAAAGTAGTAAATCTAGTTCATCAGTTAAAAAACCAAACGTAGAAACATTTAATTTTGGAGGTTCAAATCAACAAAAATCTCAAGAAATACCTCAATTTAATATTCCTCCCAATGTTGTACCAAATACAAGTAATAATATTGCATCAAATATTAGTTCCATACCAATTTTAGGTGGTAAAACATTACCATCAATGGAACCAACAATTAATGTTGCAACATTATCACCTCAAGAAATAAGAATAAAAAAAATAGAATTATTAAGAAGATTAAGTGAAATAAAAACAAAGGGTTATAATTTAACTAAAGATTATGATTTTAATTCATCAATTGAAGAAATGGAATATGAATATGATTTATTAAAAAGTTTTGCAGACAAAAGAAATGGTGTTAAACTTTATAGAAGTTTAGTATTAAATGGCATTTCATTAATTGAAATGGGTAATAAAGCATATGATCCATTTTCATTTAAATTAGATGGTTGGTCTGAACATATGAGTGTAGAAATTGATGGGTGGGATGATGTCCTTGAAGAATTATATGAAAAATATAAAACATCTGGAGGTGGTTGGCCACCTGAACTTAAATTAGCTTTATTAATTGTTGGTTCTGGAGCAGGATATCATTTTACAAAGGCTAATTTAGGAGGATTACCAGCTGGAATGGGTGCTGGTGCAGTTTTAGGTAATATGATGTCTAACAAACAAAAACCAAGTCAATTTATGTCAGCACAAGAAATTAACTTGGAACAACAAAAGAAAATGATGAAGGAAAGAGATGCAGCATTAAAACAAAAACAAAAAGAAAATTTAATGAAAAATACACAAAATAATGATATATCTCAACAAGCATTTAATTTAGGAAATATGTTTAATCAACAAGAACCTGTACAACAACCACAAATGCAACAACCTGTACAACAACAACCACAATATAATATACAACAACCACAAAATAATATGCAGCAACCTCAATATAATATACAACAACCTCAATATAACATGCAGCAACCACAATATAATATGCAGCAACCACAAGTACCAGCAATGAATGGACAATTTACAATACCAAGTATTGCAAGTAAAGGAAATTCAAGAGATATTCCAGATATAAGAGCACCAGACAATGTTGCCGAAATTCTATCTAGAATAAAAAATATTCAAACATCGGCTAATATAAATACTACAGAAACACAAGATGAAAATAGTTCAAATAACGATAGATTATTATCTGATGCAACAATAAGTACAAGTGATCCTAAAAAACGTGGTAGAAAACCAGCAAAAGCACCACTAATTACAATTAGAACTTGAACCTCATAAACTCATTATTATCTTTAAGTAATTTAATAATGATTTTAAAGAAATATTATCAAAATTAATAAGAAAATGACAGATCAACCCCAAATAAAAGTATTAAAAAAAAGAGGTAGAAAACCAAAGAATAAATCACCTGAGGTGACAGTATTAAAAGAAGAAACACAAGATTCTGAAAAAGAAGTAATTATAACATACTTACCTATAAATATAAATGATTTAGAAATTAATTCAGATAATGATGAAAAAGATAATGAAATTTTTATTAAATCAGAATCTTATTTTTCAGAAACAAATGTTCAATCCCAAAAAAATTTTGAAGAAACAAAAAAACAAATTTGTCACTTAACAAGTTCATCAGAAACAGAATATAAATCAACAAGTATAAATAATAATTTTAATAAAATAAATGTCCATAACATTGAATTTAATGAAAATACAAAATGTTGGTGGTGTAAACACCGATTTACATCACCAAGATTAAGTTTACCTGAACAATATTATAATGATACCTTTTTTTGTACAGGTAATTATTGTTCATGGGAATGCATGAAAGCATATAATATAGATGTTAATGATAATTGTATATGGAAAAGAGAATCACTAATTAATTTAATGCATTATTTAACATATGGTATTTTTAAAGATATAAAACCAGCGTCATCATGGTTAACTTTAAAAGATTTTGGTGGCAACTTAACAATTTTAGAGTTTAGAAGAAATTTTGAAGTAGTTGGAAGTGATTTTTTAGTATTACATCCACCATTAATATCTAGACAAATGCAAATAGAAGAATCATATAAAAAGGCACCTGTAACTGGTGTAGTAGTTAATAAATTGGATAAATTATTATTTGATGGAGCAAATAATTACGCATTAAAAAGAAATAAACCAATAGAAACATCACAAATAAATTTAGAAAAATCAATGGGTTTGAAAAGAATAACTAAATAAAAAAAGAATAACTAAATAATTATGTTTTTCCAATATATTCAATTTTAGAAAAGATTTTATTTTGACTAGCAATATTTTTAAGTGTCTCAATAAATTCTTGATGATCTTCTACAGATGAATCAGATGAATAACTTTCAAGTATATAATATGGTGCACTATCATATTTAAATGTAAAGTTCCAACTTTGATCAGATAAATATTCTTCCAATATTTTTTTAGTATTTGGAATACCACTAATTGAAATTAATCCAATTTTACTTGTAATTTTTTGATTAGTATTTAACATATTTTCATTAATACAAGTAATTATATCATTATAATTTTCATATTTATTAGATAATAAATTAGTAACTAGATCAAAATTTGTTTTAAAATATTCTAATAAATTTTCTTCTTCTTCTTCTTTTCTTTGTTTATCTATTGGATGAATGATATTAATCCAAAACTCATTAAAATTTAATTTCATTTTGTATGAAACTTTTTTAATAATTGATAATAATACTTTATTATCATTATATGGTTTTAGTTGTTCCCTCATATCAGTATCAACATCATTATATGCCATACTTACTTGAACAATATTATTACCATTAACTACATCTTCAATTTTAGCTAATACAGTTTTATTTAATGGAACAATTTTATTCCAACTATAAACTTTTTTCTTTTTTGTTGCATCATTATAAGACATAATTGCATTATAATTATAATCTAGTAATACTCCTTCAAAATGGGTATCATTTTTTTTTGTAAATTTAATTAATACTGTTTCATTTACTTCAGGTACTGAATTATGGTATATTTGAAAATATTCTGTCATAAAGTAATTAGTATATATTGTTTATATATATATTTATCAATTTTTTAGAATAAGTCTAAAATCATTTTAGATACTAAAATTTGAAAAAAAATAATAATTACATCTTTTGGAAATAATGATATAACATATGATAAAATATAACCATAAAAACAAAGTAAAATATAACGATTTATTGTATAATATTTTATACAATCATATAAATTGTTTTCATAATCAAAATTACATTCATGAATATTAAATTTATTTTCACAAATTACTTTATTTGAAACAATTGCACAGATATAATGTGTAATTGTTGATTTGGTACTGGTTTGATTTTGATAACATGAAAAAACTGTTCCATTTAAAGGGTTATTACAAACTAAACTGGCAGATGTAAATAACATAATACACATAAAAATGATGAATTTAAAAAGTAAAGTCATAAAAGTTTAATAATTCAAATAAAATATATTAAATTCAATTTTTTTATGTGGTTTGTAATATTTAAATAATATGAATATATTACTTTATGGTAATTGTCAATTATTTGCAATAAAAAATACTTTAAATTTAAATAATAAATACAATTTTACATTAGTTGAATGTTGGCAAAGTGTTATAGATGAAAAAGAATTCACTAATTTGATTAAAAATAGTGATATAATTATTACTCAACCAATATCTGATAATTATAGAGATGTTAATTATTTATCAACATCTTATATAATTTCACAAAAAAATGATAATTGTAAAATAATTATATTTGATAGCTGTTATTTTAACTTTTATCATTTTGATTTAACTTATAAAGTAATTAATGGAGTTATTTTACAAAAACCTCACTCATATCATTATGGTGAATTAATAAATTCTTATAAAAATAATTTATCAATGGAAGAATATATAAATAATTTTGTTAATAATAAAGAATTAAAAACAAAAGAAGAATTAGAAAAAATTGCTGATGATTCAATATTTATTTTAAATAACAGATATAATGAATATAAAGAAAAATATTGTGGTAATAATATTTATACAATTTCAACAACAAATTACATAAAAGAAAATTATAAAGAAAAATTACTTTTTTATTCAATGAATCATCCATCAAAATATGTAATACAATATATTTGTGAGGAAATAATAAAAATTTTAAATATTGATAATACAATAAATTATAATATTGATATTTTATCAAATCCTAAATGTATATTATATAGTTGTATTTCAAATGCGGTAAATTTTGATATAACAAAAGAAAAACCATTACTTTTAAATATTAATGATAATGAATCAATAATAAAATTATATTTTGATACATATAAAGAATTTGATATTAAACTATAACGTCTTTTGTAAAATAATAAGCACCTTGTAAAAATGCATCACATAAATCATCTTTTTTCTTATGACTTTCTAAAACCTTAAGCCACTCAGGTAAATGACTAATAAGCTCTTTACAATATTTAATACCTAATTCTTTTGTTAATTTGTATGCTTTTGATTCATCAGTTGCTTTAAGTGCAACTAGTTTTTTACTTTCACCTTCAGTAACTACTTTTAATTTGTTTGATGGTGACATAAATTTAACTTTTGTAATAGATGATTTTGTTCTTTCTTTATCAATAACACCTCTCATTAAGTAAAAACTATATAAAAATGTACTAATAGTTTTCATTCTTGGATTTTTAAATGAAGGTTGATTTTCAATTAAAACAGTGTTTGCTTTTAATAGTTCTTTTTTTGTATCTAAAACTTCTAAAAGTTTTCTTAATGTTAAATCAAAGTCAAGTTCTTTAATGCTTTTATTTTTATACGGTTTAACTTTATATGCAGTTTGTAAAGTTTTATAATAACTTTTAGAATGTGTTGTACAATAATTATTATTATTATAAGTGAAACTAGATTTTTTACCACAACATTTATCTTTAACTAAATGCGTACATGTTTGGGTTTTGTTTTCAGTAAATAATTCTTCATAGGGTTTTATTGTTTCACATTTTTTAGAATGTACTTTGCAATAAAATTTTCCATTATGTGTAAATGATGCTTTTAATCCACAATCACATTTAGTATCATCTCTATTTGTTAAATCAATATTTCCCCACTCTAAAATTTTCCAGTTATTATTTTCTTTTGTAAATAAACAATAAGCCAGATGAATAATACCAACATCAAATGATAATATTATATCACTCATTTATTAACTTATAACATAATATTATTTTATGTTAAAATAATTAATAAACAAATATATAAAGAAGATTAAGTTTTTAGTACAATTAAATTTTTAATATTTAGAATTTCTGAGAAAATTCCAAAAAATGGATTTCTATAGCCAATATATTTAATTTGAACAAAATCACCAATATTTAAATTAATACAGTTTTCTTTAGAATCTCATTTCCATAACTATAAATTATTATTAATAGTGTATTGTATTTCATTTCTATCAAAAATTACATAATATGCAAATTTGTTATTTATGAGATATTTAAAACTATAAATCATAAAATAATAATTATATAAAAATATAATATTATATAATAATATGTTTAATATTTTTAAAGGAATAATATTTTTAACTGCAATGTTAACAGCTTCATCTGATTTTATGGTTAGTGATGAAACTTTAAAATTAAACCTAAATACAACTGTAGGTGGACCATATACTTATTCACAATCTAAACATCATTTTTACGGAACAGCATATGATGGTTCATATATTGATACATATAGTTGTTGTTCTGGTCAATCAGGATCATGTAGAAATAATCCATCATGTCAATGTCAAGTATCAGTTGGACCATTACCACAAGGAACATATACTTTAGGAAACATGATGACATTTAAAGGAATGCCTTATTGTTATGAATTATATCCATCATCATCAAATAATATGTGTGGTAGATCTGGATTTTTAATTCATGGTGGTGGATGTAGTGGAAACCCATCAGAAGGTTGTATAGTTATTGAAGACCAAAATACAAGATATATGATTAAATCTGGTGCAACACTAAAGGTTGTGTCTTAAATTAATTAATTTTTAAATAATTATGAGTTAAAAATAAATTAATAATAAAAATATGAAAACAATAATTATATTTGACTTGGATGATACATTAGTTAATGGTAAAATGATAATTCCCAGACAAACATATCATATGTTAAACAGGTTTAAAAAATTAAACTATTTAATTGGAATAATCACATATAATTGGATGGTACATTTAGTTGCTAAATAAACTAATTTATGTAAATATACTAATTATATATTTTACGAAAATATAGATAGGAATAAATTATTTAAAAAATGTTTATCTTACATAATTAATGAAGAAAAAATAACAAATGAAATAACACGTATTTTTTACGTTGATGATAGATTAGATAATTTACAAGTTGTTAAAGATTATAATTTAGATATTTGTACCTATCACTGTAAAAATATGTATTTTTTGTACAAATTAAAAAATATTGTTTAATAAAAAATGATATTTTTATTATTTATAGACTATAAATAATAAAATTAATGAGATCAACATGGACAAACTCTTTTAGCTTAGCTATTAAAACATTAAGATTAGGAAGTAAAATATTACCTACTGATACTAATATAATAAGAACATTTGCAGATCATGATATACCAACATGGTTACCAACAATGCCAGGATCAATTAAAAACAAAAAAATAGATTTAGATTATTTTTCGTTAGAGTGGATTTATTGTGATGATAGAGATTATTTAGATGTTAAAAATAATAAATATATTTTGTATATTCATGGAGGTGCTTTTTGTTTTGGCAGTACAGGTACACATCGAGGACTACTTTATAGAATAGCAAAAAAAACAGGATGTATTATTCTAAGTGTTAATTATAGAAAAGCACCAGAATATCCATATCCAATACCGTTGACAGATTGTGTTATTGCTTATATGTTTCTACTAGGAATAACAAAAGATTCATCTAAAATTTATATTTGTGGTGACAGTGCTGGAGGTAATTTATCTATATATTTAATGGAAGAAATTATAAAATATAATGTTGATAAACCATGTGGAATAATATTATTATCTCCATGGGTTGACTTAACTGACTGTGGTGTTAGTTCAAGTTGGGAAATTAATTCAAAATATGACATAGTAAATAAAAGATTAGCAAACTTATTTGTTTCTGAATATATAAAAAATACTAATTTTAATCCATATGATGTTTCTCCAATAAATATAGATGAAAATATTTTAAAACAATTTTCACCAATTTTAGTTGAATTTGGTGAATGTGAAGTATTACATGATCAAATAGCACTTTTTTGTAAAAAAATCAAAGATTTAAAATGTCAAATAAAAATTAACTGTAGAAAAGATATGATTCATGTATATCAATTATTTCATTTTACTGGTATATATCAATCTAAAGAATTTTTTAATAGTTTAAATGAATTTATAACAAAAGAATAGTAACTAGATTTTAAGTTTTTCTTTTATACTACAATTATTGAAATCATATTTTGGTTGTGTATTGATAAATATAAAACTGGTTCAACATGTAATCCAGTACCTATATATAATGCTTTTCTAATAGATAATAAATGCAAATTGATAAAAAATTATTTTTTGTAAAATAAATTGAAATATAAATATATAGTAATAATTGCATGAATAATATGTCATTTAATCAAGGTATGTTAGAGTTATTTATAGGTCCTATGTTTTCTGGAAAGTCAACTGAGTTAATAAAAAATGTTAGATTACATAAAATTATTAATAAAAAGGTTTTAGTAATAAAACCATTAATTGACAATAGATATGATAATAATAGAATTGTATCTCATGCAGGAGAGAAGGAGGATTGTATTACAACAGAAGATTTAAAAAATATTCAGTTGGAAACAATATTAGATCATGACGTTATTGTAATTGATGAAGGTCAGTTTTTTAAATCACTAAAATATTGTTGTTTATTATGGGTAGAAAAATATAATAAACATGTTATAGTAGGTGGTTTAGATGGTGATTTTCAAAGAAACCCAATGGGTGAAATATTAGATTTAATTCCATTTGCAGATAGTTATCAAAAATATTGTGCATTATGTAAATTTTGTAATGATGGTACAAAAGCAATTTTTTCTAAAAGAATTGTAAATAGTAGTGAAAATCAAGTATTAATAGGTGGTGCTGAATCATATGTATCTGTATGTAGAAAACATTATTTAAATTAAGTATTTTTTTTAATAAATCTAATACCTTTTATTATTGTCTTTTTTTTTGGTTGATTAATTCTAACTTTATTAGTAAAATTATTATTAACTGGCGAATAAGCAATAGGTAATATGTCCATATTAACATATTTTAGATAAAAAGTATATATTTTATATTGTTATTTTTATAGTTTTCAAATAAAAACTGAAAAATATATTTAAAGAGACAATTGTTTAAATATTTGATGAGTAAAATAAATTGGAGTGATTTTAAGTATTTAAAAATAATTGACTATGAAAAGAATGAAATTAAAAATTTACCTGATGGTTTAACTATTTCAACAATGTGTGCATCAGCAAAATTAAATTCATTAATTAACACAGTAAACATTGAAAAGTATTTACCATTAGATCAAGATGATATTGTATGTGTTAAATTAAATAATGATAATCAAAGAACATTAATTCAAACAAAAACTAAAAATAAAAGACTAAAAAAGAAAGAGAAAAAAGACTTTCACTTTTTTAATCAAATAACAGTTGTTGTTCGTGTATTTCAAGGTCCAGTAAAAGATTGGGAAGAAGAACCTAAAATTAATCTTAAACTATTTAAAAATGGAAGTATACAAATGTCTGGATGTAAATCATTAGAATATGTTAATATTGTTCTAAATAAATTATTAGTTAAAATTAAACAAATTAAAGCAAAAATAGAAGATAAAAAAATTCAAGAAATAAAGTTTGTAGAAAATCATACTGATTTAGCAATAACAAGTTATAAAATAGATATGATTAATTCAAATTATAAAGTTAACATGCAAATTGATAGAAGTAAATTATATAATTTATTATTAAAAAAAAAAATTAAATCATCATTTGAACCATGTATAAGAGCATGTGTAATTATAAAATATACTCCTCCTGAAAATAATGATGAAGAAAAAGAAATATCAGTATTTGTATTTCAAAAAGGAAATATTATAATTACAGGTGCAAGAACAAAAAGCCATATAATTTCAGCATGTAAATATATCAATAATATTTTATTAACTCACCATGATGAAATTAGTAAAAAAGATGATAAAGAAGAAGAAGATTTAATTTTAAAACTACATAGTGCAGTTCTTAAAGAAAATTCTATTAAACTATAAAATATTTTTTTAGTAAATAATTAATAAAAATATATTTTAAAACTTGTAATTTTTTTGATGATAAATATCATTAACTAATGGATTATCTTTTAATGTATCAATAAAAATAGCATCCATTCTATAATCATTAGTATCATTAATATTAGTTTTTCTGTCAGTATGAACTTTAGCAAATGGTGTAATATTATTGTCTAATGTCATTTTTGGTATTGAAACATAACCAAATAATTGTTTTTTATCATTAAATCTTACAGTTTCAGCATTAATGTTACCACGTATTTGATCAGATTTAGCATTTGCAGGTCTACTAAAGTTTGATGTTATTTCTCTTTTATCATCAATAGTCATATTTCTTTCTGCTTGTTCAGATTTAGGTAATTTTACATTTGTATTTGCATTACCTAAATACTCATTGTAAATTGTAGTTTCTTTAATTGTTTCTCTGGCTTCATTTTCTTTATCAAGTACATAATTACTTTGGTTTATATCACTAATATGTGATCTACCTTCATGTAATGTAGTTTCTTTGATGGTTTCTCTGGCTTCTTCATCATTTTTAGCATAAATTGTGCTTACATATGAACTAATATTTTTAACAGGAGTTGTAAATATTGTTGTTTGTTTTAAAGTTTCTTTCATATCATCAGTAACATTTGAATATGTTCCTTTAATTTCATGAATAGTATTACCAATATATGTTTTATTAATTGTAGTTTGTTTAATGGTATCCTTAGCATTATCCTCAAAATTACAATATATACCTTTAACATCATTGGTTGTATTACCAATATAATTGTTATTAATTGTGGTTTGTTTAATAGTATCTTTAGCATTATCATCTAAATTACTATAAGTACCTTTAACATCATTGGTTGTATTACCTATATAATTGTTATTAATTGTGGTTTGTTTAATAGTATCTTTAGCATTATCTTCTAAATTACTATAAGTACCTTTAACATCATTGGTTGTATTACCTACATAATTGTTATTAATTATGGTTTGTTTAATAGTATCTTTAGCATTATCTTCTAGATTACTATAAGTACCTTTAACATTATTAGTTGTGTTACTAATATAATTATTATTAATAGTAGTTTGTTTAATTGTGTCTTTAGTTGTATCATTTAAAGTACTATATGGTCCCTTAACATCTGTTGTTGTGTTACTAATATAATTATTATTAATAGTTGTTTGTTTAATTGTGTCTTTAGTTGTGTCATTTAAAGTACTATATGTTCCTTTAACATCTGTTGTTGTGTTACTAATATAATTATTATTAATAGTTGTTTGTTTAATAGTATCTTTAGTTGTATCATTTAAAGTACTATATGTTCCTTTAACATCTGTTGTTGTATTACTAATATAATTATTATTAATAGTTGTTTGTTTAAGAGTATCTTTAGCAACATCACCATTTTTAATATGACCTTTATATTCTATTGGTGTTATGTTTGTGTTAGTCATATGTATTACAGTTGTTTGTTTTAATGTAGGTTTAGCTTCATCAGTATATGTAACATGACCTTGTTGGAATGATGAATTTATATTTGATGTAAGAGGTTTGTCTATAGTTGTTTCTTTTGTTGTTTTCTTAGCTTCATCATTTAAATTTGCATATATATATTGTTTAATTGATGAAATATTAGCATTAGTTATATTATCAATAGTAGTTTCTTTTGTTGTCTTTTTAGCGGTATCAGTATAAGTAACATGTCCTTGTTGAAAAGTTGAATTTACGTTAGAAACTAAAGGTTTATCAAGTGTAGTTTGTCTAATTGTCTTTTTAGCTTCATCTGTATATGTTACATGTGCTTGTTGAAAAGTTGAATTAACATTTGAAACTAATGGTTTATCAACAGTGGTTTGTCTAATTGTCTTTTTAGCTTCATCAGAGTATGTTACATGAGCTTGTTGAAATGTTGAATTAACATTAGAAACAAGAGGTTTATCAATAGTTTGTTCTTTTGTAGTTGTTTTAGCAATATCATTTCTGTCTATATGATAAGAAGAAATATTTGTGTTTGTTATACCAGATGCACGAAGTTCTTTAGATGTTGTATCTCTTTGATTTTCATATATTGTATAACTATCAATATTTGTCATTACTGGTCTAACATTAACTGCTACTACTGCATGTGTATTATCGTTTTCATAATTTTCACGTTTACTTTCAGTAAAATAATATGATCCAACATCAGGTTTATTACCTTGTACAGAATCATTTGCATGACCTAAATACATTGTATCATCTTCTCCTCTTTGACTTTCAGCAGTACACTGACTTCTAATTTTCATACCATTATTAACACCTGCATTTTTAACTAAATCTGTAACTTTTGTTTCTCTATAACCAGGTAATTTATATTTTGTTATATTTGGGTCAATGCCACGCATATCACCTTTTTTAATTGTTTCTAAAGGTTTGTTAATATAAGTAACTTTTTGATTAATTTCACTTCTTAATTCATCAATATTTCTTGGTAAAACTCTAGTAATAGCATATGGTGCAGAATTTTGTTTATCTAAACCTGGTAAAACTTTAACACCAGATTGAAATGGTAAATTACCAAAATTATTTTTTGAACTTGCAATATATCTATTTGTTAATTCTTCTGTAACTACAGGCATTCCATTTGTGTATGTTAAATCACGAAATGGCTCAAAAAATGCCTCAGTTTCTTTTTTATGTTTCCAATGTGGATTATTACCTGTATGTTTTTGATATTTTAAACTTGCATTTTTATAATTTGATTGAATATCTCTTCTTTTAGTAAATGGTACCATATTATTGTGTGTAAAATTGTCCATACTAACCACGCCATAATGCATATCTTTATCTTGAAAATTTGAATATCCATTTTTAAAATCTATATTTCTTTGTAAATTATAATCATAACCACTTCTTTTTGAATTTGATTCATTAATACAACTAGGTCCACCAACATTATCAAATTTTAAACTATCAAATTGTTGATAAAATTCTGGAGTTTGTGATAAATTTTGTGCTTGTAATCTATCAATTTTATGTATATTATTTTCTAAGTTACTTGCATAAAAATTGTCTAATTCATTATTATTTTGATTATTAGTTGGTAGATCTGAATAATTGCTTCCTAAATAACCTAATGTGCCTAATAATAAACCTTCCATATTATTATTAGTTACATTTTAAAATATTTTATTTTAGATATATTTTTTATTATAAGAACACATTTAATTAGAATTCTTACACATATTATATGTTGATGGTAAACTTAATTCATTTTGTACATTATTGTTATAACTTTTAGGTAAAATAGATGTTTGATCAATTGGAGTTGCAAATTTAGGTACAAAAGTATCTTTAACTCTTAATCTAGAGTTTAAACCAATTCTGTCTTCTTCAATTTCACATTGAGGATTAACATATAAAAATGGATTATAGTGATAAGATGTAGTATCCATGGATCTAAAAGCTTCTAAAGGATAAGTAAATCTAGTATCTTCAGGTATTAAAACATCAGCACAAGTAGGTTTAACTGGATTAACTTGAAGATTTAAATATGAATCATTTTTACCATAAACATTTGTTTCAGTTAATCTATTTACTCTGTTTGTTAAATGAGATTCAACATCAGTCATTGCTGACCATTCTGTATCACAATCACTTTTACCTGCTGTGTAAACATCTGATTTAGCATTTTTTGGTCCATCATATGAAAAACATTTTGAACAATTTTCATTATATCCTTTAAATAATCTATAATCTCCTGGAGCTACTGATCTATTTAATTTTAAATCATAGGCAGCATTATCATATTGTATTCTACTGAATGACATCTATATATAAAGATAGGAAAAATTCTATTTATTAAATAAATTATTTATTTACTAAATAATTTATATATTTTTTTATTTAACTTATAATAATATTTATTTTTTTATTACAGGGCAACTGTTTTGACCATAAGAAGATAAATCTTTTAATCCGTTAGTGGTTGGTCTAACTAAATTATTAGGAGTTAAACTATATATGGATTGACAAGTTATAGCAGGAGTAAATTCTGCAACAGTGTTAGAATTTTTAGGAAATTTTTCACTAACACATTTAGAACCAGATCTTACTTGACCTTTTAAATCACTTTCAACATCAGCTCTAACACCGAAATCTAAATCATTGGGATATAAACCTTCAACACATTGTTCGCAAGATTCATATTTTCCTCTGTATAAATTATAATCTAAGGGATCAGTACTTTGTTGTATTGTTTTAGCATAAGCGCATGAATCATAAGGTAAACGATTAAAACTCATTTTTATATATTATATATTAGAAAAAAAAACAAATTTATACTTTTATTTTTGTCATCCATTGAGAAATAATTGTGCCCAATTGATCTTCTTGTGTTATTTCTGTTTTTATATATTTTTCCCAAATTTCATCATCTATATTTTTTTTTATTTCAT
>JACCDO011776891.1_pt1 | contig 17579 bp, 9 predicted proteins | sample 7446101 | NCBI WGS metagenome assembly JACCDO01 (sample SAMN15323440, study PRJNA562643) | freshwater metagenome | isolation source: river surface water | place: USA:Blue River Watershed | collected 2017-08-16 | reverse complement strand
CCTTGTTTAGTTGTTCAATTTACATTATTAGAAAAATTTAGACGTGATATATTTGGCCTTACATATCTGTAATGATACATACATTACGGATAAATGGAATATGTAATAACTAGTCGAAAAAATGCTTCACTATAGACTATATTATAGTGAGAAATTCTAGAATATGCGAGTCATTGAACCAAAATGATAATAAATATTAATGAGTTATTAAAGTTTTACTTCATAACAAGTTATATAGAATTTTTCTGGTTCAACTACTCATATATTCTATATTCCCTGCTTTGATATAATTTAATTTTTTTTCTCTCTGAGTGAGTGGGTAGGGTAAAATGCGGAACCAGGCGCGCGCCAAAGTACGTAAGCTGGCAGAAGGTTGTCAAAGGTATTGTGTCAAGTCTGTCTTTAGGTCCGAAAAAGCATAACAAAGATGACGAAATTTACTTTTCTATTGATATTGTGTATAGTAGCATTAACTTCAGCATTCCATATTACTCATTCCATTAGAACTCCGATGAAAGCAATTAATAATGATAATACATTTCACCAAGATAATAGATTAATGATGGTTAGTCATCGTATGGGATTCAATAGATTATCAAGACCTGCTGATCAAAGGAAAGCATTATTGAGAGCATTGACAACTGAAGTTATTAGACACGGTAAGTTATCTAGTATACTTATTATTGCACAAGCATTTATAGTTCCTAATAAATATTACAAAAAATTCAGTAATATTTATATTTATGTTTAAAAACTTATATTATATTATTTATCTTTCATATTTTATAACATATATTTATCATTTATAGGTCGTATTCGTACAACACTAGTTAGAGCTAAAGCATTACGTAAATATGTTGATCATATGATTACTCTAGCTAAAAAAGGTTCATTACATCATCGAAGACAAGCATTGGCATTTATTTATGATAAAGATTTAGTTGCATCATTATTTGAGCAAGCTCCAGAAAGATATAAGGATCGTCAAGGTGGTTACTGTAGAGTTATAAAAGAAGAATTACCAAGACGAGGTGATTCTGCTCAATTAGCTATTATTGAACTTGTGTAATTAACCTAATGCTTATAAAAATAATACATTTTTGTGAATAATAAATAGAAAATTAATAAATTATTAACTTCAATATAATATTTAAACATTAAATAAGAAATATTAACTATATGAAACTTACATAAAACCTGACTTACGGTATTACATTAAACTTTTGTTAGATTTTTTAAAACGGGATATCATATAATTAAATAATATTAAATGATTTTTTAACGGGAAGTAATCGCGACCAAACTGGGTCCGGATCTTCTGTAATTGAAGTTGGAGTTTCGACCACTGGAAAAACCCTTCGAAAAAGATCAAATCGAAAATGTACGGTATCCGCAAAGTAGTTTTAAATAAATCTGGTATTCGCCATGGCTCAGATCTAGCGTTTCATAAATATCCATTTTTAGCTAAATTAGGTTTAAAAGAAGATAACTTAGGTTGTTTTGATGGAAAAAAATGGCGAGGTAATGGTGCTAGTCATATTGCCATGAATCCAGCCACTGGAGAAAAGATTGCCCGAGTGAAGTTTGGTGATGTTAATGATTATGAAGAATGTATTAAAAATATGGATGAAGCTGAATTATTATGGATGCATACACCTGCACCTAAACGTGGTGAAATTGTTCGTCAAATTGGAATGAAATTACGTGAATATAGAGAAGAATTAGGATCACTTGTTTCATTAGAAATGGGAAAAATTAAAAGTGAAGGATTGGGTGAAGTACAAGAATACATTGATATGTGTGATTTAGCTTGTGGAATGGCACGTCAAATTCCTGGACAAATTTTACCATCTGAAAGAAAAGATCATATGTTAATGGAAACATGGAATCCATTAGGAAAAATTGGAATAATATCTGCATTTAATTTCCCTAGTGCTGTTCATGGATGGAATGCTGCTGTATCAATGGTATGTGGTAATACACAAATTTGGAAAGGTGCATCAAGTACATCATTAGTAGCAATTGCACAAACTAAATTAATGGCCGATGTTTTACAAGATAATGGTTTACCTGGAGGTATTGCAACATTATGTCAAGGTGCTGGCTCTTCAGTTGGCCAACGTTTAATTGATGATCATCGTCTTAAATTAATTAGTTTTACCGGTAGTTCCCAAATTGGTAAAACTGTTGCATCGAACGTTTCAGCAAGATTTGGAAGAACTATTCTAGAATTAGGTGGCAATAATGCTGTCATAGTAATGGATGATGCTAATTTAGATGTTGCATTACGCAGTGTTTTATTTGCCGCTGCTGGTACAGCAGGTCAAAGATGTACAACTTTACGTCGTTTAGTACTTCATGAAGCTATTTATGATAAATTTGTCTCAGCCTTGGTTAACGCATATAAACATTTAAAACCTGGCAACCCATTAACTCCTGGCACTTTATTAGGCCCATTACATAATGAAGCGGCTATTAAAGAATTTGAGCATGGTATTGCGGAAATAAAAAAACAAGGTGGTAAGATTTTAATTGGTGGTACAAGAATTGATAAAAGTGTTTTAAAACCACTTGGTTTAGAAAATGGTTCATATGTATGGCCAACACTTGTTGAAAGTAATCATAATATGCCTATTGTAAAGGAAGAATTATTTGTTCCTATTACCCATATATTAAAAGTTAAATCTTTTGAAGAAGCTGTTGAAGTTAATAATAATACTCCATTTGGGTTATCATCATCAATATTTACTGATTCAAGTCGTAATATTTTTAGATGGCTAGGACCTTCTGGAAGTTACTGTGGTATTATTAATGTCAATACGTCTTGTAGCGGTGCAGAAATTGGTGGTGCTTTTGGTGGCGAGAAAGATACTGGTGCTGGTCGCGAATCTGGAAGTGATGCATGGAAACAGTATATGCGTAGAGGCACATGCGCAATTAATTATGGTACTGATGTACCTCTCGCTCAAGGAGTTTCATTTCATATTTAGAGTTAGTAAAACATTTTATAATTATTTGTAGTTAATTAATAAAATTGAAATAATATAACATTTTTAATTCTCTACATTAACAAGTATATGACATATATCTTCAAATTCAGATAGATCTCTACTATCTATAGCTGAAACGTCAAATGAAATCTGATCATCTGAAATCTTTTCCTCTCCTGGTCTACCGCCTCCTATTATTAATGAATATGCTACTTCCGCTCGTGAAAATTTTCCATTACCTACATTTTGAACAACGTCAAGTGTAAGAACACGCTTTTCTTCTTTTGATAACTTATTGTGATCACATAACCATTGGATAGTAGATAATGTTCTAGCGGCTAATTCTTTCGCTGCTTCTTGATCATTGTAATTATTCTCATCATCATCATCATCATCATCATCACCATCATCGTCATTGTCAGAATCACCAAATAATCTTTTAATTTTTTTTGATTTTAACGATTTAAGTTTTTTAAGATTATCATTATCTAGTTTAGAATTTATAATAAAAAACTTATTTGGTGCCCCTGAACCCGTTTTTGAATTATTTTGATTAATAAGTTTCATCATAGTTTTTCTAATAGTATCACGCATTCGTTCATTTAATACATCGCTTTTCCCTGCTTTATTAACTTTGGATTTAGATTTATTTATATTATCATCATTTTCATCATAATTTTCTACAACAATATTATCATATTCATCACTATCATCATCTTCATCATCATCATCGTCATCATCATCGTCATCATCGTCGTCATAGTCATCATCGTCATCATTATAATCATTTTCTTCATCATTATTGTTATTACTATTTCGAATTATCGCCCCAAATCCTCCACCTAATAATTGCTGAATTGATATGGGACTAGCATTTTTACCTCTTCGTTTCACACTACGTGATGGATCCTGGTAAGTTTCTCGCATATTTACTACTTCACTATTAGACAAACTAGGATTATTTGATGATATATGTGCCACTAAACTGTATCTATCAGAATGAATTTCTTTAATAAATATATTTGTAACATATTTTTTATTTATTTTTTTGTTGCGTAAACTTTTACTATGTCCATTCATATTGGATGACATATCTGCCATACATGTTACAATTGCAATATCACCTTGAAAATACATATTAATTTCATATAATTTGATATTTTTAACTGTTGATAATAGTAATGTTTGTGATAAAGTCTTGATAATGTTATCATAACCTTTAATAACTTCGTTACTGTTCGACTGAATGTACACGGTAGAATTTGATTTAAACCACAAAGATTTCATTAATGATAAATCACCATTTCCTATTGCTGTAAAAAAGTCAGAATTTGCTTGCAATACATCGGCCTTGTCTATCGCCACGTATGGTTGTAGTTTATCAAAATATTGTTGTAAGTCTGTTATATTATTTTTAATAGCTCCTTTCAAAGTTGTTTCAATGTATTTCTTATTTTTCCATACTTCCCATACTTTTTCCGCAGAAGTATCCAATATTTGTGGGATATATGTCTGTTTTTGATTTGATTCATCTGTATTTGTTATTAGTAAGATTTCATTTGCCCCATCAAATTGTAAATAAGTATCATTAGTTATACTTAATAATTTTTTGACCATATTTTTCTTTTGTCTGTCTTTATGAGTAGTTATTGACAAGCTATCATCATTGTTTTCACTCATTTTTAATACATTGTGTCGTTTCGTCAATTTCAATATAAAACGGGAATACGAATCACACAAATTAACGATTAAAAATAAATATATACAAATCAGCATCATGATACTTAAACTTACTGATTATACTTGTGCAGGATCTATAGGTAATAATCCTTAGGTTAACCCTCGAAACTAGGGTGCGTGCGTAAGGAGAATATCTATCTAGCGGCTCCAGTTCCGGAAAGTTGATACTCCACACCCAAAGTTATCGCTTAAAAGAAAGGAAGAAGAGAAAAAATAGAAAGAAATTATATATACTAGTTCTTTCTAACATATATGGAATAAAATGGATGAGTCTCTCAGAAATATTAGACGAGTTTTTTTTAACCATGATGATTAAATTGAAAAGTAATTACATAAAAGTAAGTTAGTTAAAATTGTTCAATATTTCTTAGTCACTTTTTGTATTGCAATCTTTTAATTAAAGTAAGTGCTGATCTCTTCATATTTTGAAAAAGGAACCAAAAAATGTCCAAAAAGACCAGAACTTTTCCTTGTTGAATGCTCCAGACCTCACTATGTCCAACAGTTGCAAACTTGTTGATGTGACTAGAGCCAATCGGCAGATTGACTGGGGGATGACTTATATCGCTGATCCAGTACACAATATTTATCGTATATCTGGGATAGCACCATTATCGCCAATTTACAAAACAAAGCAAATTAAAGTAGGAGCAGGAATCAAAGCTATTAATGGGATTGTTATACGTCCTGGTATGTCTATTTCAGAAATCATTAATGATACGTTAAGATTGCAAATTTTAGTTGATAATATGTTTTGTGCAGTGCCTTTAATAGGAGTTTCTCAGACACCAGGAAATTCATCTGAAGTTATTGATTTATTACTGAATTCTGATGATTCAGACAATGAATCTGATAGTTCACAAAATTTCGACAACTTTTCAGAGGAAGATGTTGTTCAAGCACGTATAAGGGTATTTGAAGCTTTGAGAGGACGGGGCAATCCAAATTTACGAGTTATTAATACGCCACAATCAAATATATTGAGACCGATTTCACAAACAGGAGATGTTGTTACAATAGATTTGGTATCTTCAGATGATGAGGCACCACCAGCAAAGCCTGTCATATCTTATCCTTCTACAGTTACAAAAAAAAGAAAAGTCCCTGATGATGTAAATATCAATAAAAAATTTGGTGGTAAAGTAGTTAAAAAAGAGTATCAAATTAACGAAGTTGGATTTGGTGAAGCAAATTATGGAGATGAAGTAATTGAAATGTTAGTAACAAATGAAACTAGTAATGAAAACGCCGATGTTGAAGTTATCGACCACTCTGAAACAAAGAAAGCAAAAACTAATGTAAAAAGTGATGACAATAATATAAATGGTGATGATGATATTGAGTTTTTAGGCGGAAATATGACAGTTTTAGCCGACATGGCTCATCAAAGAGAATCATGCAGTATTAAAAAATTTTATGCTTCACAAAATCATCCCGAAAACGCTCAATATTGCAATAATTGTTGGTGCTATGTATGTGATAGTTTAGTTCAGGAATGTACAGAATGGAGTCGACATTGTCATGCATTCAGTAAAAGTGCAATGTGGAAAGAAGAAAAAAATTCCCGTAAATCATTTATAAAATCGTTATTAGATCCAACTGAATTTAATAAAATATTTGCTATGAATAGAGAAGCATTTATGATGAACATCGACAATTTAGCATACACTAATGGAATTAAAGTATGCAATTCAGCCATTAATTATGTGGTGGCACTATTACCAGAATTAGTACTTCCTTATCCGCAAATATCCAAGAATACAATCGTACCAGCACTTCGTGTGAAAATAATTAATGCTTTATTTTTGCTCAACCAAGCTAACAAGGCTCCTATTCATATCAAACAACAAAGTTGTTTCTTGAAAATTCCTCAATATTTTGTACAATTAATGCTACATCCTTTTGTTGATAATGATATTAAAGCGGTTTTTCACAAGGAACTTGGAACAGAATGTAATTTTAGATACCTTGACAACAGTTCTCATGGATTTTTACTGAAGTTCCTACGTCATATTTATACGAAAGATCCTACAATGAAATGGAATGAAAGTGACACATGCAATATAACTACCTTGTTGAAATTATATCCTGCTTATTGGAATGAAATACGCTCTCATGGCAATGTTTTATCTAATTTAATTTCCATTTTTTGTAGTAATAGAGATTTAAAAGCATTAATTAGTTTACAAGAATTCGACAAATCAATTTCGTATTATATTATCTTTAATGCATTGATGATAGAAACGTCTAAAGTTGCTGTTATTTCACCACAAATAAATCCAAGTAGTAGTACTAGCGCAGATAATAATAGTTTTCATAAATTTGAATTCATTAAACAACGAATAGTAGCTATCAGATCGAATCCAGCAGCTGATTGGAACACAATAATGGTACCCAAAGAAACTTTTGTGGAAGTAGCAAAACTGAAGTTAATTATCGAAATGGTATTTACGCTCCAGTTTCTTTCAAAGCAACCTTTCGTAGATTCTTTAAAGATTATTGAAATGGCAAATATTGCTTTCTCACAGGAAATGAAATTTGAACAACCTTTACTTTATAATGATTGCACCATTTGCGCTAATAATGCAATTAAATGGACTGATATGTTTTCAAAAACCCTAAATGCTGACTGGGTATATTCACGAGAATGCGAAGTTTCTACAATAGATAAAAACAAAATTATTCCGCCGATATTAGCACTGTACATTCATTTACATATAACAGGAAATTTTGATGGACCTAAAAATTCACTATTTATACGTGCCGCAAGTAGTATTGGCAACATTCCATTGAACTTTTTAATATTATTCATGCATGCGTATTTGCAGTTGTTATCTACCGTGTCGAATGAGATAAGCTTAGATTTGTGCCACAAAATTGCTAAGAGTATATTAACTGTATCGACTACCCTCAGTATCGCTACATTTGAACTGCTACCATATTCTATTATTGATAAATGGTCTTCCATGGATGATGTTTATACCATTGATAACGTGGACATTGATAAAAATTATGCATTAAACTTTAATGAATGCATGATAGTAATGAATTTCTTAGCTCCTCTCAAGCCGTATTTGTCTGAGTACTACAAAACATTCGTGCATCCCAAAACATATTCAGATATTTCTGAATGGAAAGTAGTATTGATAGTTAGGTTATTTTGGAAGACATTTTTAAATGAGTTAGCTAATAAAAATATAACCATTAATGCCAGAAATAGAAGCTGTATCTTTAATTTTTTGATAGAAGGAATTAATCACTTAAAGTCGTCATTTTGTGATTCACACGAAAGAAGTTTTGACGCAAAATTGAGAAGTAAAACTGCCAATGATATGCTAAGTGTTTATGATTCATCTTTCACTATTTTACGCATTCTGGTAGAACAAATGAGACAAACAAGTGGATTATTTATTGGACCTGTTGCTATTTGGGGTGATGTTATCAGATCAATTAAAAAAATTTGTTTAGCGAATCAAAATATTAATATATGGAAATGCTGGGAAAATATTTTATCAAATTTAGTAAAGTTAAGCACGTGCACTTCATCAAATGAGACTGGTAATTTTGGCAGCGTAAGTATTTATGATATGATAATTGGACTGAGTAAACCTACTAGTATGGCAAACAATGTTTCTCATTTTATCGTTTCTCATTTGATTGAGAATTTTTCAGAACTAACAAATTATGATATTATGAGTTCAAGCCATAACGCTGATTTCATTATTTCATTGCTTTCAAAATATTGTATAGAAAACAACGAGTACATTATGAAGGCGACCAAAATATTTTGTAGTGCACAAAAATCGGAAAGTACTATACTTTATTCACTTATAGTCGCCAAACCCACCGAAGTAGTGAATTTGTTAGTAAGGTTAATGAATCCGCAAATTATTTTAATATTAACTGAGTTATATAAACACAGAAATTTTGCAAACCGAAGCATTATTGATCCCCCCGCACCAGTAATCTATTTTTATACTGCATTGGGAATAGATGTTGCAGAATTTAAATTTACAGCTCATTGCAAAGCTTTGTTTACATCGTTTGAAAATACATACGAGTCATTATACAATAATGTTAAAATATTATCATCAAAACTTGGAAAATGGTCGAAGAAATCACAAGTGATTTTATCAACAGACTTTGGGATATCAAATAACTTAGAGAATTTCGTATTATGTCTAACTTATTTAGAATTGGAAGCGAATATGACTGCAATTTTAGCCAAGTTTTACAAAAGACCTAGTGAACTTGCTACCCCTAAAACCGACAAACGTGTTGTTATACCATATAATTTAGTAAAAAGTATATGTGAATATGCCGTTAATTCCCATAAATTGAGTATTATTGAGTTAATAATGTTATATATTGCCGATATTTATCTAGTCGGCGATCGTTTGGAGCCGTTACAATCATTGATTTCAAATAACGAAACTTCAGATATCATTGTTTTAGAGTTAAAAGTATATCAAATTTCTGATTTAATTTCTATTGAAGGATTCATAAACAATGTTAATAATGATAAAGTCAAAATAAATCGCGTTGTGCAGTGGATTAAAGACATGTATTTCTTAGGCAAAATTACACTAGAAGTATATTTATCTATCATTATTGGTTACTTTTCCATCGACTATTTAAGTGACGCAATATATAAATTTTATATAACTGCACCAATACTGCAACCTGAATCAATAGTAAAAATATTAAATTACATTATTTTATTACTATCAAAAGACGAATTGCATGACGAACAATGTTCTAAAATAGCGATACTCATCGGATATATTAACGGACAAATTATTAATTCTAAAGCAAATTTTAGTGGTTTAGGCATTAAAGAAAAATTAGTTCTAATATATAATCAGTATGTAAATCCAAACAACCATTTTGGTGCTAGTATTGCACAGAAATGGATTGTGCCTACAATATTGGATGGTATTATGATGTCGCACGAGAACAGTATGTGTTTTATGCAAGTAATGGCATTCCCAACAACCGCGCACATAGATGAGGCAGTGAACAGAAATATATTAAGTATTAATTTATGCGTGCTACTTATAGACCAAGATAATATGACTGCTTCAGTAGACGTATTATGGGACGTCTCGAAAACTATTATTATGGAGAATTTATTGCTATTGTGTTATGATGTATCACAAAGTTTAATTTTACCTAATAATTTAGAGCAATCGAATATGACTGAAGACTATTCGGATAAGTTACTGGGTCATAATCGTAGCGGTATAAATGGATGCGCTCATATTATTTCAGTTTTGAATAAAATAAGTAGTAAGATAACTTTAAATGAATTGGATATTGGCGACGTATTATTTACTAAATTATTTCATTTTGGTGAAGGCTCTGCGGATGTAACTATGACACAATTTCTGATTTTAGCCGTATTATCATTAAATGAAACAATATATTTACTTGAATGCAGTACTAATTTTTTTGAAAATGACTTAATAATTTCTGATAAAATCATTGATATGAGCAACAAGATAAACGACTCATTGATATCTTTTACGTCATATTTAAAAATCGTTACAAATAATGATCCATTTTTTGTCGCTGTTTTGAATTTCAATATTAATCCAAGCATCGTTAGCGCTGTTGAATTGCAAAGCGAAACTATTAAAATTGAATTAATTAAGAAAAATACAACAATTGGGGTTTCTGAATTACTGAACAAATGCATCATCATGATATTCACTAACTTTGACTGTAGCGTTAATTACACAATTCATAAGTTTACTCAATTGTGTAGTATTTTGGATTTAGCAAAAAATGGAAAATTAAATTATTTTACAATTTTAAATGAAAATGTTACGAATTTATCTCTTGCTGTATTACGGAAACCAATGCATAGTGAAATGATGCACAACGGTAATAATGTTGAATGCACAAATATCATAGTGAATAATAATAAATTATTGCTTCGAAAAAGTAGTTCTCTTTTCGAACGAATAGCTAGTGATTATGATTCGAAAGGTATAATGAAGGAATTGTGCAAGTTATTAGATAATCAAAGTGCTGAATATTACATCGATGTGATAATTAATGAATACTTGTCATATATTGAAGGTGAAACCATATTTACTATTGATTTAACAAAGGAGCTGTTTACCACTGATTTAAAATATGCAACCTTACAAAGTAAATTAGAACGATTTGGTCATGGTGTTGGTAAGTATTTAATTAAAAAGCTGCAAAGTATTAATACTAATAGTAGGGGTATAATATCTAATTTGTTACTTTTATTGTATGAACTTTCTATTGCTCCAACTAATGAAAATTTTGTTATATTTATGTCAGAGCTGATAAAATTAGATTCAAAAAGTATATATTTTTATAGCAATACGATTCAAAAATTATTATATTTTAATGGAGATGGTTCAAGTTATAATATGTGGTATAATTATGCATACTATATACTTTTCATGAATGCCCAAAAACAATTATTACATCCTGAAGAATTGTTGTTAATAATTTCAACAGATAGCAGATTATTAGTTAACAAAAGGCTAAATGATGGTTTAGTTAATTATATATGCAATAATAAATTTTATATCAATGAAATATCAAATCAAATATGCCGAAATCCTCCTATTCCAATATTATCTACTGTAATGCAACCTGATAAAAAATTAGTTGTTGGAAATGTATTATGGAATTTAAATAAGTTGGTATTAATACCACAAATTGCAAGTATAATATGGCTGACAAATATTAATAGTGCACAAGAGATACTAAATAGATTCCCTTCATGGATCGAAACAATTAAACGAATGATATCTACGGTTAAATACGAATTTTTAAAAGAAGAAGCCTACAATTTGAACGTTCGTGTTCAATCATATATTGATAATGTTGTACAACTGGCCTACAAAGTATTAAGGTTATTATCTACATCTACAGGTACTTAAATTTTACTATTTCTTTTTAATCATCTAACACCTACTTTTCTAAATTTTAGTAACAGCAAGGATGCATGGTGCTATTGAGACATTTTTTTATACATTAAAAGTATTTTTATTAAAATTGTCAGACTCCTATTTACCAGAATATGCACTTGCTCACAACTTATCATTGAAAGATTATGCAACCGATAAATGGATTCATTTCTACAGTCACTGTAAGACTATGTGTAAATCAAAAAAAGCAATTTTGAGATTACTAGTCAATGCGGATCAATTACAAAGTTAAGACATCAAAATTCATGTTAATATATGTAAATACTGTATCATAAAAGTTTACATTTTTTTTTGTTACAAAATTACAAATCACAAGTATTACAATTATCATCAGTTACATCATCATTAATATCGTTATTAGAATTCATTTTAGTTTTTATGCCTAATGGCGGTTTTCCAGCAGCACAATTTTCGTCACAATTAGTGTTATCAACAGGATACATTTCCCATAACTTTATTCCACATATACCCATCGCATTTTTGATTCTATTATAGGTTGCTTCATTCATATTCGGCCAGTTACCATCTTTAGTGACTATTAAAGCTCCCGAATAACTAGTACCAGCTGCAGATGCAGCACCAGTATAATAAAACACAGCCCATTGTAAATCATCATCAGCATCAATAATTTTCCACCATTCATTACTTTTAACACCATTATCAATGACAGAAAAATAATATGTTCCAGGTAAACTTTTAGTATCACGAATAACGCGATAATGCCGTCGTCTCCACACCTCTTTGTTTTCTAATGTTACAACTTTAAATACTGGATCATACCAAAAATGATTACCTTTATCTTTATAGAATATTTGATGTTGACAAGAAAAACAATCATATGCAGCATTAACACCACAAACAACTTTCCAACTCCAAGGTAATACATTATTATTACTGATTAAATCATTAGCCCCATTCTCCAAATAACCAATAAAAATATTATCAGCAATATCCCATGTTACAGATTGACCTCTAAACTTTTCTAATGGAGTAGGATTTGGGTAAATACTAATTACTGCGCTATTATTCATACAATTATTTCTTTGTAGAATGCAATATGCAAAATTTTGGAATATTTTAGATTCATAACTTGTTATACATTTGTAACTGCATACTTGGTCATTACCTTTACATCCATTTAAGCAATTCAATGCCTTACGGCATGATTCATCTTTCAAGCAAGAAATAAGCTCTTTTTGACACTTACTTGTCATACATTTTATTTGATCTATTGATGTTGATGCAGTGCTCGTCACTGAAATAACAGATTTGATAGGTTTAATAAAGTTATTAATTATTACCATTACCATAAACACTAAATCATCAAAACTTTTACGATAGTATAATTCTTTTACAACGTTTAACATAATTTCATCCTCATACTGTCTATTCTTTAATAATTTATTGATATAATTCATGACAATATTACGATTACTTAATTTATATTCATTATAAAACTCATACATTGATAATTCATTTGATGAATTAAAACTTATTATTGACTTTTTATTAATTTGATTTTGTAAAAAATCAATTGTTTTTTTTTCATAATCATTATTAATATTAATTAGTAAGAATATACTATTATTAAACAAATAATTACTATTCAATGATTGAATTGGTAAAAATTCAAATATGTTATCTATTGATGATTGATTCACTTTATTTATAGATTCCCATTGTAATCTTTCATTCAAATGATTAAATACTTCATCCCATTTAACATCATATCTATTACTTGGTTTGTTTTTAAAATGACTAAAATCATTTTCATCAAATAATGCAACTATTTTATCTGTTCGTATTGTTTTGTCATCCTCTCTACTCATGCCCAAATTAAAATCAACTAATTTAAAGTTTTTATTCATCAAATTTTTAAACGAATACATTTTAGATGGCAATATCATTAGAAGTAATACCAAAAGTAGTATTTGATGAACCATGGTATTTTAATGGATAATGACCGAGAATTTGATTGAGAACAAACTCTGAAAGCAATATCACACAGCAACTTTCTTTTATATTTCTTTCTTTTCGCTGATTTTTTATGATGATGCAAAAGCTGAGCCAGGAAAAGCGGGCCACGAAGTAATTTGACTACCTCTATCCAACGTCATATCAATTGATTATAAAGCAATAAAAGTCGCAAGGTGTACCACCTGAAAAGAATGAATCATCATTTCATCACATATTTCAATCCACTAACCCTAGCTTGTGTTGATCAAAGGGGGGTCCTCCCTGTACGAGACAAAAAACTGATCGAAAAACAGTCGCTAAAACATCATATTAGTGCTGCAGAGATCAAATGGGTGGTGGAGCCAGTAAACAAAAAGAACAATCAAGCAAAGGGCAAAATAATGCTTCAAGTTATGATAATAACAGTAAAAAGTCTAAAGATGATGTAGAAAGTTGGAGTAATAAAAAAATAATTAATGAAAAATGTCCTCATATACGTTTAGATCATTGTACTGAAGTAAGAAAATTAGAAATAACAGGTGGAAAATCATATGATTATTCATTACGCTATTGTTATGTATCACAAAGAGGTTATTATCCTAATGCTATGGGTAAAGCAAACCAAGATAGTTACGTAATCTGTGAAGGATTATTAAGTGATAATAATAATCATTTATTTGGTATATTCGATGGACATGGTGAACATGGTGATTATTGTTCATATTATGCAGCAAATAATGTCCCATTTTATTTAGAAAAAGAAATTCAAGCAGCTGGTGGTATAAATTCATTAGATGGACAACATCTTGAAAAAATTTATACCAAAGCATTCACCAGATGTAATAAAGCATTACATAAATCAAATATAGACGACAGTTTGTCTGGTACAACAGGTATAACAGTTATAGTACATGGTGATAGTTTATTTGTTGCAAATGTCGGTGATTCTAGAGCAATTATAGCTACTGAAATTGATGGTAAATTAAAATATGCACCATTATCTGATGATCAAACACCATTTAGACAAGATGAAAGAGAACGATTAAAAAAAGAAGGTGCAAAAATTATGACATTAGAACAAATTGAAGGTAATGAGCCTATACATGAAAATTGGGGTGCTGAAACTGGTGATTTTATTGATGAATCTGGTAATCCACCAAGAGTATGGGATTCATCATTAGAAAGACCTGGATGTGCATTTACAAGATCTATTGGTGATGCTGTTGCTGAAGATGTTGGTGTTCATGCTGAACCTGAATTATTAACATGGAAATTAAGTCCAAATGATAAATTTTGTGTTATAGCATCTGATGGTGTATTTGAATTTTTAACTTCACAAGCAGTAGTTGATATTATATCAAAATTTTCTAGCCCTTTAGAAGCTGCTAAACATATTGTTCAGGAATCATATAGATTATGGTTAACATATGATGAACGTACTGATGATATTAGTATTATTGTCGTAAATTTTGACAATTTTAAACAAAAAGTTGATGTTATTGTTCCAGTTGAAAATAGAAAAGTCAATGAAACTGTTAGTAAACCAGTTCGACGAGTATTAAGTAAAGCTAAAAGACAAGTAGTATCAGAAAATTGGGCTGATGATGAAAAAGATAGTAATTTTGATATAACTGCTAATAGTACACCAAAATCATCAGAAGAAATTGCTAGAATATCAGAAATGATCAAAGCAAATTTTATGTTTCAACATTTGTCACCATCACAAAAAGCTCAAATATTTCAAGTTATGAGATTAAAGAATGTTGAAGCTGGTGATCTTATAATTAAAGAAGGTGATGTTGGTGATTGTATGTACCTTATTGATCAAGGTGAATTTACAGTTCATAAAAAAGATGAAAATGGTGTTAATCAAATAGTTTTTACTTATACTAATATTGGTGCAGCATTTGGTGAATTATCATTAATGTATGGTAAACCAAGAGCTGCAAGTATAAAAGCAAAAACTAATGGATCATTATGGGTTATAGATAGACAAGCATTTAGAGCTGTTTTAATGAAAAAACAAACACAAGGATTATTAAAAGTATTTCAAGGTGTTAGCGCATTTAAAAATGTATCAATCACCTCTTTACAACGAATAAGTGAAACTTGTACAGAAGAAACTTTTAATAATGGTGATATTATAACCGTTCCTGATAAAATGTATTGGACTGTATTAGTTATATTAGAAGGTAGTATTACTTTAATTCCTATAAATGATAAAGGCGAAAAACAAGTAAGAGATAAAAATACGTATATTATAAGCTTTGAAATTGGATCGCATTTTCGTGAAGCAATATGTACTTCTGATACAAAAACTAAATGTGCATGTTTACCATTAAAAGCATACCTTGAGGTATTAGGTGAAAAAGCATTACTAAAATTAAAAGAAAAATATGTTAAAGAAAAAATGGATACGAAAAGAATGTCTTTAATAAGAAAGAATTCTTTATTTTCATCTATTGATCAAAAATTAACAGCAGAATCTACTTCTAGAAAAGATTTTGAATTAGAAAATATTATTATTTCATTGGGTGATTTTGGATACATTGGTAATTTTAAAATTAAAAATAAAAATAATAAATCATGTTGTGTTAAAGTTATTGCTAAATGTAATGCATCTAAAGCTAAAGTTGATAAAGGTTTATTAAACGAAAAAACTTATTTAATAGCATTAAAAGATAAAAGTATATTTATACCAAATTTTGATAGTATATTTCAAGATTCAAAAGTTTTAATGTTAACATACAATGATATTTTTAATTGTGATTTAGCATCAATCATATATGCAACTGATTCAAATATTACTAATGATATTAAAATGTATTATTGTATGGGAATTTATAATGGATTAAATGTTTTACATGAAAATGGTTTATTGAATAGATATTTAAATCCATCTTCAATATATATTACTAATGGAGGTATACCAAAAATATGTGATTTAAGATATGCAAAAAAAATGGATGGAGCAAAATCTTATACAATTATTGGTGATCCATTATATTTTGCACCTGAAATTATTGGTAGTCAAGGATATGATTATTCAGCTGATTTATGGGCTTATGGTGTTATTGTTTATGAAATATTTGAATGTAATAATCCATTTGGTAATGTTGATACTGATGAAACAACAGTATTCAAAGCTATTACAAATTATCGTGAAGGTTCATTAAAATATACTGATAAAACTAATGAAGTAACAAGAAAATTTATTAATTCAATTTTAATGATGAAACATGAGAATCGTTATGGATATAAAAGTTCTGATGAAATTAGAAATGACGAACTATTTAGTACTGATATTTTTAATACTGATTCAAATAATAATTGGGAAATATTAAATACACTAAAATTTCCTATTGATATTGTTGGTAGTGTTGATACTGGGAATATTTTTAAAGAAGAAGAATTAGAAAAATTTGATAATGAATTTTTTAATTTGTTTTAATATGAGTATAATAATTATAATTGTTTCTATATAAAATAACAAATAATAAAAATTAAGTTCTTTATAAATACAATAACATATAAATATATATAAATATCTTAATAAATAATTTTTATATTATTTATTTACTCTTCACTAGGATCTCTAAACATTTTCTTACGTTTAAAATCAACTAATGTTGCATCTTTAAAACGCTCACCTGTACCAAATTTTGGTGGTGGAACATTACCACCAAGTTGTTTTAATTCATTTTCCAAATGTGCTATTCTTTCTGGATATTCAAATGGTACACCTTTAAAAAATAATTGTCCCCATGTTTCATTCCATTTATGTGGTGCTTCAGTTTCCGTTTTACATGTTTGTTCATAATTTTTTGCTTCTGCTTCTGGATTTTTAGGTATTCTAGATTTACCTTTCTCTTGAGATGCTGCTGCAGCTTTCTTTTCAGCCATTGAAAATTACTATTTT
>JACCDO010676312.1_pt1 | contig 17579 bp, 17 predicted proteins | sample 7446101 | NCBI WGS metagenome assembly JACCDO01 (sample SAMN15323440, study PRJNA562643) | freshwater metagenome | isolation source: river surface water | place: USA:Blue River Watershed | collected 2017-08-16 | reverse complement strand
TATCGCAATCCCACTGATCTAATCAAACTGGATTACAATGATAATCTCTACAACGTTGAAACTCAGGGAGTAAGTTTAATGACAACCCTGAACCATCGTATGTTTGTGAAGCCACGCGATCAAAATTCGTACACATTCCGTACTGCAGCAGAAGTGCACGGGAAGCGAGTTACATACTTGACTGCTGGCGAGATTGACCAGCCAGCCTATGTATTTAACCAGGCGGAACTATCCGTGTTACCTGAAAAGATGAATGATTGGCTGACTTTGTTTGGAATCTGGATCGCCGAAGGTTGGGTTGCAGATTATCCAGAGAATAGTGTAAAGCGAGTTGAGTTTGCTGCAAACAAGGAACGGGTTCAGAAGGCACTGATTGAAGCCTGCTCCAATCTTGGATATCGTTATAACTTCAACGAAGTTTCCAAGAAATTCTTCGTATATGAATCGTCTCTTACGAATTATCTGAAGGGGTTAAGTGTGGGTGCAGTGAACAAGGATCTGCCTGACTGGGTGTTTGACTTGAGTGCAGAACAGGCACGTAATCTCATTATGGCAATGTGTTTGGGAGATGGCCATGAGACGGAGACTTCTCTGCATTATTATACTTCATCTGTAAAACTTCAGCAATCCTTGCAGCGTCTTGTACAGCACGCAGGTTGGGCTGGATACATTACAAAACTTCGTCCAGCCGGTTCATCCGCCACACTCACCGATGGGCGTGTAATTACCTCAAATGCCGACCAGTTGTGCGTTGCAATTCGCCGCAGTCGTTTGGCAAATACTGTAAATCACGGGCATACGAATGAACAAAATGGCCAAACGGAGCGTCTTGTTCCATATAACGGTAAGGTATATTGTATTAGCATTCCATCGGAAGTATTCCTGGTACGCCGCAACGGCCGTTGTGTATGGACGGGCAACTGCAGTCGCCACGGACAAAAAGGTACAGTTGGTCTTATTCTGAACCCCGAGGACATGCCGCAAACTGCTTCTGGTATCATTCCTGACATCATCATCAATCCTCACTGCATTCCGTCACGTATGACAATTGCGCACTTGATGGAAACGCTGATGGGTCGTGTGGGTGCCGAGATTGGCGCGGTGGGTGATGGCAGTCCGTTTACGGATGTGAGCGTGGATGGGTTGACGAAGATTCTGCGCGATGACTTGAAACTGGAGCCGCATACAAATGAAGTGATGTATTGCGGCACCACAGGTAAACAGATGCCCACGTCCATCTTTATGGGCCCAATCTTCTACCAGCGTCTCAAACACATGGTGGACGATAAGGTGCATTCACGTTCCAGTGGCCCCATGGTGATGTTGACGCGTCAGCCGGCGGAAGGCCGTGCCCGCGATGGCGGGCTTAGATTTGGTAAACATTTGCCAAAGTGCGATGTAAAAGTCGTGCTAGTCCTATATGAGAGGGCGACACTATCAAATTCAGGGAAAGACTCGTTATATGCCCAACTCCTAAGTTACATTGTGAAAACATGTGATGGCTACTGGGAAAACTAGTAGGTACAGGAATAATGTTGGGATAGAGTCAATCCTGAGCCAAGATCCTAAGGACTAACCGGTCTATGGATAAGGTGCAGAGACTAGATGGTAGTGGGCTTCGCAAGGAGCTTAAGATATAGTCCAGTCCCACTCGCGAGAGTGTTTGCAATGAGTTGCAGAAGTTTCATACGTAGTACTTCTGTAACGAGCTGCGAATAGCGATGATGTTGAGAGGAAATACTCAACGGAGTGAGGTATAAACGGAAATGGAGCGTGACTGTATGGTCGCGCATGGTGCCTCAGAATTCCTCAAGGAAATCATGGTGGAGAAGTCCGATAACTTTGAGTGCTTTGTGTGCAAGTCGTGCGGTCTGTTGGGCAATGTGAACCCCAAGACGGGCCTGTATCAGTGCACATCATGCACGGGCACCACGGAATTCTCACAGATTCGTGTGCCCTATGCCTACAAACTCTTCTTACAGGAACTGGAGTCCATGAGTATTTGTTCACGACTGCTGCCTGAATCCCGGCTTCGTACAATTGCACGGGAAACAGCGCTCTTGCAGCAGTTCACTGGAAAAACTTCTACAAAATAAATAGAGTGCCCGTGATGCTTGCGTATGTTGTTGAATTCTTGGGAACCTTTTTGTTTTTGTCGGTGATTGTGGCCACTGCCCAGCCAGTGCTGATTGCCCTGGCGTTGCTCTTGGTGATTTTGGTCGGCGGTGGAATCAGCGGCGGTCATTTTAACCCCGCCATCTCCCTAATGTTTTGGGCCAAAGGCGCGTTGAATGGCATGGACTTGGCGGGCTATGTGGTCGCACAGGCACTTGGTGGATTAGGTGCATTGACGGTATATCGGTTTTTGAGCAAGTAATTGTTTGAAATGCAGGAGTGAATAAAAAACTGAAAAACATTTGATTATTTAACAACCAGATGTTTTTCCAACAACCATCATCTTACAAAGACGAATGGTCGTTCCTGATAGATAGTGTGTTAAGTGCCCCTGCCCTCGCACAAAACTGTGATAGCCCTTTTGCTACCCCCATAACCCCTATAAGCCCCCGCAATGTTTCCCAGCGGCAGGCAGGACATCAGATGGGTGTATTTCCCCTAGTCGGAATCACTGAATCTTCAAAGAAACGGAAGACTCTCATCCTGTAGGTTCACTGTGTCCTGGTGACTTTTCATGAGGATTCTTGTCACCTAACCCCACCGACAATAACTTTGGAAAAAACACCGGTCAATTTTTTCGGCTGTTTGTTTGACTGATATTGACCGTATATTTAAAAACGATTTAATTACATCAATCGTATTTTTTGTTTGAAAAAATTGAAATACGACCGTATTTATTTGCGGATTTGCGGCACAAACAACGTCCTTCCCTTCCCTTCCTATATTCCATACATCATGTCCTTCCACTTCAATTCCTTGCGGATTCCTCATGACGTCCTTTGTAGCAGATGGGGCAAATATCTTGTGCACGCGGACGAAGCCCTTCGTAAAGCCAAGCAGATGGTTGAGTGGGGCGGCGATGATTTGCGCACATGGTTCCAATCCCTAGACGGACAGCCATTGTATGCCGTCACCGCCAGCATCAAGGACTATCTTGAACATACGGTGTACAGTATACGGCGCATTGGCTTGTACGACCATACAATTGGAGGACGCGAGAACTTACTCAGCCTCTTGGTCCTTCGTCTTCTTCCATCACCACCGCAGATTGTGCGCCGTGCTATTCGCCGTCTTATCCTGAAAGAAAACATCCTGTATAGCGCCGCCACCTTTCATCGCTGCTTTGACATCCCAGATATGCCGGCGGCCTTTGTGCGTGACCTACAGATTGCCCATTGCTTGTTAATCCTGCAAACGGACCCCAGCACACTTCCCAAGTTGCATATACACGTGGACGTGTGGCTGCTGGACCAGGTGCGGGAGGCGGTTGCACTTGAGCCACGCGTTACCCTTATTGTCCAAAAGCCAGGCTACGAGGCCTACATGACTGATGTGTATGGCGACGAGTTCTATGAGCAGATGGATATCTTGGGTATTGGTGCGTATGAGCCGCGCAAACCGCGTGACTACAAGATGCTGAATCCCTAAGTCCTTTCTTTCTAAAAATGCAAATACAACAAAAAAATTTTTTACGGTATTTGAATATTACACACGCGTATTAATTCCGTGCTTTCCAACTCATCAAACCCAGTGCAAGCACTGCAAATAGTACGCCTGCACCCACCGTAGAACGTCCATCTGCAAACCCCTCCGTGGCAATCTGTTCTGCACGTGCAGCCGCCGCAATTTCTTCGCGTTTTTTTGCTTCGACTGCAGCAACTTCTGCGTCCTCGGTCTTCGGTGTTTTATCATATTCATCTTGGGATATGTATGAATCAAAGACCCACCGTGATTGGTTTGGGCGATTTACAGGCATTGACCCAAACATAAATGGCGGGTCATAGGAATCAATGGGTCCATCCACATATTTATTGTTTGGATTGTACCATGATTGTGTGCGACCATATACATCACCAACGGGCAACGACACTTTTTTGCATTTTGCGTATCCCGTGCCCATTGCAGATTTAAATAATGGTAACGGATTCAATGCTTTTACAGCGTCTTCCATAATACCGGGGGCTAATCCTTGAAAAGGTACACCCAATGTACGTTGAATTTCATCACCCACACGTCCAGGTAGACCCTTAGGAATTGTATCAATGTATTCATACATATCGGCGCCATTGCTGCATTTTGCACCTGTTTTCATAAAATACCGAATTCCTAATGGCAATTGATACATCCCATTGCTTCGTGCAAGACCCGTGGCTTGTCCAAACCCAATGGTATCAACATAATAATTAATTCCTGCAACGGCACGCTCCACAGATGCAAAGGAATCACCGCGTCCAATTCCTAAATTGCTAGGTGATGCCTGTTCATCACCATAATCATATTTCGGTCCTAAGAGGCCCCCTGTGTCCATTTATTTAGGTGCGCGGATAAAAAATGAAGGCGGTCTAGGTGAATTCTCTAGACTGCACAGTCAACTAAAATGTCGAATCTATTGTTTCCTGGTGTTAAACCAATACCAAAAGTCCAAACATCCCTGGAAGATGCAGCACTATGGGAATCCTTTCAACCTGAACGTGCACAGCCAGCGGATGGATATACGTGTCCTACATGCCCAACATCGGCGCATGTGCAAGTGTTAGAAGACGAGGCCGTGTGCACGGCGTGTGGAACCCATCTTGGTTTTCTTATTGATTGCACCGCTGAATACCGATGGTTTGGGTCGGAGGACCGAAGCCCCGACCCAACACGTGTTGGAAATCCGTTGAATCCCCTGTTACCAGAGTCTAGTCTGGGCACACGAATCTTGGCGCGTCCCAATGACAGCAAAGCAATGCGTCGTATTCGCCAGTATCACTTATGGAATATAATGCCATACCGTGAACGGACGCTTTGGTCTGTGTTTGAAATGCTGCAAGTCCGTGCATCTAATGCGGGCATAAGTGCAGCGATTATTGAGGAAACCAAACAGTTGTATGCCCAAGTAAGTCCGTTGTGTATATGTCGTGGTCAGCAAAAAGACGCGTTGCTGGCTGCGTGTCTGTTTGAAAGTCTGAAACGCCACGATACGCCGCGGCGTCCCGCAGATGTTGCCGAAATGTTTCAGATTGATGTTAAACTTATTACCCGTGGCGTCAAACAGTTTGCCGGCCTGCTGGAAGAGCATTTGCACAAGGTGGCCAAAACCGAACCCGAAGCACTACCTGAAAAGAAGTTTGAGACACCGTCCACAAGTTTCCGGCATTATTTGGAGCCCGCAATCTACAAACTGGAAACCCCGCGGTCACTGCACGGGTCCATCTTAGAAAATGCAACACGCGTTGGGTCCATTATTGATGAACTTGGTATTTGTCCTGAAACAACGCCGTCCAGTCTGGCCGCGAGTTGTTTAGCACTAATTTGTGAACGTCTTGGCGTGGAAAAGACGAATGCCGAAATTGCAAAAGTATGTTCTATCAGTGCGGCAACATTGCAGAAATGTTTGAAACGTATTGAATCCTGGAAACCCGTCATATTCAAGGGCTTTTAATCGCTGCCATGAACAGAATGGGCGCTGGCCAATCAACATACAGTATTGATGGGGTTTCCGAGCGGCACAAGGGTCGTGTAGGCCAATTCCGTTTGAACAAATCGGAACGTTATGCCGTAAAGGTAATCTCAGAATTGTTTGAACAACTGCTGACAAAAAACAATTTGATGGACCTGGCACAACTCCTTTCGGACCAATCCAAATGTAATGATTTGCTTGTAGTATCATCGCGCACACTGGAAGACGAGTTCACACGCTTGCGCTTCCCGGACCCTGACAATGCTTCCAAATACATATCTGCTTTTTTTTGGTCCAAAGACCAAGTTGAAAGAATGCAAGGGCGTGCATCCGTACAAACAATGTGCCAACTTGTTATTGGATTTTTGTTGCGTTTGGTTACGCTTGTTGCCGCTATTACAGCCAGTATACACACAAATGAACAGTACTTAATGGAATTATCACGCTCTGGCACAACACCACAATCTGCCAAAAATGCGAGTATATCTACCGAAATGTATAAAGAGCCGTTGTCTGGATTGCAACAAATCACCGCACGTTCACCATTGAATGCACAGGTCGTTGAAAAATTAATCAGCCGTGGAATATTACAACCAGTACCTGGAAAAAATACATACCGAATCAAGGATCAGCGTTCAGTAGCAATCAGTGTTGAAAAGGCAGTAATTTTCAACTGTTACCGTGATAAAACTGCAATCCTTGGCATAGATATTTCAGATTATGTGATGCCTCAACCAATCTATGGGCAACAACAGCAAGCGCTGCAAGCACAACAGGCATTGCAAGCACAACAGGCATTGCAAGCGCAACAGGCATTGCAAGCGCAACAGGCACGGCAAGCGCAACAGGCGCAGCAGGGCCAGCAAGCACAGCGGCCGCCGGCTCCATTAGCGTGGAGACCCACAGGACCAAATAACATTGAATCGCAAAATGGTCCGTACCAACGCGGATATTTGAATCGTCTATCTAGTACAACCGGTTTTTCGCAGGGCGGTGCAAAGGCGCGGCGCACACGGCGTCGTGCTCGTGCGCAACGCGGCGCGCAACGCGGTGGCGACGATGAATTTTATATTGTACGAATCATGTCAGTATTAAATTGTGTAGGTCAGTGCCGAAAAGTAGATGAGTTTTTAATCAATGCGCTCGGTGATGTATTTGCAATGCCAGAAAGTCCAACACAACGTCCTGATACAACTTTTCGTAGAGGTGTATTTAATGACTATGTTTCCAAATTCCTTCAAAGCGAATTGCCCCAATTTACAAATGAAGATACAAATATGCCCACGATTATGAAACCAGACGATTATAGCGGTTTGTATAAAAAATCTCCGGAAGTAAAAACAATATTAGATAAAATCAATACATCATTCAAAACGAAACCTGAAGGTCTCAGTCCCGCCAATTATCGTGCATTTTTATTGGCAACGGGCATTGACAATGGCGTCTTAAGTACGTTATTTTGCAACGATGTATGGTCAAACAATCGCTTTACAAATACAATTGCGTATTCGCTTTTGAATAGTTTGTATATTGACCGCGACGATGGTATTAGTGAATCTGAAACCCGTCTTGAATTAGCCGGTATAGTTACAAAGTTTATTGGTGAGGGCGTTGCGCGCCCCTTTTTGCCCGCGGCAAATCGCGCCACGGTGCCACAGACATTTGAACAAATTGCGTTCCCAACCACACCAAGAAATCTTACAGCATTTTGTGAGAAGTTACAGATTTCACCGGCGGCCATTGCTGTTCGTAAAACAAGTCAGGCCGAGGATATTGAAATCTTGACAAAGGCACACGAGGCCATGCGTGAATTACAAAACCAACACATTGAAACGATTAAGAATTTGCTGCGCAAAGTCTTGTCTTTGAAGACACGTGAAATAGGTCAACCACCAATCATTCAATTGGAAGAAACGTTTTTCAAACATGAGAACGGTGCACGCGCTGCCTTGGAAGAAATTATACGCGAGGCACGCAACCTGATTTCCACACATTACTTGAATATTGAAACCTTGTATCGCCGCGCCTTGCAAGATTTGGGACGCCGTATGACGGGCAATTATTCACCAACAGCAAAAAATCAGGCAATTAATACAAATACAAATCGCCTGAATAAAGCCAAAAATTTATTGAACGAAGACGCCTAAAGTTCATTGCGAATGCAAAATACTTCGCAGTTACCAAATGCGGGTGGGATATAATTGTATATATACCACGCGTGCACACCACTTGCTCCATAGACCCATGGTGCACCCCATTCGGCGGATGCACCACCGCACACGGGCATATTTGTACAAAAAAAGAGACCTTCGTATTGTGCGGCTACACTTTCCAATACATTTTTGAATGAATCGCCGCTTTTTGCAGGTTGCATATGATTGTTTGCACGTATGTGACCGCACCATAATACTTCCCAAATGCGGTCACCTTTTTTACTGCGACGACGTGTGTTTGAAACCACAACGATTGCATCTGGTCCTGCGGCGCCGGTTGGTACACGCCATACGTCAATGCCCGCGTTTGTAGGCAAAATACGATTTGCCACAATTCGTGGTTCCCAGGAACTTATCCAATATTGTGAACTTGTGGACCAATGTCCTACAAATTCGCTGTATTCCATACGCCGTGGCTCAAAAAACCGTTGGGCCGCCTGGCATTGTACAAATGCATACACCTGTACATTGATTGCGGTGGAAAGTATGGGATGGGATGATAATTCACGACTGTAAAACAAAACAACGGGTCCCATACTGGATATTGTGGCATCAATGAGTCCAATAAGGTAAGCCGCTATGCCTTTGTTACGAAACGATGGGTGCAAACAAAGTCCCTCAATGACAAACACCTTGTCCTCTGGAAGTGTGGCTCCGTGACTCATTGCCGTGGTTCCAGCACCAAATGGACAGCATGCAATTGTTGCCATAAGTTCAATCTGTCCGCGTATGATTCCAAATCCACCGTAAATTATGATTTCTTCACCACTTAAATATGAACGAACCCAGTCAGCATCCGCATCTAAATACCAGTCGGGACCACCGTAGGAATGTCTCCAAAATGCCGCCAGGATTTCAGCATCCTCAGGACGTAGTGGACGAACCGTCAATCCATCCGGAATGCTAGGAATTGGCGGTGCATCAGTTCGTAAAAAACGAGGCGGTGCACCCCAATACCCGCGAGCAACGTGCCATAGCGTGGGTGCAGCCGTTGTTGTTGACCAGAACCCCATGTCTTCGCTGTTCATTAGTAGTAAGCGCGATTTTAGATTCAATCGCGGGCCGCAATCTCGTAAAAAAAGTTGACCTGCCCAAGTAGGTAGTCACCGATGGACACCGATGGTACTATGGAAAAACAAATCGTAAGCGACTTTAAACATATAATCAATACTGGAGATTTGTATGAATTCCAGGAATTGGCACAGAGTTATCTTGAATCTGAAGATGCCATCGCGTGGGATTATGTATTTCAAAAAGTGTATTTGCACGCTGCATTGAAAAAGCGAGAAGATATTACCAAATTTATGGATACACTGTTTCCCCGTCTTGGTCCGATTGAACAAATTCATATCAGACAAATGTTTTCATATGCCCGGCATTTGTTAAAAAAATAGAAGCATAGTAGGAAGAATGGAACGTGAAATTTTTGTTGTATTTAGTCATGGATGTATATTTGAAACTAACAATGGTGTATTTATGGAAAACCCCAATGTAAATGGAGTGGAAGTATATTCATTATCAAAAGAGGGTGAAGAATGTTTAACTCAATGGGATGCATCATTATTAGACAGACTAAACAACTTACATACTACAAACAATATAGATGATTTTAGAAATCATCAAAAATCAACATACATTGAAGGTGTGTTAAATATGCATGCCCACGATTTAAGTTCTCATGGTGCTGGACTGGTTTTTAGTACAAAATCTGGTATTTATACTTTAAAATATGTTATGGAACATTTGAACACATTTTTTGATATTGAAGATGATGATAAATCGTTACGAACATTTTTTGCAAGAAATGTTGATGAAATGAAACCATTGCTTGAAGAATCATACGAAGGTTCATTGTTTCCAACAAAAAAGTCCGTTCTATCGTTATTTCAAAATGCTTTGGAAGATTTTAAGTTCACAAATAGTATTGATGACAATGAAAAAATAGATATAAAAATGTTTTATGAATTTTTTTCGGATACCTTCCATAAAAACTACAAATTCCTTATTGGCGATTTACTTACAATGCCAATGTTAAAGGATTCATTTCTTATAAAAATGGCTTGTTCAACAGAATGCCCAAGACCGTATGAATCATATGCAACATCGGCAAACCGTGTGCGAAATTTTAAAGGTGGCAAACGTCGCAGTCGTCGCCGTTCAACCTCCACGAAGCGAAAGAATCATGTTAAGCGTCATACCCGCAGACACCTCCGGTAGATTCTTTACAATTTCGTCATCTTTTAGCAATCGTCCCTTATATACATAACGTTGCTGGATAGCCGGAATTCCGGTTTTTACAAGAATATGTGTTTTAATATCCCCAATAGTAGTTGTATCTTCAATATCAACCATATATTTGGAGCCCGTAATGGTTTGAACTTTGATTTCCATGTTGTGTGCATTTCAAACAATCCAAGCCCCGCATGTTTCAATTTTGTTGCAAAAAATTGAAATATACATTCGACTCTTAGACAATTCGTGTCCCGCCTGAATTCCTTACAATGCCTTCTATTCGTTGTTCCTTTCCTGGCTGCCGCGTCAAACTTGCACTTACCGATATGGAGTGCAAGTGCACCCATCGTTTCTGTACGGCCCACCGACTGCCTGAGACGCACGCCTGTACCTTTGATTACAAGAAGGACGGCGCGGAGCGTCTGAAGACGCAACTGGTTGCCTGTGTTGCTGACCGCGTGGCCGGTGACCGCCTGTAAACCCTGACAACTCTGACAGCAAAAATTGAAAAGTTTTTCAATCATAAGGATTCAGCAATCATTATGTTTGAAATTCAGATATACAATGCAGGTTATGATGATGGATGGTGGGCCGGATTTCAAGCAGCGCTTGTGTTGAGTTTGTTGGTTGTTTATTTGACCAATGGCCGCCTTTGATTCCAGGAACGTAACCGACGGCCATCCACTACACTAGCAGGAGTTGGAGTTGCAGTAGCAGCATCGCATTTACATATATTTTTTCCGGTGTCTGTAATTTCGGACGCAGCGGCCTTTAAAAATGCGTTGGTTTCTTCAAAGGTCTGGGCACGCCGGGCACCAATCACAGAATTGTATCCATCAATCAATTCACCGGATTTAACGGCTAGAGCACAGCATATCATTTGTAAGAAGTTCATCCACGGTTATCTAACAAAACAGAATAAATATTGGTATTCGTATCCTATGGTTGTCATATCAATGAATTGTTTATATGTGAAGCCACACGATTCCATTTCGGCCACAATTGCATCCATTGTTGGCATGGACAGTTTATGGGTTTGTTTGCGTACTTTGCCATCTTTGAATTGGAATTCTTCGCGAAATTCAGCGTGCGCACCTTCAAGTTGAAAATCGGCACTGTAATCAAACTTATCAAACGTAACTTTGCTATGTGTTACACGTTCCTTACTGTATTTTTGCACACTGAATGCAACAAATGGACTGGCACTGTCCAAAATAGGGTCAAACTTTTCACGGTTCACTAAATGCAGCACAACACAGCCACCGGGTTGCAACCAGTTAAATAAGTTTTTGAAGGCTGCAGTACGGTCGCGCAGGTAATACGTGGTAAAATAAAACAGTGTTGCCAGGTTAAATTCGCCGGCTGCAAATCCACCAATATTTTCGGCTTCACCTACACGGTAATCACCTTTAGGATAGGCTTTGCGTGCAGCGGCAACCATTGCGGTGGAAGCATCCAAGCCCACTGCTTTGGCCACACCGGCCTTACGGAAAATCTCCAGTGCGCCGCCCGTACCACAACCCACGTCCAGGACCTGAATCATTTCGTTTTCAGGGCGGTACGTGCGCGCCCATGAAAGCGTGAAATGTACTTCGGCATCCTGGCGTGGTCCGCTATTTACGATTTTATCATAGACTTTGGCGTAAAATTCGTCGTACAAATGGTCGTTTCCTAATATGACAATATCACCGTCGGGACCTTCAGGATTTGCAAATCCTTCAAGTCCTTCCAAATCGGATTCACGATTCACACGAAGACGCCAACGTACATACAAATAATTCGCCACAAGTGCGGCAATCACAACAACCAATACAATTTGTATTGTGTCTAGCGCATCTATATGTTGCCAAAACGGCTTCATTCCCTACACTTAGCGCGCGAAATTCAGTGCTTCAAAAACCTTGACCGCACACAGGATGGCTGATGTGCCTCATGCAACAACAAAGCATACCATTGCTGGGTATGCGTGGGGTGATGTAACACTTGCATTAACACGGGCAATTGCAAATGGAGATATGGCGCGTGCATTACGTTGGTCCGCAGAATTGGTATGTTCCGAATTGGGCCTAGGACGACTGGAAGCCACGCTGCTTCACGCATGGGCACTACACGTGGGTCCAGCAGCGCCTACATGGTGTGCGGGGTGGTTGGCCGCCGTGAAACAAATCCGCTCATTTTGGCAAAAAAGCGGCGGGGATACACGGTCTATACGAAATACACCGCTGGTTCGTCAATTGGTTGCCGAATCCGTGGCATCCCTTGTGCTGGCCACAAAAAAGCCGCTTCCAGTACTTCCTACCGCCGCGGATTGCTTTCGGGAAGCCGAAAGTATGCGGTCACGCCTTCGCAATGGCGGCGGTGCCGGCGACCAGTTGGCTACGCGACGTGTATGGAGCGCGCAACATGATGGTCCCGACTTAAAAACAGTTTGCAACGAAATGGAATCTGCCCTACGCGCCTTACAATCGGGCCGTGTGTGTTTTTGGATTGTATGGATGATTACACTGGATGGGCAGGCCGATGCGCCTGTGGCAAAAGAACGTGGACCTGCGCACTTGACACCCAAACAACGAAAAAGTCTGCTGTGGTTTCTCATTGATGTGCTCCAAGAAATTATGAATGATGTACAATGTATGTCCGTGCAAGACCGCACGGCCATGTTTGAACTGCTGGGACTTGCGTGGACAAAGTTGGGCACGCGTGGTCGCCGTGATGTGCTCGTCGCCATTGCGCTTACGGCACTTGAACATATTCAAAAACGCACTAGTTTGCAGTTGACTGCAACAACAACTCTTCCGGCACTGCAAGCGATTCGTACAGCCACTGCGCATATTGATAAAATATATGCGCTGATTGCCGAAGAAGCACGACAATTTATGTTAGAAGCGCCAAGTATTGTTGGACTTACGGCAGAACAAGCAGCCGCGTCGGTTCAAAAACAGAAAACGCGCACAATCTTGAGCGCAGATGATAAAATGCGTTTGATGTTTGCCCTGACTCCAGTGAATCGTGGGTAAAAGTCTTGGGCCTTGTATAGAATGGCATCAAAACTGTCTACAACCCCTGTTTTGAATCCGGCCCTAAAGGAACTCTTTACGGGGTCTGGGTCAAAAATCAAAGAAAAAGCAGTTGCGGCATACGAATCCGTAAAACAGGTGCTCACAAAAAATCCTGAAAATTTCCCCACGTGGGCACTTGTCATATTTTTTCTTGCACTTGTCGGTCTATTTATTTGGTATGTTGTGAAATCACGATTGTTTGAAAATGCAGGAAATGTAAGGCGTATTGCTAAAGATAACGTGGCTGCACAAAAAATGTATGCCGACGCCAATCCGGCCCGTAAATCGCTCCGTGATTATTTAAATGGACTTCGTGAAAAAGGCATTGATGCCAACCAACTAAGTTTAACGAATTTCTATGTGTCTACGGTGAATGCCACGGGTCTGTTTTTTCCCGCTACGGACGGTGTCATAAGTACCGAGGCTGGTCGTATTGCTGCTCTTGCCGGCGCTCGGTGTTTTGTATTTGATATATGGCCCGATTTGACGCCTGGTGGTAATTTCGCTCCTGTGTTGCAAACAGTAGAACCTGGAAGCGCTTGGCGTCGTATTTCTTTGAACGCGCTTCCCTTTTCCACCGTCCTGCAGGCCACAATTCAGGAAGCGTGTCAGATTGATATGCGTCCAGGTGCTGATGACCCCGTGTTTTTGTATTTGCGATTCCACGGAAAACCACGCTCCGCGACCTATGATGCGACCGCCGCTGCGCTGAATCGAATTATTGAGCAGTATCGATTGGATGCCCCCTATTACGCGTGCCGTAATCAAGACCGTCTATTTAGTGAACCAATTACAAATCTATTTCGTAAGGTGGTTGTTATAAGTAATGTAAAAGCCAGTGGCACACAATTGGCGGATTATATTAATGTGGGGCCGCGTGATGGTGTGCAGTTGGAATACACCAAAACGCAGATTCGTAGTGTGACGCCTGAAATGAAAAAAGACGCGGTTCGTCGTATTCAGCAAAACCTAACATTCCATGCACCGGCACCTGAGGACCCAGATGCAGCAGCAAATGCTGTAGCGCTCACGGATGGCCAGGCACTTGGCATTCAATTTATTGGTATGAATTTCTGGAATAATAATGATGCACTCAAGGCGCACGTGGCAATGTTTGGAACGCAGAGTTTTGCTTTGAAACCCGAGCCCCTGCGGTACACCATTGAGAAATTGCCGGCACCACGCAGGTCCGAAAATCCTGGATGGGGTGTGGGGGCGGATGCAGGCACACCCGTGTTGCCACCGGCAATTCAGTTGCCTTAGTCGTCGTCGTGCGTTCGTGTCTATGTTTGTTTTGCAGCCAAACAAATCTGAATATAAAGATATTACGGTAACAATCTAATATTAAATTTGAACATTATTGTATGAAACTTTGAATTTCAAACAATAATCAACTGATATTTTACGCAATTAATCAACTTCTTCTACGCGCGGGCCTGCATCAGATGCAGCAGATTCAGTGCCTGCGGCGCTATACAGTTTCAAAATAATAGGTTTAATTGTGGCTTCCCACGCCGCCTGTTTTTCCTTGATTTCTGCAGGGTCGGCTTCACGGTTGTCGTCCAACCATGCCAGGCCTTCTTTCACCACGGCTTCTACGGCATCGCGGTCTTCCTGACCAATTGTATCTTTCACCTTGTCTTCAGACATACTGTTGCGAACATTGTACAGGTATGCCTCGGCACCATTGCGCGTCTCCACACGTTCCATGACCACCTTGTCTTCCTGCGCATATTTCTCGGCTTCCTGCACCATGCGTTCAATCTCTTCCTTGCTACGGGACTTATCGTTTGTAATCGTGATTTTATTGGATTTGCCGGCAGATTTTTCCATAGCAGACACGTTCAGAACGCCGTTTGCATCCAGGTCATAGGAAATCTCAATCTGCGGCACACCACGAGGCATCGGTGGAATGCCAATCAGGTCAAATTCACCCAACAGGTCGCAATCACGCGTCAATGCACGCTCACCCTGGAAAATACGAATCTTCACCTGCGTCTGATTATCACTGTACGTACTGAAGGTCTGTGATTTCTTTGTTGGAATCGTAGTGTTACGTTTAATAAGTGGAGTCATCACACCGCCGGCCGTTTCAATACCCAACGTCAACGGAGTCACATCCAGCAAAATAATGCCATTGGTCTTTTCGGATTGCACACCACCCAAGATCGCACCTTGGACGGCAGCACCGTATGCAACGGCTTCATCAGGATTAATGGACTGGCAAAGTTCCTTACCATTGAAAAAGTCACGCAGGAGCTGTTGGACACGTGGAATACGGCTGGAACCACCGACAAGCACAATATCATGAATCTGTGCCTTGCTCATCTTGGAATCCTTGAGCACCTGTTCCACGGGCCCCATGCATTTACGGAACAGGGTGTCACACAGTGCCTCAAACTTTGCGCGCGTCAGGTTGATGCTGAAATCATTGCCTTCTGCAAGCGAATCCACCTCAATCGTTGCCTGCGTACTGCTGGACAAAATACGCTTGGCGCGTTCACAGGCGGTGCGCAGACGACGAAGTGCGCGCGGATTTTCCTTAATATCAATCTTGGATTTACGACGGAATTCGTCGGCTGCCCAATCTACCACTAAGTTATCAAAATCTTCTCCCAAATATGTTATCGTGTAGTTCTTTATCTACACTTCTTACAGTTTCCTGTAAGTTCAGACTATATCTTCCTCGCTCAGTTTATGAGTGAGGGAACCCATTCGTGCCCCTTTTACCGTAGTTTAATGAAAACCGTAGGTTACTTGGAGTAGTCGTTGAACCTTACTCTCTTTTCAGAGAGTCTTGGCTGCGGATTGCCCATTATGATTCGCCACATTTTTACCATACCACAGTGAATTACTCTGTGCCACCAACTCTGTCGCCAGGCTGGTTTGGTAGTGGACGACTTTAGGGTGTCCCCGCAATTAGAGTTCTTTATTCTGAGCCGAAAAGAGTTAACCCAGATGAGTGTCGCCCGCTGTGGCACGCACTTCAAATACACCATCTTCAATGATGAGCAATGAAACATCAAATGTTCCCATTTTGTTATCGCGTAGGCTCTTTATCCTCGCTTCTTACAGTTTCCTGTAAGTTCAGACTATATCTTACAAGTTTTTCTTTACAGTTTGACAACGTTTTTGGATATACGATTTCATAGTTCCAACCATTATCGGTACACCATGATTTAGCAATTGTTTCTTTTGCACCCCATTTTCCATTTTGAATTTGCATTTTATGCCACACATGATTATCTTTTATTTCTATAAGCATTTTTAACTCCGGCAATTGGAAATCAACTCTATATTTTCGCGATTTTCCATTCCAATCGTACAGCAAATCTGGTCCGTTTTTAATCTGTATTGATTTTTCAATACACCACTCAATAAATCTTCTTTCTGGAATACTTTGATAACGAATTTTCCCCCAAGGAGTTGTCATATTTCGAACCTTGAATGTGTTGTTTGCAAAATTACAATCTGAACATAGGATCTTTGTACGATTTTTTTGTACTTCTAAATCACGATTTATGAAAGTGTTGTTACAAGATTCGCAACACCATTCAATATATTGTGGTTTTTCAATACAATCTCCTTTTAATAACATCGGGGTATATTTCGTTTGATTGCCAATACGATAATTTGGCAAGTACGTCCAGTCGGATACATTTGCAATCTTTTTATTGCCTATTGAGATTATCTTACTTCGTATCATTTCAAATTCTTCCAGTGTCATATGTTTTAAATTGTATGACTTTTTGAAATCATCATCCTCTGATTCAAACATTGAATTTGATTCTGAAATGCGCTCAGATAGAGTTTTGTCGGACCATTTTTCTAACATTGGTGGAACAATGCGCTCTTTTAACATGAATGCTGAATGTTCTAAACGTTTTTGTTCATCGTTATTCTTGCAAGCATTGCAACCACGGATGTTCTTATTAATCTTTCTCAGATAAAGATTCAACGTGATTTCATTCGTTGCTTTGCAAATCAAGCATTTGTAACCGACGACCAAAGAGTTGTTACGTTTAATAACGGCATCATTCAATATGAATCTTGCTGTTGGAGTTTTTGTGTTGGAATATGTGTGTGACATTAATTCAAATTTAAAAGGTTGAGTTGATAAGTCAACTCCGGTTTGTTTATCTTTTATTGAAACAATTGCGTTGTTATATTCAGTTGTCATTTGTATGAGATTAACTTGCCCTGGCACTCGTGGGTCAATTTTGACCTAGTCGTTGAACTTTTCCTTTCGGACTTAGCTGCTGATTGTCCAATCCAAATATTTTTTAAACCTTCGCATTCGCGACCATAAATGGTTCACCCCGCTGTGGTATATTTGGCTCTAAGGAGTTTCCAGCAATTCACCAGATTTGTTCCCTCTGCATATTGCAGAAGCTTGGGAAGCAGAATTTATGCTGCACATGCAGCAATCATTGCGCGTTTACCACCCAAGTCAAAAAT
>JACCDO010054108.1_pt1 | contig 17581 bp, 11 predicted proteins | sample 7446101 | NCBI WGS metagenome assembly JACCDO01 (sample SAMN15323440, study PRJNA562643) | freshwater metagenome | isolation source: river surface water | place: USA:Blue River Watershed | collected 2017-08-16 | reverse complement strand
GTTTATTCCAGTTTTAATTATTGAGTTTGCCAAATTTGAAATCCATTGTTGTAATTCTCCCGGAGTAACTTGCTTTAAAAGTTCAGATAATGTAACATTAACTATTTTAGATTCGTCGTAAATAGGTGGGGGAGATGGAGATGGAGTGGCCACTGTAGTTGGTGTTACTTTGGCGTACAATACAACAAATAAATTAAAAGCGTTTATAAGTGATATAGTGTGTGTTATGTTGCTGGATAGTTTTGAGAACAACGTAGGATTGTGAAGTTCACTTCCATTGACTAAAATGTTTCTTAAATGTTCCGCATAAGTAGCTAATTGCAAATTTATGTTTTGGCAATATTTTATTGCGTCTGCATGGTCTTTTACGTCTGGAAATGCTACATTTTTTAGAATTGTTGCATTTATTAAGTATTTTTTGAGTTCATCTATTTTTTTATACGAATGAATGTTCAACACGGCGGAATCTTTGTAACTATTATAATCTATTATGTCAATTTGTGATTTAACTTGTTGTTCGTTGACACCTAGATTAATAAGTAATTCGTAGAAATCAATCAACTTGTTCTTTAATTCTTCTCTAATTAAATAACACATATGGCTTACTGCTAAATATCTCAGAGTTTTTTTATCATCTTGTTCTAATGTATTCAAATCGCACATTACATTTGAATCTCCCTCATAAAATTCCAACAATTTTTCACTAAGAGTATATTTAAAATTTGTGAAATAATGATCTTTTTGATATTCGCCATGAGTTCGTTCAACTGCATTAATATAATTCATAAAAAACGTGTTTGTAGACATAATCATTTGATTAACTACATCATGCATTTCTGAATTTATGTTGCTAGACATTGTTGCATAATCGTCAATTACAATGGTTGATTCATAGTCACGATCTTTGTATTCATCAAGAACAATCACAACATCTTCCTTCTGTGGCTTAATGTTTTCATCTATTGTATCAAACAATTTACTAATTTCTTGACTTCCTCCTCTAATTTTATTATGCTTTTTTGTTATTTTAACTTGTTTTTTTGTAAGTCTTTTCTTATTCATTCTTTTGCGAATGCTGTGACGTTTATGCATGATGTGCTTCTTTTTTAATGTTCTTTTGTGAACCATTTTATATAAGTATATAATAAAATTAAATTTGCATTCGTGTTGTTCACCATATATTTTTTAATCTAAATCTAATAAAATCGACAAGTGTATCGTGTGATTGCTCTGTTTTATAAATGGCGTCAGTGTATAAGTTTTTAAAAGACACTCCCCGGATTCGAATAAAAATCAAATATGTTGCTAACAATGCCAAATTAGCCAGAATTGTATTCCAATTCATGTTAAATTTAGTTAATAAGAGCATTGACAACTTCCATGCAAACACGGCTGCTATGAAAGACCATTTTAATGTTTTTCGACCTGCGTAAAATATGTATAATTGCACAAAGAACCCTATAAACAACGCTGGATATGGAGACGGGACTCGTGATCTAATCAACTTATGCAATAAAAAATGTGCCGTCATCCAATAAGAGTACAAGTCTACCATTTTTACAATCATTTATTCTCTATTCTAACTAGAGAGTTTATATCCCTTGGTAGTTTTAGTCTTTTTCACTGGTTTTTTGTTGATGGCAATTGTTTCGTGGATTTTGTCGTGGCATTTTTCGCAAACCGATGATAGATTTGCTTTATGATTTTTATTAAATGATCCAATAAACCCCCTCTCATCGGCTGTATGCTGCTCTTGAAGGTGATGCACTTCATCAGCTAATTCGCCACACATCTCGCATTTGTGCTTAATCTTGCTTGCATTGTACCTCGAACCATCCGAATCCAACAGAGATTTCGTTTCGGGTGCCACGATTTTCCTCACATCATATGCGACATCCAAGAAATCCATTGGCATGTTGAGAGAACGACACACTTCGAGACCATAATTTGTGTCTCCAACCCCGTCACACATAACACGCACGTATTCAAGTGCATCCGTCTCTGCGTTGTATGTAACCTTCATGTGCTTCAGCATCATTCTCTCCAATGCCTTAATTGCATCCAACTTGACGACTTCATGGAAATGCGTTGCAAAAATAAATGTAGACCGAATGCTGTGTAGTTTCATTAGTGCTGCTGCGAAAATGCTAATGGCACTCACAGATTCCGTGCCTGAGCACACTTCGTCTCCAAGCACCAGGCTGTCCTTGGTTGCCATCGTGAGAATTGTCTTGAGTTCTGTCATCTCCACGATGAATGTGCTTAGTCCCTTAAATATGTTGTCATTCCCCAAAATTCGTGTCATAATCATCTTGTATGGCTTGAATTTGAACTCAGTGGCGGGAACAAAGAGACCGGCCTGTGCCATTACGAGAGAAATTCCGATGGACTTGATAAGCGACGATTTGCCAACCGAATTCGTACCAAACAATAAGATGCCGTCTTTTTCTCTCCCCAAACAAACATCATTAGGCACATAAATCTCGTTTGTCTGTAAGTGTTCAATTAGAACGTGTCTCAATTCTTTGGCATCCACAAAAGCCTTCTCAGCATCTGCATCAATGTCTGGGCAGCAATAGTTGTACTTGGTGGCAATGAATGCCTTTGTAGTAGCCAAGTCGAGAGAAATTGCGTAATTGATTGCACAATCAAAGTCGCCAACAAACATTTCAGTGAGTTCACCAAGAAATTGTTTGAATTGTGCCTGAATCTCAGCGACCAGTTTTCTCTCACAATTGTCAATATCGACACTTAGTTGTTTAATAACTGGATGTTCGATATGCTTATTTGACGATGATGCTGTTGTAAATGACAGTTGTTTTGCATTGAGAGAAGTTGCATCCGGGGAGCGTTTAAGTTCGTCCTCCAACAATTTGGCTCGCCTTGCGGTGAGTTTGAGGTTGAGTGGGAGTTTCTCTGTTCGATGAATGCTGATGAGACCAGATTCCTCATCGTCTTCGTCTGTCTTCTTTTTACTCTTCTTTGTGTCGACTCTCTCAATCAATCGCTCCAACTCATTCTTAATAGCATACAACTTCGAATATGAATCAGCCAAAGATGTTTCGAGAGAATCCAGTGTTCCATTGATTCCTGAGACGAAAATGTTTTCATCGAATTTCTTAGTGTCTGCAACACACTTATCTACAACAACATTGTGTTCAATAAACTGAATTATCTTGATGAGAGAACTGTGTGCATCGCTTACTCCGAAATCATGTTTGTACTCAAGGTATTCATCCAAATCATCGCACCCCATCAAATGCTTATTGGTGTAATCTGCCAGTTTCTTAAGGTCTCCGTGTAGTGTCTTAATTGTTACTGGAACAACATCAATCAGCAACAATCTGCGATAAACCTTTTCTACATCACACATTTTGGAGAGAACATTTGCACGCAAGTCAGTAAACACCTGATCTTGCTTGTTTCTCTCAACAACGTAACTAGTGATGTTGTATTCATTGTTGAGGAAGTTCTCATCAGTCGTTGGGTTCAGTAGATTGCTCTTGATTTCACGCGAACCCATGTCGGTTGCACACTTGCTCGTAATGAAGTTGGATACAGATGAAAGCACTCCATTCCTGGCATTCACACCATCGCGAATGATGTTGAGTTGCTGGAGAGAATGATTCGCCAGAACAACGTGTTTGCTGTCTGTAAAAAGTGTAGGTATTTTCACGTGTTTTGTGAGATTCGCATTGTGTTCACTCGTAAATGACAACAAATAGCACAAAGATTGAAATGCGAATTCATAAACATTCAACATAGAACTGTCACAAAACTCGTGATAATCAACGAAATCATAGTAAGACCGCATAATCTCCTCGCGATACACTTGTTTCTCACATTTTCGCACATTTTTGGAGAGAACATCATCAGCATCCACATGAATTCGGCGACTGCTAACATGAATGTTCAAATACTTAATGATGTCACTAATTGCTTCATCAGATACACCGTCATAAATAAAAATCACCTCATTGGGACGCATTACACTGTAAAACCGCTCCAACTCATCATAACTGGTTGTTTGATGCTTGTATTTCTGTACATCATACTCGTGAATAAGACACTTTCCAGTGTAAATATCGAGAGAAGACATTCCGAAAATGCAGCGTTCTGACTTGTGAATCGTTGTCATCATGGTTCGTTTCATCCAAATACACATAATGTTGTTGGTAATTGATTGCTCATCTGTAAAAAAAGATGTTCCTGGAGAGAAAACCAAATCAAGTTTGCGTTCCATACTCTTCTGTCCGTCGACTTCATATTGCTCGTAAACACACGCAGTCCATCCTGCTTCATTAAAAATCGCAAGGTATTTGTCGATTACGTAATCTCTGAACCCGAGTTGCAGAAGAGTCTTATTCGGAAACTCCAAAATTTGTTTTTCAGCAGCATTCAGATGTGTTAATTTCATAACCTCGTAAATGTGCTTAAACCCTGACATTTCGTCAGTGTCATTGTCTCGAAGCCCGTAAATCTCATAAAATGTACCGGTCATCATTAGAACAACAGTTGTTTCTCCATATTTAGCGGTGTTTTCTTTAACTGCATCAAAATAACAGGATAGATGTGATTTTGATGCAACTGCTGGCATGGTTGTGTTAGTGTATATTTTATGGAGAGAACACTTTAAATCAGTTTCCAATTTACTATGAACCCCCATGCATTCGGGTACAAATCCCACTCTATTTTGTAACCAATGTCGGCCAATTTAAATGCTATTGGAATCAGCAAGTCACATTGGAAATAATTAATTTTTGTGAGTTTATCACTAAGAGTTGACACTACATTATCATATAGTTTATCGTCGATGTTCATGTGTGCATTAAATGAATAGTATGATACTATCATGTCTCGCTGTTCTTCGGTTAATCTCTTAAGTATTAGTTCATTTGCAGAAAACCTGAGCGAACATTGAGTTGCATCTAATTGTTCCCATGTTGATGTAGTTGCTGCCAACAATTTTGTGTTAATTTCGCTCTGAACTTCTTGTGTTATTTTCTTAAACAATTCTGTGAATTCGCGTACAACTCTCTCCTTATTTATTTTAATTGCATGTTGTCGCGATTCAATGAGTTGAGAAGGTGTGAAAAATACAAACTCTTCTTCTGACATTTAATACATGTGTTAGCAGGCATTTATTTAAGTATTTAAACATCATTTAAATAATTGTGTAGCAAGTTCTCTCCATTCAGGTTGTTCACATCTCCACTAAGAAAACAACTCTCATACATTTGTCTAAGAATGTGGTCAGGTGCACTGCTTCCCATTTTAATGAATCCTCGTTCTCTCAAGAAGTCTTTAACAACACCAATGGGAGTCTCTTTTAACACAGCACATTCACGCTCGATTTTGCGTCTAGTATCGTAGTTTTTAACAAGAATACTGATTTTTCCTTTGTGCTTGCCGAGCGTGCGATGTTTCTTGACTTTTTTGCGAATACGGCGGGTGCCAGTTAATTGATGATTGGACGGAGTCATTCCTGCTGCATCAATTTGTGATGCCTTTTCCTCGATTTTTTGGTTGAAACGCTTTTTAAAATCGTTAAACTTCTTGCTTCTCTCCTCATAAAAGGTGGTGTCAGGTTGTTGTGTTTCAGTGTTTATTTTTATTTCTTGTTGCGAAGGCTCTTCAGCCGCATGAACGACTGTTTCGGTCTGAATAACCGGCTCTTGAATTTGAATGGGCGGCTGTTTAAACTGTCTATAAGTTGGTTTTGTACCGCCTTTTAGGATTCCATATGGAACATGGTCGTTTGACGTTATTTTTACAGTGTGATTGTGATTTGTTTCAACATTGAGCATTGGTCGTTTCTTGCGGGTTCTGGCTTCCTCTAGATATGCAGGGGATGGAAGTTCTTGAGATTGCGTAATAGCAGGTGCAGATTGCGTACCGTTATGAGATGGTGTTCCTGATGTAAGATTGGTACTAAATCGCAACTTCCGCCGCTCATCCTTCTTCTCCTTTTCTCTCGCCATCTGATTAAACAATTCAACTGATTCATCAAACTCACTCTTTGGTTGTTCCACTGTTTGTTGAACCTTCTTTTCTGTCTCGATCCTGTCCTTATTAAGTAATTCACTGTGATACGTCTTAATTCGGTTAATAAGCGCCTGTTTTATCTTATTCGGCTTTAATGTGGTGTTTCTAGCGGGTTTCTCTCCACCTCCACCAGACCTACTTTTTCGGGTAGAGGAGAGAAAATCAGTGTTTATTACAATACTCTTACTCATATTATAATAAACCTTTACTTAATATTGCGTGATTTGAGCACATATAACATGTTTGACAAATAGCCATTTGCATCATTCCAATCCCGACGCTCTATTGACTTCTGATGCTGAATGTTTTTCTCCTTGCGCTTCTTCTTTTCCTCAGCCAGTTTTTGGTCATATTTGAGAAACTCCATTTTCTTAACATGGCGGGATTTATTTAGGTATTTATTTAATTTAATTTAATGTCCCCCTTCCCAGAGAACACACACCATACCCGCAACAATCAATGCCATACCTATCTTATCCATCATCGTTATTTTCTCTCCAAAGAATGTTATTCCAACTGAGCAAATCACCAAGATCGACATACCACTCCACAATATATTCACCAGCCCCATGCCCTTGTACTTGTAAGACATGATGAGCAAATAGCAAACCATAGAATAAAAGATGACCGCCACGAAATACAAGTACTTCTTATCAGGATTGACGAACAACTTCTTAAGACAACTTTGACCAGCAGACTCGCAGAGAGAAATAAGCAATATAATCGCGATTAGTGCCCAATTGTTCATGTATATATTTAAACCAATATAAATACTTATTCACATTGGAAAATTAACACACCATGAACGCCGAAGGAATAATGAAGTTGGTCGCCTACGACATTCGCAATTCTCCAGTAGCCTTTGGAAGCGATAACCGATGTACATCCGGAGTTACCACAGTTGAACTCGATAAAATTTCTGACACTGAATACAGAACTAATTTTTCTAAAAATGTTGCATGGCGGGCAGACATATTCTCTCTGAGATGTATTCGTGTTGATTACGAAGACGGATCGTGTGAAAAACGCAACGACTTGTTTAAATATTACGCAATTAAATGCAGCAACATTAAACACGTTTGGGGTGACATCAACGACCGATACATGCTAACTGCCGACATGAATTTCTTCAATGACACACACGATGACTATGCCAAGCATTATGACACCGCATCCACATACAAGACATATTTCAATTACTTATGCCCGAATGGTATGCTGGCGAGATATTTCGCAAAAGACATTTCAGAAAACCCAGTTGGCCAGAGTTACATAGACAGCACATTTATATTAACACTCAATGAACCAGGAGTGAATATTAAATCTATAAAATTAATCTGCGATTTGTATTTTCTAGATGATGGACAGCGAAAGATAATGCGGACAATCGATTTAAAACGTATATATACACACGACTCTCCTGAAAAAATTGCGATAACTAAAAAATACGGTCAAAAATATTCATGTCAGCGGACATGGTTTTACAAATCTCATAAATCAGCACACAAGTTCTATCAAATAAATGGCGTTTGCAATGGATTTTTCATTAAAGTTGACAAGGGATCGATTTGTAAATTACAAATAAAACTCCTTGAAAAGTGTGTATTGGAGTTGCCTGATGCAGTCGACGTTGATACATACACGTACAAGTTCAACGATTGGACATACGTCCCATTTGACACTTATTTGCGTAAAATTAAGACCATTGAAGATTGTTTCTACTTTAATGCAGATGGAGCACCGGATTTGACTAGAATAAATATGCTTGAAGTGAATATTTCAGGAACAGAAGAGTATGACCGCGTTGATTACATGTTTCCACTTCACTTAATGACGACAATTCACGACCGAGAGGGTGAAATAACGCAGCTAAACTTGGCAAAACAAGTGGCCACTGGATTGTGTGGATGTCATCCTGCTTCTATGCGGTTCGACCGACGCAACTATTTTGATTTTTGTGATTCTTAAACCCACTTAAAAAGTAATTTATACAAACATACACATAACACAAAATGACCGAAGTCATAAACGATTTAGGCGAGAGAATAATGATCCTGGGTGATGGGCCACAAGTACAAGAACAAGTACACGAACAACCAGGCTCAGCCGGCATCATCCAATTAGTCGCAAATACTAATTTTCCAATTGACGACGCACGTGATTATTCAACAACAACACACTTTCACACTCTTTCTCTCGGCGAACCAATGTTGCCCGAATTAAAAACATACTCAATTGACATGCAAACCTTTCTCAATCATACAGACATACACAGATTTAGATACATTAAAGTTAAATACACTGGACAACCTGACACCAGTCGATTGAGAGAAATGTTTGTAGATTGGCTTATAAATACACAAGTACGAGGATTAATTACATACCAAGACATGTCTATTTTTAGAAAGCAACACGATTATATGAAAATATATGCGAATGCTGATGGCAATGGAGGCGTCATATTTTACAACCTATATTCTGATGTTGTTTTTCCAAATGGACTATTGAAATTCATCTTTATGTTTCTAGGTCCAACACCAATTTATTTTAATTTCAAAGAAGTTCCAAATATGACCATTAACAACATCACATTAACATCAACATACAAGTTTATTCCAGATTCTATCCGTAGTTATGAAGCAGAACGAACCTGGACACACGGTACAGTCTCACCGAAATGGGCATATTTCAGCACGAATTCAGTGAATGTACCGCAAACCGATGGTCGTAGCATGACAAATCACAGCATTTCTGCCACTGGAAATGTACACGGTATGTTTATTAAAGCAGAATACGCTGATGGTGTGGCAGGTAGCATGATTTCTCTCAAAATTAGTCTAAACGGCCAGATTTATGTAAATTACACAAACATTGTCGATGTTCAAATGAATACAATTCAATTCGATGATTGTGAGTGGATGTTTGTGCCATTTGACCTTGAACGGCGATACTCCAAATTGGCCGATTGTTTTGTGGCTGACCATAATGGTGGGCTTGAATTGGGCAGGATTGACACCGTTCGCATACAAATCAACCATGATAAAACAGTAAAATCGATCTCTTATGCGTTTCCTGCTTTCATGAGTGTGCATATGCGGGTAATCACACCAGAACTGTTTGTTGACGATTCAAGCAGAATGATGAATGGTTATTCACTCGGATGGTTTAATACAAAAAAATCTCTTATTGATGTTCTCTCCAACATAAATGTCGATGCTCTTGATTATTTGGCTACCGAAGAAGAATGCGTAATTTCTCGTGAACCAATTCAAGGTGGCATGGTATATGTGGTATGTTCAACGTGTTTGAAACCGATTTTACTGGACTTTGCAATAACTTGGCTGAAATCGCCACATGCAAACGACCAATGCCCTCACTGTCGTGTGACGTGGAGAGAACCAAGTGTATATAAACAAGACATATAAAGACATGTCGCCATGTATATACACGATACAGAAATGCTCAAATACAACATTATTTTCGTTGGTTCTGAAAATAATGTCGTCGCACACACAACATCTGACGCACTAAAATCGGTTAAGATTGACAACTGGGAAATGAATCGCCCACCCGATATGAGCCGAATTCCAGAGATTCAAACAACAATGAAGTTTCAATCACACGCAGACGGAATTATATATTTGTCAGTCAATAGCACAAACACTGGCTACATCTGTTACGACGGAATTCATCGTATTAGTGCTATTCGCCAACTGAAAGAGACAAAAGACGTTGTAATCGACTTGATGCTCACTTATTCAGAGGAAAAGATTATTGCTAAATTCAGACAAATCAACCGTTGCCTTCCAGTGCCTTCTCTATATACGAGGGCTGAGAGAAGTCTTCATCTCAGAGAAACAGTAGAGTCTGTTGTTAAAGCAATTCAAACCAAGTATCCAGGACATTTTTCAGCATCAGCATCTCCAAACATTCCAAATGAAAATCGAGATGGATTTATGAATAAACTCAGTAGCGAAGTATTGGAGAGAACAGACAAACTCACGGCAGTCAGCAAGGTTGAAGATTGGCTTAAGTATTTGAATGACCTCAATGATTTTGCTCGCGATAATATCGGCATTCTCGCACCTAAATTAAAGCATACACAACTATCTAAGTGTGAACTGTCCAAATGGTACTTGTTTGCGGTTAAAAACTGGCAAATTGTTGTGATTGATAGGTTTGAAATGAATTGACAAATCAAGAATTCATCTAGTTTTAAAAAATTGAAATGCTTTTTATTACTTTTACCATACTTAATCTCACCAATAAACAATCATGACTGTTCAACAAGAAAACATCCAGCCGTCTGAGCCAGTTATTACTACTGAACAACTTCTCTCCATTTACAAACATGCATTCGCAAAATTGCAGAAAGAAAATCACAGTCTAAGAGCAACAATTGCTCAACAAGAGACATTGATTGAAACTCAACATGCAACAATCGAACTCATTGCCGGTGAAAACGACATGATGCTCTCAGAAATTCACAGGAACAATGAGAAAGTCCAGCAAATGTTAAAGAAAGATGAGATGAAAACCGCACTTATCAAACAACTTATGCAAAATAAGTAAACCATCAAATTCCGGACCATAATAAAGATGAAAACCAACTTAAATACACTTTTTCATGTGTTACCAGTCATTTGTTTAAGTATTTCTGCCGCAGGCTCGGAATGCAGTTATTTTTCCCAACACGATCAAATATAACAGTCACAATTAGAGCATAAATACCATGGGCGGACTTCTTGGCATTTATTCTTTTAATTGAAATTAGTAAAATTCACTGGACTTTGTGTAGCAATTAAGTGATTTAAATTAAAACATTCACCGTGAAATAAGTACCAAGTTATTTGCAGGGAACTAATTTAACGTCTGAAAACAATTGCATGTTTGACATTATTTTATATAATTATATTATAATTTCAATGAGTTCATTAAAGAAAACCTCTATTGGAGAGATATCAATAACTCCACCAGATTTTGATACGGTTGTTTATTCCATTGCAGTAGACAAATGGTTTTCTGATTGTTTAGAAGCACACAGATTAATAATGAATGACACTGATCCGTATAACAAAAACATCCTATTGCAACATTTAATTGAAAATGAAAAGGCCGACGACAGGGCACATAATGTTGAAGAAAGATCCGACAATGTGTTTTATCAAATTCGCAGTCAACAAAAACGTACGTTATTTAACAATCGAAAACTTGATGCAGAAAAAATAGTGAACAGTTTTGCAAACTCACAAAATACTCACAAAATGTCTGGTGCTCGCATTGCATATGACAACGCAACTTATTGTACACAATCCACTCAAACAGAGGATGAAGATAAATGCAACGTATTTGAAAAACCATATGATACAAATACCGGGATCATTTACAAAGGGGCAATAATAGAACCAACATTGGCTGAAGAAATAAAGAAATACATAATCATGTTTACAACACTTAAATTGTGTTTAATGGATGACCCTTATAGATGTCATCCTGATTGCAATTATCGTAAAAATCAATCAATATACAAATATCCAACTAGTGATCAATTAGTAAACATGACTAAAACTAGATGTTCTCGCAATTTTTTAAAGGGGGCAATAAGTAGTATCTACGTGACATACATAAAAACTAAACAATTGTTGCAACCTCCGAAAACTAGCATGTTTTCGTTCTCAAAAGAATTGTCAATAACGGATATTATGAAAATGGATGAAAATTACGAATTAGATAAACGTGTCTCTGAAAATTTAGGATTTATGTCTCCTAGACAGAGAATTGCTGGATCCATATACAATATTATTCAAAATTTAGTATATGGCATAATCAATGTTGATAATGATAAAATAAATTTAATTAAAAATTATAAACGTTATCCTAATTTTTTAATAAACAAACAGTACAATAGATATGGATTTTGTACATTTGACCCTAATGATGGTAGTTATATTCAATTAAACGATGACGACATACAAGAAATAAAAAACTGGGTCGACGCAACAGGCGATATAACGAATGATACATTTATTAATGATCAAACCAATATTAATAATTTAAAATTAACTGGTGGAAAGAAAAACAAAACGTCCCGAAAGAGACAAAACAAAAAATCACACAAAACAAAATCGCACAAAACAAAATCGCACAAAAATAACACAAAACATAAGATGACAAACAGACACAAATAAACACTCAATTTTTGAAAATCGAGCATAGTCTAAGTCATTTCGGAGTGCAATTATTATGGAGAAGCATTTTTAATGGATTTACTCAATTAGAGCATAAACGTGATTGTTCTAATTGATTGTGTTGGAAAAATAACTGCATTCCGATTCTGCCGCAGCAATATGAATTTATGAACCTCTCTTCTTAGTAATGTGATGTTTCTTCGTAGTGCGTCTCTTCTTTGTGGTGCGTCTCTTCTTTGTGGTGCGTCTCTTCTTTGTGGTGCGTCTCTTCTTTGTGGTGCGTGTCTTTTTGCCATACACTTTTCTGGTTTTGCTACTACCCCCGTTCCTTGTAAACCATTTCGATAATAATGATTTATTTGTCTGTTTTTCTTTACTAAATCTATCTGCATCCGCATTCAATACATATGCTTTTTGCATCATCTGTTCCACCTGCGGATTTGTATTTTGTAAATTTGCTGCTCTTGTTTCTATTATCAATTGATCGGCTGCTAATTTTTTAGGCATGTCATTGGACAGTTTTTTATAGTCATCGCTTTCCGAAAATTCAAGTATTTCGTCTTGAGATAGTCCGTTTTTTAAAAATTGATAATAATCGTTATTAATAACAGAGTTAGTTGGTTGTTGAACTTCAACTGGACGAGGTTCTTCTGGTACTGGTCCAACTGATTGTGCTTTAAGCATTTCAATCTGGTTATTAAATCGTTGTAATACATCAGGGTTTAGATACTCTGCATATTTGTTTGCTTTAAGATAATTGTTTAATTTTTTGGCGTCATATTTATTGTTTTCAAAGAACATCATAGCGTCTTTTTCGGGTGTTTGATTCTGAGAAACAACTGGTTCACCATGGTGTGATTCAACATTTTTTTTTGGTACTTCAACCATTTTTCTGGATCTCATCATTCCAAACCTATCGCTGGCTTCAGCAACTATTCCAGCTCGTTCAGATAGTGTCTTAACTTGACTATCAAATGCATTTTTTAATTTGTTTATTTTGGTTTTTGTGTCGCTATAAACATCAACAATGTCGGTATTTTCAGGAAACAATGTCGTCATTACTTTGGGAGATTCAGAGTTTCTTAATTCTACACCATTGCTGTTAAACAAACATGTTTGTCCACTTAAGTTTTTTCCAATATATAATGGCATTTTTTCATAATCATCCGGATTATATGCCATATTAGAATTTAATTCTAATGGAAGTCTATCTAGTTTATAAAATCTGTGATTCGAATTGCTTATTATTCCGAATGTAATAAGTTTGGCAATTTGTTTTAATGTATCAAAATTTTCTTGTAGATTAACCGGATTTATAACACTATTTTTTATCGTAATTTTGTTCTTAATTAAATGCTGAATCTCACTTTTTAAGCAACTAGAATTTAATATATTTTTAATTGTTTCTTCGCTTGGAAAAATCATGGGCTCGTTGATTTCCTTGTTATAACACATAATTGTATCACATATAACTGGAATGTGTTGAACAAACGTGTAATAAACTATTAATTTTTGCAAGCCTTTTGTTATTATAGCCAATGTATTTTCGGGCATATGGGACAACATTTCATCATTTGTTGGATTCAAAAATGCATCACAATATTTACTTAAATTTTCGTTGTTGTTTGGGTTACACGCTATTGTTTGGTCGTAAATATAATATGAATCCTTTTTTTTGGCATTTTTTTTAGTATAAACAGTGTAGTTTTTTAAAATTTCAATGCATTTTTCAGCATGAATGTCGGCTTTATTAAAATAAGTCAAAACACTATCAACTGCTTTTGATATATCGTATCCAGGAATGTGGTTAAAACCCTCTGAAAATTCTACATTGGCCGGTGCTTGTAACTTTTTTAATTCGTCATACCAGTTTTCAATTTGAAAATAAACATGTTCTTGTGGAATCTCAAACATTTTTTTGCTTAATTCTACGAGTCTTGACATTAATTATATTATATATATTGAAAAAAATTGAAACCAACTTAAAGACATTTTTTTATGTCATTAATAGCCACAATCACCAACAATTCAAGAAACCATGTCGACTGCTCCGAAAGATTTCACGGTCGAGGAATATGTCGAGGCTCCTTGGGAGATCATCAAGTCATACTTTAATGAACAGCATCTTGCTCGTCTGGTGCGTCATCAGATTGAATCATATAACACGTTTGTGAATGTAGAACTGAAGAAGACCATCAACATGTTCAACCCAATTCACGTACATTATGAGGCAGAACTACCCAAAACCAGCATAAGCGACGCACCTGACCAACAACCGCCACCCAAGAGCGATGAACCGGTAATTGACGTATATGTGACGTTTGACAATTTCCACCTGTATCGTCCACAAATTCACGAGAATAACGGTGCAACCAAGATTATGTTCCCACAAGAGGCCAGATTGCGTAATTTCACTTATTCATCAACAATGGTTGTTGACATGAACATTAAGATTGTAGTTGACGGTGGTCAGACGTTTCACAAGGTGATTCCCAAGATTCACATTGGAAAGATGCCCATTATGCTGAAGTCGTCGATTTGTGTTCTCACACAGTATCCCCATCTGGCACCGGAGGTGACTGGTGAGTGCCGCATGGATCCAGGCGGTTACTTTATCATCAACGGCAGCGAGAAGACGGTGCTTGCCCAGGAACGTGCAGCCGACAACAAGATTTACTGTTTCAATGCGAGTAAGAACAACTCCAAGTGGCTGATGGTGGCCGAACTCAAGGCTGTCCCTGATTTCATCTGCATTTCCGCAAAGCAGATTAACATGATGATTTCGGCAAAAGACAATGGTTTTGGTCACAGCCTTTACATTAAGGTGCCTCGTCTCAAGAACCCCGTACCAGTGTTCGTATTGTTTCGAGCACTCGGTGTTGAGAGTGACAAACAGATTTGCGAGTACATTGTTCTCAATATCGCTGATGCCAACATGGAGAAGATGATGAACGCTCTAAAGGCGTCAATCGTTGATGCCAACAAGTATTTGACACAAGAAGAGGCAATGGCACACATCACCAGCCAAGCCATGTTCACCCCGATGGGAATGACTAAGGCTGCCGGCGAAAAGAAGAAGCGTGAATTCGCCGAAGATGTACTTGAGAATGACCTATTTCCAAATGCACCTTCACGTGAACAGAAGATTTACTTCCTCGGATACATGGCCAATCGCCTTCTCCAGTGCTATTTCGGCTGGATTAAGGAGGATGACCGCGATTCTTACATCAACAAGCAGGTTGATGCAACTGGTGTTCTGCTCAACAATCTCGGCCGCAATCTCTTCAACAACCTCGTGAAGGACATGCGTAAGCAGATTAAGAATGAGATTAAGACTGGTTCTTGGCGTTCTCGCGACGACTATTTGAACATTATTAATGATACAAATGTGTATAAGATTGTGAAGACGACTATTCTTGACAACGGCTTCAAGCGGTCGCTTTCGACCGGAGATTTCGGTGCAAAGGGTGCTGGTGCAGGCAACAACACCAAAGTTGGTGTGGCTCAGGTGCTTAATCGCCTCAGTTATCCAAGTTCACTCAGCCATCTCCGCAGAATCAACACTCCGATCGACAAGAGCGGAAAACTCGTTCAGCCCCGCAAACTCCATCCTACAACATGGGGATTCTTGTGTCCAGCAGAGACACCAGAGGGTGCTTCGATTGGTGTAGTCAAGAACCTGAGTTATCTCACTCATGTCAGCACATCATCCAGCAGTCAGCCAGCAATTGACTATATTATGCCTGAAATTATGAAGTTGACAACACCTGATGAGGTATACGGCAAGGTGAAAGTGTTTGTGAATGGCAATTGGCTTGGTGTAACCAATGACCCTGTTGTCTTGTATACAGACCTCAAGGAGAAGAAATATCAGGGGCTTCTCAACATTTACACTGCAATCATCTTTGATATTAAGAATTTGGAGATTCGAGTATATACAGACGGAGGACGACTCACCCGACCGCTGCTTAAGGTGCGTGACAACAAGATTCTGCTGACTGATGACATAGTTATGCGGCTGAAGAATCGTGAACTTGCATGGGATGACCTCTTTACAAACCATAACATCCCAGAGTCTGTTCTTGAATACATCGACGTAGAAGAGCAGAATTATTGCATGATTGCGATGTCTCCAGACAAACTCACTGCTGATGTGGATGTCGACGGGAAGACAAGCCAATATAATTACACCCATTGTGAGATTCATCCTAGTACGATTTTCGGTGTTGTCGCCTCTTGCATTCCGTTCCCCGAGCACAACCAGTCTCCCAGGAACACATATCAGTGTGCCATGGGCAAGCAGTCGATGGGGGTGTATATGACCAATTATGACTCGCGTATGGACAAGACTGCATATGTACTGTCTACCCCAATGCGTCCACTTGTTGATACACGTGTTATGAACATTATGAAAATGAATCAGGCACCATCAGGATCGATGGTAATTGTTGCAATTGCGACTTACTCTGGATACAATCAGGAGGACTCGATTATTGTGAACCGCGGTGCTATTGAACGCGGCCTGTTTTGTGCCACTATCTATCACACCGAGCGTGACGAAGACAAGAAGATTCATGGTGATGAGGAGGTTCGTTGCAAGCCTGACAAAGACAAGACTAAGGGCATGAAGTTTGCGAATTATAACAAACTCACCAGCAAGGGCGTGATGCCTGAGAATACACTGATTAAGGATAATGATGTCATCATCGGCAAGGTAGTACCAATTAAGGAGAATCGCAATGACCACACCAAAGTCATCAAATTCCAGGATGAGAGCCACACATATCGCACTCGCGAGGAATGCTATGTTGATAAGAATTACATCGATTGCAATGGCGATGGATACAGTTTCTGCAAGGTGCGAGTCAGGGCTTATCGCCAGCCAGTAATCGGCGACAAATTGAGTTCTCGTCACGGACAAAAGGGAACTACTGGTGTTATTATGAATGAGGAGGACATGCCGTTTACTGCAGATGGCGTGCGGCCTGACATTATCATTAATCCCCATGCTATTCCATCCCGAATGACTATTGCTCAACTTAAGGAAACCCTTCTTGGCAAGGTTCTCCTCCAGATTGGAATGTTTGGCGACGGAACCAGTTTCAGTGACCTCTCAGTTGACTTTATTAGCAAGGAATTGACAAAAGTCGGTTTCGAGAAGCATGGCAATGAGGTGCTTATGAATGGAATGACTGGTGAGCAGATGGAGACTAGTGTATTTATGGGCCCTGCATTCTATCAACGCCTGAAGCACATGGTTAAGGACAAGCAGCACAGTCGCAGTATTGGTCCTATGGTAGTTCTTACGCGTCAGCCAGCAGAGGGCAGGTCACGTGATGGTGGTCATC
>JACCDO010310529.1_pt1 | contig 17582 bp, 13 predicted proteins | sample 7446101 | NCBI WGS metagenome assembly JACCDO01 (sample SAMN15323440, study PRJNA562643) | freshwater metagenome | isolation source: river surface water | place: USA:Blue River Watershed | collected 2017-08-16 | reverse complement strand
TCATACAACTTTTTTAAAGAAAAAGTTAGACAGTAAAAAACTTTTTTTAATTAAATGGAAACCATTAAACGATACAGTAAATTCTTTTTTAGAAATTAATTATAATTTAAAACCATCAGGTATGTCTCATAGCGAGGATGATAAAGTCATCTTGAAGGTATATTATTGTCATACTCAAATAGTATGGTCTGATAGTTATGTATCAAAGTATAAACTTTATAATACAATATTCGGTGTATGTTTTATAACATTTACATATATTCCTGATGATTGTTCTGATGACAATGACTATTATATAGATAGTCCATATCCTACTAACATTGAATTTAATTCAGGTAAAGATAATAATTTTATCTTAAATTTAGATGAGTCTGACATATTTCAATTTAATTTTCTTGGTATAAAAATTTATTTAATTTCATTATGTTCTTCAATTAAAAATTTTGAAGATATCACAAAAACTTTTATAAATAATATCACAACAAAAAAATTATCTCATTATAATACTGATTTTAAAATACCATCATTCGTTTCATTAAATAATAATAAATGGACTATGAGCATTACTACTGAACAAGAAGTAAATAAATATCGATTAGAATGTTCATTTTATGTTATTGATCCATATATATGATGTGTAACTTAAAAATAATAATCTTAACGAAATAATATTATTTTAAATTAAGAAGTATTATTTTAAATTAAATTGATTATCCATGGATGTTGAACAATTATCTTGTTTAGATTTAATAAATGAAGAATATACAGTATCTGATTCCGATTCTGATTCCGATTCCGATTCTGAATATTCATTAGAGTATATAGAACAAATACTTCCTAAAAATATCAATAATAATATTTTTAAAGAATATGAATTTAAAAATTCCAGTCAATCAAGACTTAAAGTTAAAATAATTTATTTTAGAATACCATATACTGAAACAGAGTTACATGATTTGAAAGTACATCAAAAATTTAACTTTCTTAACAACATAATAGCAATAACATTAAATGGTAATATTGTATCATTTTTATTACCATTGTATGAAATGTTAATAAATCAAATATTTTATGGAAATGAAATTATTTACCGTGAATCTGATGTATTGATACCTATATATTGTAATGAACAAGAAACATTCCCTATTTATAGTTTAAAGATAACAATTTATAATAAAAATTATGAAACTTTTAATGAAGAAAAACACTTAGATACTAATAAACTTTTTTTAATTAAATGGAAAAATGGAATAGTAAAAAAAAATGATATGCTATCAACTTTTAAAGTTTCAATACATAACGTAATCGTTAAGCTTAAAATGTTAAAGTCTGATGGTTATGTATCAAAATTTGAGATTAATGATAACTATTTTAATATATGTTTTTGTTCATTTGTATATATTCCTGTTGATTGTTCTGGTGATGATGATTACTATCTTAATGTTCAATGCCCAACTAACATTAATTTTGATATAAATGGAACTATATTAAACTTTGAAGAGTCTGAAATATTTCAATTAAATTTTTTTGGAATTAAATCATATTTTGTATCTTTATGTTCTTCAACTAAAAACTTTGAACAAATATCAAAGTTATTACAAGGTAAAAAAAAGTTTTTAAGAATATATCAAGACGAAGTACTAAAAATAATTGATGAAGATTTTCCAATAAAAAACGTAGTACGTTCTTCGTTTATAACTATTACTACAGAACAACAAATAAAAGATTATAATCTTTGTTGTTCTTTCTATTATTATTAATTTTATATTATTATTTAAACCGATTAAGAATACTAATTTACTAATTTACTAATAGTATTATTAACAAATTAGTATTCTTAATTGTTTTGTCTTTATTTATTATTTATTATTATTTATTTATTATTTATTATTTAGTTTTTAGAATAATTAGAATCAGTCAATTTGGGTATCACTATCTTTGTTTCAGAATCATCTAAGTGTAACAAAGCTTCACTTGGATTGTTACGATATCTTAAAAATACAGATGTAATGTGTGCTGGTGAATACTCACGGTCTTTAATATTACTTAAAAGACCTTCATCGACTGTTTCATTAAAGAACATCTGATACAAACCTTTGATTTGATTTCTATCACAATTGTCAAATAAATACTTAGAATCAATTCTACCTGGTCTAATCAATGCAGAATCAAGAATTTCTGGGTGGTTAGTTGTAATAATCAAAATTCTACCATTACAAGAAAATACTCCATCAATCGCATTTAGTAATCCAGACAACGTAACACGAGAAACTTCTTTCTTTTTGGTAAGAGAAGAATGTTGTTGTTGTTGAATAGACCTACTCTTCTGTATCATCATCTTTTCTTCTAAAGTTAAACCATCAAAATGTTCAAAACCATCAAGATCTTGATCATTCAATTGGCCAACTTCTTGTTCATTAGGTGATTCGGTTTCTTCACGAGACTTAACAACAGACAACGTAGCATCGATATCTTCAATAACCAATATAGTATCTTTGTAGTTTATATTTTTTAGAAGGTCAATCAATTCAGAATCAGACTTAACTTCCGATAACATTAAAAAGTGAATGTGACGTTTACAATATAAACTCATACCTTTAATCATTGACGTTTTACCACCACCTGGCAAACCATAGAACATATATCCACGAGTATATGGAATATCTCTTTCCTTATACCACTCTTCAGAGTTCAAGAATAATTGAAGATCATTGTTTATCGATTCTTTGAGTGAGTCCTTAAGAATAATAGTATCTATCTTACGAGTATTATTAGATGGAGATGATTCCCATTTAGAGTCTTTATTAGTGTAAACCAATTGAACCCATGAATCTGATGTAAGATGTTTCAGATACTCAGTTATACAATGCTGGCAGAAAGATTCAAGGATGTCTTCCTTCTGAAACTCATCGATGTAGCAACTGATGTTAATCTTAAAGTTTTCACGTTTGCGGTCTTTATCGGAATAAACTGTAATCAATTCTGTTGAAAGTTGGTAGGTTATCTTATGGTTTTTATAAATCAATGTTTTGTTTGTACGTTGAGTTAAAATCTTATGTATGTTCATATTGTTTTTAACCTTTTCTGCTGTATCAAGTGTCATCTTCTGGTCAAAGAAAAATTGAAGAAATGGTTCATGGAGATAATCAACATTAACGCTATTCGTTAAAAACCAAAATACTGCTTTATAAAGTTCATTAACTTGTTTGGTATCACTAATACATGGAATATCGACATTCTTGTAGTACTTCTTACGTAAACGTTGACGAAGAATCTTAGTCCAAATAAAATAACAAACCTTACGTAATATCTGGTAGAGTCTACCTGGACTGTTAGTCATCGTCTTACTAATAGATGAACCAATACTACCAAGTTGTGACATAGCTATTCCTACAGCACCAATTATAAAAGTCTGAAGAAACGTTGTAATAATCATATCATACATTGGGTTACCTGTCTGGAGTAGTTTTGATCCTGACATCAACTTCTGAGTCAACTGCATCTGTAACATACTCTGCAATGAATAAAATCCACCAGTCCTTGTTTGTTGATAATTGGTACCGCTGGTACTACTACTACTACTAACAGAATCTGAAACGGAATTAGGAGAAAATACATCGAGGTCAATACTATTAACCATCTTTTTAGATATTCACTTTTTCTTAGTCATATTGTGTATTATTCTTTAACTTTGTTATTTATTTTTATTTAAACTACTTCATAACTAAAATCAGTTGTATCAAATCTTTTTTGGAAGTAATGTATTCTTATCGTAAAACAATGATCAAGAAGCCTTAATGGTTTTGCATATTCATCATACCAACGAATATTTAGTTTATTAATTTTAGATAGTACTGGATTATAAAACTGTATGGATGAATAATTGTTTGGTTGATTCAACAACGTTTTAACAGATGAACTGCTTATGGATGTATTGTTAGGAACTTGACAAAATACTGGCGGAAGATTCATATTTCTACCAGATTGGTCAGGTATCATGTTAACGGTAGTTCCATTTAGTTTATCAATACTCAAAAAGATCTTACAATTGGTAAGGACAACGTCCGATATAATACAATTAGAATACAAACAATCTATATTCAATGGCATATTGTTACCTTCATATTCACCAAAATCACCTGGTGTTGCAACATCAACATAGAGGACCCCATCTGGTGTACTATTTATATACTTTGGACCTGACTTATATGGAATAGTTATGGAGTCATTAGAATAGTTCAACATTAATAACCCAGTTATGGAATCTTGAACTGTATTATCCATATCGATGACATATCCATTTTCTGGATATATTATCAACGTTGGTAATAAATATTGGTCATGTATGGAGTAGTTACGATCTTGAAAGATATATCTGTTCATATTTGTAGAATAATAAACTGTTACACCTATATCATCGGAAACATCAAACCCTGCAGCTTTTAATATTGCATCAAACTGTCTTGTTAGTTCTTCGGCTATCTGCATTGGACTTTGATAGGTTCCTGCTTGTATTAATATGTAACCTGTTGTATATCTTGTATCTGGTTCACCAGGTTTAACACATAAGTCAGTATACTTATAAGAAAAATAAAGTCTTTGTGCAGTTGTTGGGATGTTTATGGAGTCATCGGTTGCAGCTGGTATGTAAACTTCTATCAATTCTGCTTTATATATTTTTTGTAACGTTTGGTCAAGAATGATTGTGTAGTTATTTGGATTAGGATACTTCAAAAAATCACGTTTTTCCGATGTAATCACAAAGTCTTTAAAAATTAAATCATAATTATTCTGTTGAAACGTTACATTGGCACCCATTGGCGGACCGTTGGCGTAGGAACCGTTGTGTATTACTTCTTTCAGTAAGTCCTCTAAAAAACCTCTTGTGATCGGTTCAGTATTTTTTGCATTAAGGAGAGGTTTTCTTGTAATTATTTGACGTTTGTTGATTTCCTTAAAATCTGAACGACTTCTAAGAAGATAGACTACTATTCCTAAAATGAATACTATCGAAATAATTGGAATAATAATTGGTAGTGTTGCACTTTTACCCATTCTTTTTATTTATTGCAATTATTTTTATTAACTTGATATTAACTTAACAGAGTATTAACTTAATCAATTATTAACTTAACAGAGTATTAACTTAACTCGTTCTCCATTCAGACCCAATCTTTGCCAATGGTCTTGGGTCCATTTGGGGAGCCCTACCCCATGGAGTTTTAGTATTCATTTGTTGGTTTATGTAGTATTGGTCCATAAATATGCCTTGATTTGCTGTATTGGACTTACCAAATGGACAGTTTGTTTTGGCAATAAATGGACTGTATACTGTAGTTCCAATGGCTGGACTCCATATTTCATTTTGACAACCAAATGAATTTGTTAAAGAATCTGGAATGTAACGATAAGTATTGTTATTCATCTTTGTTATTATTAATTTAAGAATATTATTATTAATACTATTATTATTAATTATTATTTTATTTATTATTTTATTAACGGGAACAATGTATGTTTCTCAACCACTTGTTCTTGAACCTGGTAGCAATACAAAGTGGTTGATCGATGATCCACGTACAATTAAGAAAAACTACGTAGTTATTGTTAAGAAATAACAAAACTAACCAAAACAAATAAATTAAATAATTTTTGTTAACTTTATGAAATATTATTTAATTGATTTTTTATCTTCTTGCCCACAATGCTTTATTTTTAGAATCATATACAACTAAGTTATTATCATCTTGCATTTTAAGACTATATGGACCTGTACCCTTACTTGCAGTTTTAGAACTCCATATAGCTGTATTCTTTCCATTATAAATTACTAAGTTACCATCTGTTTGCATGCTTAATGTATATGGACCAACTCTATCAGCAACATTTTTTGGTAAACCTGTTTGCCAAACTAACTTTGACTTAGAATCATAAACACAAAAATTACCATCTCCTTGTAAGGTTGCTTTGTATAGTCCTTTAGGAGAAACGAGGTCGCTGCACTTAGTATTAGTATTAGTACTTTTACACTCTGCTACAGGTTGACTAACATTATTACTAACTTGTGGTGTAACATTGTTAGCGATATTTTTAGCCATTGCTGCTATTTGAGATCCTACATTGCTTACTTGAGAATTTACTTGAGATAATGGGTTTGTGATTGCTTGTGAAGCTTGAAGAGATGCTCCAGAAGATATAAATGGTGTAGGTGGTACGTATGGAGATAACGTTGGAACACCATCAGCTACACCACCAGTCCATGTAATTTGTTTTGGTGTTGCGCTTGGAGACATAGCAGTTGTATACATTTGATTGTTGCTACCAATTAGAACAAGTATACCATTTGCAGATCTTGTCTGCATTACTTGTTTATATGTAATACCTTTGATATCAAAGTTAGTAAACGTATAAACATTATTTCCAAGTTGTGCTACACTACCAGCAGATGATATTACCTTACCAGCAGTTGTAGTTGCAATAAATCCAGTGTAGTCCAATAATTGGTCAATTGATGTTAATTTAAGTGTATCTGACAGTCTTGTTATGGTTGTTCCATTCTTAATTGGAGGAGACACTTTATGTTGTATTATAGTAGCAGTTGAGTTAGGAATAAAATATGGAAGGTCATTATCACCAATACCTATCATTGCTGGGTACCAATTAGGATCTTTGATAGACATTATAACTTTAAACTTATAAGGTAACGAAACCTTTTTATAATTATCATAACTTCCCATGGATACACTCATTTGTTGGTAAACACTTCCATCTGTTGTAGTTCCATAACAATCATTAACGATTGCATTAAGTTTTGCCATTCCTGCTGTTTCTGGATCCATACCTGTAGTATCTACTTGTTTGTTTGAGTATAGATAATTTATGGATGACCATTTAACAACTGGACTTAAGTTTAACTTTCTTGCACCAATAATGGAACTACTTAACGTTTCCATAGTTCCAAGCATATTGTCTTCGTCAATTACAATAAATCCAATTGGAGCTTGTGCGATCCATATGATGTTAGTACATTTGTTAGGATTTTTGCTAAGCATAAAGGAATCTCCACATGGAGATATACCTTTATTTCCATATGCATATTTATCCATACGAACAGCATGATATAATAAATCATCAGGTTTATCTTTACTAATTAGATTATGATTTTTGTAATCACTTAGATGTTGATAAAACTTAACAGATTCAGCAGATGGTCCTATTTGAAATCCAAGACAATTAGGTGTTACATTACAAATATCGTAGTATCTTGCAAGTTCATTGTTTGATACGGGTGTTCCTTTTTCTCTTTTTAATATATCTTCTGTTATTTTTGTATTACATTTATCATTTTTAGGTGTACATTGAGATATACTTGATTTTAATTTTTCTATAGGTATTCTATTTTTTTCATCTGGAACGGTTTGGACATATTTTTCTGTCCATTCATTATTAGGGTATATAGAATCTTCTATAGGAAATAAATTTTTATTTGGTACTCTATTATATACAGTATAACCAATTGAATCATTATCTGATGGATATATATATGAACCAGAAAGATAACAATAAATTTCAGTAGAATCAGGTGAAAGAATAAATGCAGATGTACTATTTTTAATATTTGGAAGGTAACTAAGAAGTTTTTCACGCGGAGTTAATTCCTTTGTATTATTACTTCTTGGTTGTACAAATGATGGATCTGGTCTACCAAGTATCTGCATACCTGTTTTACGTTCAAATCTAAGCATAGTTTTAACAACTGGATCATATTTATTAATAATATTTTCAATATCGTCTGCATCGGAAGAATATTTCTGGAGTAAAGTTAACAAATTTATGGAAATTGAACCAGTAGCAGCAGGTTGTAAAAATTTAAAAAATGAAAATAATATATCTGGTGTATCAGTAATACGTAAATTTTCTGGTTGTTGTGGAGATTGATAAAAAAGTATAACATTGTCTACCTTTCTAACAGAAAACCCAATACATTGTGGTATTTGATCACAATATGTAGCAATAGTAGATAAATCGGTAGTTGTTTCGTATTTTAAATCTTTTAATGATATATTCATTCCAGGACAACCTTCAATAATAGGATTTTCTATAGGAACCAAATCTTTACCTTGATAAGTAAACTTAGTAAATTGTAATGGAATATAATCTAATTGTTTATTGTCAAAATCAGATATATTGTTTGGTACCATTCTTAAAGATACAGCTAACCAATTGTTAATATATTTAGGATAATATCTCATTGCTTTTAAAGAATAGTGGTCTTTTGTAGAATATATGTACCCAAGAAGATTCATACCAAACCCAGGATCAGACCTACATATGGTCCATAAAAATAATGCAAATGTTTTAACTAAATTACCAAATACTTCTTTACTGTTAGGATCTTGACCAGTACCACCAGTATATCCAACAGGATTAGTTATTAATTGTGTTACATCGACCTTAGGAGTTGGATTTGTTGCAAGAGTAAGTTCTGAATCCGATGAACCTGTAAATTTATAAAGTTGTTGATTAGTACAAACAACTAAATAACCAGTATCGTTAAGTTTAATTAATGATTGAACAGATAATCTATTTTTTAGTAAGATTCTTACTGGATTTTTTGTATCAATTGTTGATAAATAATATATCTGACCATCAGTACAAACTCCATAATAACCTCCATCGGTTACTTTAACAACTTGTTTATAATACTTTGTTGTTTTAACATAAATTGGTGTTGAATCTAAAGTAGCTAATGTGTATACCTTACCACCTGTACTTACACCAATATAAGTATCTTCATTTTGTGTTATAGATACCCATCTAATTTTATTAAGAGATGAATAATTAAGTGGGTTAGTATCAGTAATACTTGTTACTCCATAAACTTTATAAGATAAATCAATTAATAATAACGTATTATCCTTTAATTTATAGATATATCGATAACGATTTGTATTCTTTCCAAGAGAACCAATACTTTCAAGTGTACTAAGTTTAGAAAGATAATAATTATTGTTACAATACACAAAACTATTATCTGATAATTGAGCAATACTACGAACTAAATTTGTAATACAACGATATGGATTCTTTTGTATTGCTTGTCCAGCAGGACAAGTATCATTGGCAAGAAATTGTCTAAGTCCACCAAAGCTTCCTTTAGAAATATTTAATAAACGTCCAAGAACATCTTTAAACTTTTCATAATTAATTATCATGTTTGTAGATGGTTCTATATCTTGTGGGTACATAGTTGGCTCTTGTTTATAAGTGTCTAACCCAAGTAAATAAAACATATATGCATAATTATCTATTGTTTCTATATCTAATGGAAAATGATCTTTATAAATACGATAATCATTAACATGGTTATCATAAAATTTTTGTAATTGTGGATATAAACTTGGTTGTTCTTCATCTGTAAACAAATGATTTTTTATCAAATAACCAGAATCATTTGAACTTAAAATAAATAAATTTAAAATCATTGGTTCATCTGTAATCTCTTGTTGAACTCTTAAAAATGTAGTTGTTGTATTACAAAATTCAATAAATAATGGAATAAGGAGTACATCTATTTCCATAAAATCAAATTCAGATATATTATTGGTTCCTAACAATCTTTTTGCTTCTGCAACTAAATAATATGGATTTAAAAATTCATTATCCTTCATAGCTTCATTTGATTTTAAAATAACTTCAAAACTTTTATAAAAACTATCAAGTGCATTCAACATTAACCCAGCTGTTTCTTGCTCTTGAATACGATATCCTTTTTCATTAGGAACAACACTTATTGGTGTTTTACTATCTAATGGAAATGAAAATGGTTCATCTATATTAACATATTTATATTTAATAGAAGACCATTTTTCTGTAGCTGTATTACATGAAAACTTAGAAAAAGACTTCTTTTCTTTAAACAACTTATAATATTCATCTCTTGCTGGAGTCATAATTTTATTAGGTGGTTGAAGAACACCAGCAACTACGTGTGTACTCATAACAAAACCTGCTTTTAATTCGGTGTCATTATAATATTGATTATCTGCAAAATATTTTCTTATATTATCTCTTACTTCTTGACAATAAATATAAACTCCTGTCTCATTGTCATTATTGGCAACTTTTAACATATCATTAACAGATATTTCTTCCCAATACATCATCATATATGAATCAGTAACATCGTCATATATACCAACATAATTATCAGAAATAAACGATTCATCAACTCCTTCTATTTCACTTGGATCTGGAAAAGTCATTTTTCTGGTAGAAAGTGTAGAAAATGTATTAGACAAAGATTTTCTTGCAGCAATATCCATACTCTTTGTTGCTGATTCTATAAGACGAGCGCGAGCTTTGGCCTTTTCATCTAATGCTTTTTCAATACACATAAATATTATTGTTCCAATTGCCATAACAACACCTGCAACAAAACCTACTGGACCAAGAGCAAATGCCGTTGACATACCTGTTGCCAAAGAACCCAAAAATGAACCACCAGCAGCAGCACCTTCAGCAACAACTACTGCTGTTTCTGCAGCAACTACCGCTGTTTGAGCAGCTCTACCTACTTGTACTGCTGTCCTAACTGCAGTTATTGCCTTTCTTGCATTTTCTATTTGTTTAAGATTTCGTGCAACTTGCTCAGCACGCTTTAGTTGCCATGCTACTCTTACCGCTTGTGCTGCACTTCTTCCTTGACGTACTGCCTTTCCTGCTTCATATCCTAACTTAACACCCGTCATAACAACAGCACCTCCTGCTTCGAAAGCCATCTCAGTTAATACTTGTTGAGCTGCATATACCTCTGTTTCTCTACGATTATGAGTCTTAGAATAATCCCAGATGTCATATGCAGTATAAGCCATACCTGCTACTTCGGCACATGCCATAACCTTACCAAACGTATATTTACTACCTTTTATAAATGTCTTTTTAACTGATTTGGTTTTCTTTACAATCTTAGCAGCATCACTCGATACATCTACTACATCATCTGCTTTTTTTGCTACATCATCTGCTACATCATCTGCTGCTCCTGTTTTTTTATCAAATACTTTAACATCATCACCAGAAAGTGAACCAGGTTCTATCAATTCTAAATTACCTGTTTTGGGATTCTTTTTTAATCCAGTGAGTCTATCACATAATTTATCAAGTTCAGTAGGTGTTTTTGGAAAATCTGAACCAGTTATAGAAAATGATATACTTGGATCTTTTACTGAACTATAAACATTTATATGACGAAGTTCTCCTATTGCGTCTCTTGCACTTTTTGCAAACTCACTCATATTTTTACTTATCATCTTAGATTTTGATAATTTTTTAACTGCAGATGCAATAATATCGGCAACATCGTCTGCTTTCTTTGCAGCAACACTTGCAACATCATCTGCTTTCTTTGCAGCAACACTTGCAACATCGTCTGCTTTCTTTGCAGCAACACTTGCAACATCGTCTGCTTTCTTTGCAGCAACACTTGCAACATTGTCTGCGTTCTTTGTAGCAACACTTGCAACATCGTCTGCTTTCTTTGCAGCAACATCGACTACATCATCTGCTTTCTTTGCAGCAACATCGACTACATCATCTGAAGATGTTATTCCATTTTTTGATTTAAATTCTTCCATCTTTGCTTTAGATTCATTGGCAGTTGCTCGTGATTTTTCAGCTTTTTCATTGAACGATTGTTTTGTTTTTTCAGATGCATATGGATCATTATTAACATTCTTAGCATTTTTTTCATCTATCTTTGCTCTTGTTTCATTTGCAACAAGTTCTGATTGGTTTGCTTTATGTCTTAGTTCAATAGCATCAGTCTCTAATTTTTTTGCAGTGTCTTCAAGCTTTAAAGCTTTAGATTCTAACTTTGCGGCATCTGATTCTAATTGAACAGCTTTTGATTCAAGATTTTTAGCTTCTGCTTTAGCTTTATCAGCTTCTACTCTTTTTTTATTAGCTTTCTCTTTAGCAGTTTTTTTTTCAGCATCTGATGCTTTTGGATCATTATCTATTTCTTTTGCTGAACGTTCTGCATCAAGTGCTTCTTCTTCAAGCTTTTTAGATTTTAACTTTGCATCTTCTGCATCAGCTCTTGCTTTTTTAGCTTTTTCATGTGCTTCATTTGCATTCTTTCTTGCCTTATCTGCATCTTCTCTTGCTTTTTTTGCTTTAGATTCAGCTTCATCTGCTTTCTTTTTATCAGCTTCAGCTTGTTTTTTTTGTTTATCATATAAATCTTCATCAGTAGAAACTTTTTTCTTTGCACTGAGTTTTTGTTTAATTATATCAATCAATTTTCTTAATAAACATTTTACAGGATTATATACACATTGTAATATTGCAACTAATGTAATTAATGCCGATATCATAATAGCTATCGTTTTAATACTTGCCATCTTTGTAAAATCTTTATTAACTAAATAATATTTTATTTATACACTTTTACTTTAATTAATATTTTTTATTGTTTATTTGTATATCAGTATTCATCAACTCTTTTAAATCTACTTTTAAATGTACTTTTTTTTATATAACATAATGGATTCATACCACATTCTTCATAACGTACATATATCTTATAACAAACAAAAATAATTATTCCTACAAGTATCAAAGCAATAGAATTTGTAACAACATCAATAATTGTCTGTATACCCATATTTATTAATAGATCTAATTAAATTAACTAATATTTAATTACAAATATTTTTATTTTATTTATTATTCATTGGTATCGTTTGTTGGAGTTATTAATTTTGGAGTAACTGTTACATCTTTAACAATTTCTACCTTAGATTGTTGTTTATACATTTTTATATAAATAATATATACAACAAACAGTAAAATAACTAAACATAAAATAACTAAATTTTTGTTAGTATTTAAAAAATTTAACATTTAATAATAATAATTAACATTCATTTTATTTTTAAGAATAAAACTTCAATACTGGTGTTGAAAACTCTGAATAAACTGCTCTCTTCTGGAAGTAGTATACTCTAACTGTTAAATAAAAACTATTTATCGTTCCAGACGTTGCGTTTGTTATCGGTATAACGTTTCCAGAAAGGTCATTAAACGATAACGTTAATGAATTAATCTGACTAATGGGTGGATTATACCATTGACCTGTTGTAAAGGGTGGAGCATTCTGATACAATGTGATAGTATTGGTTCCTATGTTTAATGGTGTACAGTTATCTGGTATCTGTGCAAACGTTAACTGACCATTAATAGTTGGACCATTAAGTTGAGACAATGACACTATCAATGATGAATTTTGAACATTGGTAGGTATGGAACTATTAAACTTAACGGTTGCCGATATCACTTCTGCTTTGTATATTCTTAAAATTTCAGGTATCTGCAACTGATAACTTGTAAGATTGTCTGATACTACTGTTTTGTAATTAAAAAGTACATCTCTATAAAGAAAATCATAAGAACCTTGATCTGATGTAACGTTTGACAATCCAGGTGTATTGTTGTAATTCATGGAAATGATATTCTTTTTACATTTAACTAAATATTATTTTAATTAATTTATTCGGCAATAAATTAAGTAAAAAACATAACATTTTAAGAATAAATTAGTATTAATAATAATACCATTAATACCATTAATACCATTAATAATAATGGAGTACTCTCATTACTATTACTACCCAAATAATAAGGATTCCAACGATAACCCAATTACCAAAGAAAACTACTTTACATGGTCATTTAGCTGGAACTGGACAATTGTTATATTTGCTATCATTCTTCGCTTGTTAGGACTCAGAAAGAAGAAAAGAATACCAACTTTAGATGTACCAACACCGGAATGTTACTCCATGGATGATATAATTGCCTTCTTTGGTAATGGTATTACTGTTAAGATATCTGAAATAAATGGACACAAATTAAACATCACTGAATGTATATGCTGCAACCAAGTTAAACTAAAAGTAACATCAAAAACATTTGCCAGTCTTAGCAATAATAAAGAAAATATGGTAAACTATCATTTTATCATGTATCTACCAGATTTAAAAGATATATCAATAAAAAGTATAGAACAAATCTACAAAAGATAATCAATAATTACCTTACATCTGAATCAGATATAGCTGGTGACCAACATAATAATGGATATGTACTACATTGGTCTATACCATTGGCATTCATAAGTTCTGGCATAATACGGTCTACTGGTTTGATTTCAACATTACCAGATGTAATCAAACTATTAGTAACATCTAATAAAAATTTAGCAGTCTCTTTTGATACTATGTAAGCATGTGCTGTACGATGAAGGTCTATGTTATTGATGTAGTCAGCACCTGCGTGATGTTTTACAAGTGTAATATCTGGTAGTTGTTTTAATACTTCATAGTTTTGTTTATTCATACGATAACCATCATAGAATCTACCACCAATCCATACAAAGTTAATTTCCTTTTTTGAACGATTAATGGTTTCAACAATCTGGTCTATCTTTGTTCTAAAATCGTTTGTAAATAATGCATCATCTTCAAATACCATTCCATAGTCTCCATTACCTTCAACTATTAGTTTCCATACTCTACGATGTGAGATTATAATTGCAGCTTCTCCTGGAATAAGATGAGGATACTTATGTGTCTTTGACATTGTAGATGTAATACGGTTAAACTCTTCTACATTATCAGTTTCACTTTCTGGATTCCTACCATCAAATCCATACACAACGTTGAACTCCAATAAGGAGTAATACTCATTTATTTGACGATAAAACAAATTTAAACGGTCCGTTCGACGTTTAAGATTGATTACATACTTTTTCATTGTTTGACAAATTTAATAACGATATTAATAATAATATTATTTTTATTTTGTTAAATTGATTAATAGTATTATTATTATTATTATTTAATTCAAGAAAAATAATAATAATTGTAAAGAATAACTAAAAATGGACTTTATCAAAGGTTGTCTTGGTAAGAATACCTTTCAAGAAACGTTAAATAAGGTGTCAGAACTTGAATCAAAAATAAAATCAGTTAATGAATTAATAGAAAAGTTAAATAAACTTTCACCGATTATCGAACAACTTGAAAAACTTAACAAGGTTAACGATATTAATGAATTAATTACAACAGTTGAAGAAATTAAAGCAGAAATAAGTCAATAAATATATTAGTAATTTCATTTTTTCTTCTGAACAAATAATAATAATAATAATAATAATAATAATAATAATTTAAAAATTAACATTAAAGTTCCACTTTGGGCGAGCTCAAAGCTCCTTTTATTAATTTTGATAGTCATTTTTATATTATTTCTTTTCTACACAATGGACAATTGTTACGAAGACCTAACGATAAATCATGTGAATCTATAGGAGTTGTACGATGTTTGTGTAAACAATTCCAGTGAAAATAATGAGAACAACTTAGTTGACATAAATTAAGTTCTGTACCAGTTAACGATTCAAGACAGATACTACAACTATCTGACACAATGTTACTTTTATCATCATTTAAAAAGATAACTGGTATTTCACTTAGTTCATCTATTAATGATTGTAATGAATAATTTTCTTCTTCTTCTTCATCAGATTCATTTATTATTAATGAATCTATATTCTGTACTACTAAACTAATTACATAATTATGTTCAGCTGCAGTTCGAATATTTTGTTTTTTTATGTATCCAATAAAGTATGATAATAATTTATACATAAAAGCTTTATGTTCATTTTCATAATTATAAGAAGTAGAGACAAAAAATGTATTACGATATTCAATGACTAAAAGAAACACCTCCATTAAAAAAAGAGATTTATAATCACGAACAAGATTACAACGTGGGTCTCCAGAATACATATGAAAAATATAATATGTTGACTGACGTATTAAAAAAGTATTTAATACATAATCATTAACACGATCTTCATCAATTATCAATTTACAAATATCTTTTAACTGTTCAGTAAAGTAATCTTTATTATAGTATTCAGCAACTTCTTTGATTTTTAATATAATCTTTTTACTTGGTTTAACAAACATTATATGGTGATTAACATCCTTTATAAGTGTTAACACTGGATGTGGTTTGTCTGCAACTTTATTAAGTATAGTATGAGTATATTGACCTAATAAATTTAAATAACTTATAACCTTATTGTGAATGTAATAATAATCAAAACTACCAACAATTACATCTGGTGTATAGTGAGTTCTCATTAAAATACGATATCTTATTAATGAAGATATAATTGCTCTCTTTGTTTTATGATTATAATAAGCTAAGTTATGTAAAAGATTTTGTGTAACTAAATCATAAAGCTCAGCAATATGAAAGTCTCTTTTCAAAAGTTCAAAAGATTCTGACATTGTTGACATTGTTGACAAACAAATAGTATTAACCCAATTAGGGTTCACCCTAAGGTGAATATTCAATTTATAAATTTATAAGTATTATTATTTAAGATAATTTTCTTAATGTTATTATTCCATAACCAAGACCAAACCCAACAGCAAATATTAATAATACTTTTGATATTTTAACTATATGGAAAACAATACTCGATACTAAAAAGAAAGGCCATGTAAAACAAATAAAAAGTGTACTAATTAGCATAGTTATTACATTCATTGTTTTACTCTGTTGTCCTGGTTCTTGTTGGTTAATAATATTAACGACATTAGTATAAGATATCTCTATAAGACCATTATAAACCTTTTCTGGTATTCTTTCTTTGTTACGTTTAATGTATGACAATACCATTCCTTGTGAAGAATCAATACTATAACATTGATGAATATAGTTCATCATTTCTAAATAAATATCTTCTTTAACAAACTCATGCTTGTTACAAAAGATATAATCCATAATCTTGTGAGAATAATCATTAGAATAATCATTTGAAGGAATACTATGAACAGCAGGAATAACAGGAATAACGATACTTCTGTTAGTATTAGTATTAGTATTATTCAGAATAAACATTTTAATTATAATACCCCACTTGGGGTCCACCCTAAGGTGAATTTTATATATTTATTTGTTATTTAATTTGGAAAAAAACATAAATTAATCGATTTCTGTTCTACACATTGGACAATAAGCTGAGTAATCTTTTTTCAAGTAATAATGATAACTAATACAATCAAAATGAAAGTAATGTGAACAATTAACTAATGGACATATTATATCGTCAAGAGAATAATTCATACAACAGATAGCACAAGTATCGGTAACGTCTGTGTTAAAAAATAAATCTGGTTTTAATGTAACATCTTTTTTACTACCTGATTCAAAATTATAAACTGAGTCTAAATCTGAGTCTGAATCTGACTCATAATTATGTTCATAATCTGATGATGAGTCTGAATCCGAATCAAAATATAAACCATTTTCATACATCTGTTCATGTATTGGTAATTCTCCATGAAGTGAATCATCATAATAGACAGACGTAATACCATGTTGTTCTAATGGATATTTAACATTGTAGTATTCTTCATTGTCAAACTCAAAATTATTTTTAATATAATTACTGATAAACTGAAGAGTATCTATGTTTATATAGTTAAAATGAGGAAGAG